>Ga0206997_10154_pt1 | contig 19843 bp, 16 predicted proteins | sample Alteio_BWMinCont_3_FD_153478 | JGI IMG/M metagenome (GOLD analysis project Ga0206997, IMG submission 153478) | Enriched cells from forest soil in Barre Woods Harvard Forest LTER site, Petersham, Massachusetts, United States -... | ecosystem: Environmental > Terrestrial > Soil > Temperate forest >...
GCTCGACCTGGCTACGGCCCGACATCCACAGACGCTGCTTGCCACACACTTCAACGGTCAGTCCCTAACGGTGGATCATGGAGCACCGCTTCGTCTTTTGGTACCCGTGAAGCTAGGTTTGAAGAATGTGAAAGCCATTACCAGTATTACGTATGTCACGGAGGAGCCAAGAGACTATTGGGCCGAACAAGGTTATTCCCGCTACGACGGTATCTAACGCTTTTCAGCATGACCGGCAGTTCCGCCGAAACCCAAACAACAACGATCCACCTAGTTGATCGAAAAGGAGAAGATCAATGAATACGACACAGCAGCTACCCCGCTCACGGCCAGACAATGCTGAGAAGCGGTTGAAAGAACTTGGCATCCATCTCCCGACTCCCCCGGAGCCGTTCGGCATCTATGTGGAATCGGTACGAACGGGCAATCTGCTTTTTTTGACTGGGATGCTTCCCACGGAGGGCCACGAAGCTAAATTCGTTGGACGCGTTGGCGCGGAACTCGATGTGGAAGCGGGGCATGCGGCGGCTCGCCTTGCGGCGATTGCCCGTTCGTACCGATTCCACATAGATGCCGAACGGCTCCGGGGGAGTCAGTGGCTACTTCAGGCAATTTCCGCGATCACCCGAGAGTCGCTGACGGTGCTTCAGAACTTCTACAAGACGTCTTTGGCAAAGATAAGAACCCTTGTCGGCTGGTGTATGGCGTCGCAAGCCTTCCACTTGGTTGTACGGTCGCGCTAGAAATGATTTTCGAGGTGGAGTGATAAGAGGAATCTCAAGTTGCAGATGCTGAGATGCGAAAGAAATGGAGATTCCGATGATTGGTATGACCAGACTCATTGCACCTAAGCAAAAGGCAGAAACACGCTCAGCGGTTGATCGGACATGACCATGAAGGTGCTTTGAAGTAACTTATTCATCATGAATACAAGTCGGAAAGAACAAATGGCAAGCCGGCAAGACTCTCGAACGGTCAACTCCGGGCAGCGGTTGATACCTGCCCAATGGAACCAGAATCGGCTTACAGCAAAACTCGGAATTAAGTATCCCATCATTCAAGGTCCGCTTGGCGGATTGTCATCGCAAAGATTGACGGCCGCAGTGTCTAACTTTGGCGGACTTGGATCGTTTGGCGCACACAGCTTGACCCCCGACGCCATCAAAGACGTCATTACCGAGATTCGCTCTCTTACATCCAAACCGTTCGCAATGAACCTATGGGTGTCAATGGAGGATGAAGGCGCGCGAACAGTAGATGAAAACGGATTCAACAGGAGCCTAGCTCCATTGGTAGCTGATCTTGCTGCCTTGGGAGCACCCCTTCCAAACTACAAGCCATATTCGCCGAAGCGATTTGAAGATCAGGTCCGAGTGTTACTGGACGCAAACGTACCGGCATTTAGCTTCATCTACGGAATTCCGGCAAGAGAAATCTTGGAGGAGTGCAGGGAGAGACGCATCGTTACTATTGGCGCGGCGACAACGCCGGACGAAGCTGCTGCACTTCAGGAAGCTGGCGTAAATGTCATTGCCGCATCCGGATTCGAAGCAGGGGGACATCGCGGTTCATTTCTCCGGCCGGCGGAGGATTCGCTCACAGGCACGCTGTCGCTAGTTCCGCAAGTTGTCGACATCGTCGATGTGCCGGTAATTGCCGCTGGGGGAATAGGAGATGCACGAGGTGTAATCGCTGCTTTCGCTCTCGGCGCAGAAGCCGTCCAAATGGGAACGGTATTCCTAGCTTGCGAGGAATCCGGCGCGAGCCGCCTTCATCGCGAGACCTTGCGCCGACGCAATGCACACCATACTGCCTTGACAAAAGGGTTCACAGGAAGACTCGCACGGGCTATCCACAACCGCGTGATGGAGGACTTGAACCGAAATGGAACCGAGACTTTGCCATATCCGCTGCAACGAGAACTCGTCAGAAATCTCGCAATCGCAGCGGAGGCCTCGGGCCGGGCAGACCTTTTGCCTATGTGGGCCGGGCAAAGCGCCAACCTTTCGACGTGCACTGATGTATCAGCTTTCTTGAACTCATTGGTTGAGGAAGTCTCCGAAATTGCCGGTCCGGTGATTCAGTGGAGAACAAACTACAGCAGAAGCTCTCGATCATCAGTAGCGAAGAACTGACTAGAGACTTATAAATTACAGATGTCGTTTTATTATTACCGAAGCAGTTTGGTCTTGGATTGCATTAAGGCGATGGTGGTTGGCCAGATAGCCCGAATCGCATCACTCTGAACAGAGTGACCACCTAACCTCTGCCGCGTGAATGCATATTGGTTTTTATGGTCCAACTATGGTCCACTAACTCTTACCAACAACTCTTAAAGCGACTTTGGGTGCCATCCGTGTCGCGTGTTTTCAATGAGTTACGAGTCGTTTTCTCCCTTTCACGGCGATAACACGGGTTCGAATCCCGTCGGGGACGCCATAAAATCAATGACTTGCGAGTTTCATTGGCATTATTCCCACAACACAAATCATGCGTGACTTACATTAACTGACCTTGCACCATACAGCTGTTCTGATTCCGGGTAACAGAACAAAGACGAATGCTGCGATGACATTGGGTTCATTCCGCGACAAGAAATCTATCGCAAGGGGTGGTTGCCGTTGTTCTTGATACTGTATTACAAGATTAGTTGTAAGACCGGTGTCAAGGGTCTGTTGTTGGTAGGACGGAAGATAAACAAACTTGGCTTCCATGATCTTCAAATTATTGCTCCACAGAACTCTTGATGAAGCGATCACTGTAGACCTAGTTCCAGGAGAATGTCGAATTACCTATCTAATGTTTTGACCGATGATTGTAATAGCTGGATTCCGTTATTCATGTTATTAGTTTTCCTTATTCTGAAGATTCATTGTTGGATAATGCGATTGAAGCCAATCCGCAACACGCTGGTCCACCATGGCTATCTGATCATTGGTCATCTTGTTCTTCAGTTCTACAAAAGCCTTGGTAGCTACATCAAAATTCTTGTTCGCTGCAATCTCAAGCCACATAGCTGCCGTGACTATGTCTTGACCTACGCCTCGGCCATCACGGTACATTAAAGCCAGATTTGATTGAGCTGATGTAAAGCCTTGCTCTGCGGATTTCATGAACCATTCAAATGCCAAAGTATAGTTTTGGGCGATTCCACGGCCCATTACATACATTAAGCCGAGATTGTTTTCCGCTGACGCAGACCCTTGGGCTGCTGCCAATGCGTACCAATCAGCAGCAGTTTTCTGGTCGGCAATGACCCCTTTACCGCGGGCGTATGCAACTCCAAGATTGTTCTGTGCAGGAGCAAAACCCATCGCAGCAGCTTTCAGATACCACGTGTTGGCTTCCTGATCGTTGTCCGCGATTACACCTAATTGATTGATGGCGGCTGGGAATTCCTGTTGGGCGGCTTTCTCGTACCATTGCTTTGCTTCGTTGACGTTTTGAGCCGCGCCGCGGCCATTTAAGTACATATTGCCGAGGTTGAATTGTGCAGCTGGCAGCCCTTTTTCAGCGGCGACATGGAACCAATAAAAAGCCTGATTGCAATCCACAGGGAATCCTGAGCCGGTGAGGAACATGTCTCCAAGATTATTCTGGGCTGCCAGATCGCCGGACTTGGCTTTTTGGATCGTGATGGTAACAGACTCAGCATTTGGAAGCTCTGAACGCAACGCTGTTGTAATGCGTATTTCATCACCACTGATAGCAAAAGCCTTATCACCGGAAAGGAAAATGATTGCGTAGTACAAAAATATGATGGAGAGGATAAACAGTTTGCGGTTCATCGTATTGTCCCTCTTACGTTTGCTGAATGTGATCAGTTGGACTGACAACTCATCTGCCTGTGTAATGGCAGGCGCCATACCAATCTACCCAAGGTAGACAATTAACCCTTAAACCCTTTGAATGGTGTGACTTGGAGAGTGACAGGGAATCAAGACTAAAGTCATAAGACCAATTCATCTGTATAGATTTTGACCAATCGTTCAAAATCCACTATGAGACCAACGATTCGATCGGGGCTGAGTCGATTGTGGAACCTCGCTGTATTCAACGAAGTACCGTATTAAATCTCGCCATATGGTCACAAATTAGACTATACCGTTCTATCAAGCACTTAGAATTGTCCTATGCAACACTTGCTTAAAGGCTTTGTTTTCAATCATTTGGCAGTCTTACTGGCCGGTTTGAATGTTTGGCTCATGTCATGCACTACTCCAGAGTGATAAGAAATTTGTTCAGACGGAGTGAGAGCATGAAAACCAACGTGGAAGGCAGAATCCAGTTCTTGATCGAAGAATTGAGCAATATACGGATGGAGATCTCAGAGCATTATGGAACCGATCAGCAGGCACAGTTGGCCGGCCAGGTCATGGATCCTCAACTGCTCAGCGAACTCGAAACGACGACAGATTTCATACGCAGAATCAGTCTGCAGCGTTCTATTGTGCGGCGGAGCAAGCCATCATCTTCCATCCATGATGTTGTGGAGTCACTCAAGCTGCGCAATGCCGTGGAAGAGTTGCAGAAAGCGCGGGCCAATCATGTCAAACAAGCCGACCATGTGTCATTTGATGAGAAAAAAAATGGGACATTCAATGACATCTGCCAGATCGCGCACCATGTTTACCAAGAGGTCCAAAGATGATGCGACCACAAGTCTCAAGTGTAGTAGGCGGTCTTCGTGCACATTCTGAGCATTTCACACCTACTGTAACAATCGTGTTGTTCAACAGAGATTCAAGTACAACACAGAAAACAAATAGGAGAACCAATGAAATTAAGGATATTGTTCGTAGACAAAGACGAGTATCTGCTCAACGTGCACAGAAAATATTTTGAACGTGATGGGTATCAAGTTGATTGTGCCATTACTGAGACAGACGCAATGGCCATGATCTTCAGGAACCAATATGCAGCCATAGTCTGTGATCTACACCTTGACAACAATGGCAGCGATGAGCGAGGACTACTTTTCGCCTCCAAGGCACGTACCCTAAGGCCCGGAGCGGCGTTTTTCATCATGACCTCACGCGTCTCGGATGATTTTGAGCGCAATGCCCGTTCCCGCGGAGTGTACATGTGTTTGACAAAACCGCAGACATTACATTCCATAAAAATAGCACTTGAATTCGCTATTGTCCCTGATCCTCTCGGGTCAATACCCAAGCAACTTCAACCGTCCGGTCAAGAACCCTTTATGTATTTTGGTGAGCCGAGCCCCTTAAACCGCTCGCCTGTAGTTCCACAATCTGCATAGCGCGTACTACGCCTGAATGCAATGTTTAGAAGCCGGCTGACTGGTGAGTTTGTACTCAGTTGAGTACTCATGTCATAGGCAGAGTCATCTCATTAACACTGAAACGCAAGAGAGGGCACCATGAAAAATGAAAAGAAAAAGATACTGGTGATCGATGACTCAAGAATGATCCGAGAAACCATACGCTTTGCACTTGAGGTCAACGGATTCAACGTTCTTACTGCAAAAGATGGGGAAGAAGGTCTGTTCATCGCCGAAAAAGAACAGCCGGATGAGATCGTGATGGATTGGAACATGCCCAAACTAGATGGCAAGGCGCTGGTGAAAAAACTGCAACTCGGCGAACAGACAAAAGACATTCCGATCATCGTCATGAGCGCGAGCAGCAAATCAGAGCTCGGCGAGAGCGATGAGAGCATCAACACGAAAGGGTATTTTCAGAAGGACTCATTTGTGCTCGAGCGCTTGGTCAGTGCTCTGCACAATCAAGTTCCAGTGCTGGTGTAAATCTGCTCAATTTACAAGAATGCGATTGCGGAATGCCATGTGTTTGCACCTTCATATAGCTTCCGCAACTGCAAATGTATTTTCATTCCAAGCCGTAGATCAAGGAATCAGCCCTCTGGTAACATTGCAAATGGGCAATGGTACATGTACTTTAGTCATTTCTGGAAACAGGAATATATATTGATTAAACGTCTGAACAAAGTGAAAGGATGATAATGAGCTTAGCAAGTAGTTACATGAACTAGGTAATGACAATTCAAAACAAACTTCCTACGTTCAACCATTTCGACACTACCAACGGCATACTGGTTATGTAATCCGCACGATAACATGTATGAAGAAACCCGGGGAAACCGGGATGAAGTTGTATACAAAACGTGGCATCAGATCCATAACAATTCTTGGATTAATGTTCCTTGTAGTTGTACTTGTGCTGTCTATCAGAAGTTTTATCATAATTTATAACCACTACAAATGGATCAGCCATACGAATGAAGTACTGGCCCAAATCTACAAAATCAACATACTGACCGCTAAATTCACACGCGGTGTGCGGGGTTATGCATTGACCGGCATGCCCATGTTGTTACTTCCCTATGAAGAAGCAGTCAAGAACCTGCCGACAGAGATCAACCAACTCAAGGTACTGACTCTTGATAATCCGAACCAGCAAAAACACATTGAAGAACTCGACACTTTGATCAAGCAGTTCGAAGACCAGGAATTACGGATCATAGCTGCAAGAAAAAATGCCGGCATTGAAGGAGCCAAGGAGCAAATTGTGATTGGATCCTCGGAAAACCTTCTAAACACAGAAGACCAGATATTCAACGATATGGTCAAGGAAGAACAAGCTCTTTTATTACAACGTGAAACGATCCTTACAAACAATGTGAAGTTCATGTTGATAGTTTTCACATCCAGCGGCCTCATCGGTATGGCTCATTTGCTTTTTTCGTATCGAAAGATCCTTGAGGAGATCGCGCTCGCAGCCAAGAATCAAGAACTTGCTTTGAATGTGCAACACATTGCAATAGCAAATAAAGAGTTGGAAGCGTTCACATACTCTGTTGCCCATGATCTGCGCGCACCACTCCGCCATATTGATGGTTTCACCCGGATGTTGGAAGAAGAGTGCCGGAACGCGCTTCCAGACTCTGTCCGGGAACTGCCCAGACAGATCTGCGAACGAGTCTCTTACATGGGGACAATGATCGATGCCATGTTGACATTGAGCCGGATCGGCCAAAGTGAGATCGATCCTCACTTATCGAACTTAAAAACAGTGTTGGATGCAGCCCTTGAGGAGCTAAAAAAAGAATACAAAGGCCGGAACATCGAATGGCAAATCGGGGAAATGCCCTTTGTGGAATGCGACCCCCGGTTGGTCCAGATCGTCTTCAACAATTTGTTGTCGAATGCCATCAAGTATACAAACAAAAAAGACCCTGCCGTGATCGCGGTGGACTGTTTGAACCTGGACAAAGAACCAACCATCCGGATACGAGATAACGGAGTGGGGTTCAACATGAAGTATGCGGACAAACTATTTGGCCTCTTTCAGCGACTGCACCGGCAAGAGGATTTTGAAGGCACGGGGATCGGCCTGGCCATCGTTCAACGCATCATACAAAAACATCAAGGCAGGATCTGGTGTGAGTCAGAAATCAACAAAGGGACAACTTTTTTATTCACACTGGGTCCTCCGAAATAATTCAAATCGTCGCTGACGTTGCATGATGAAAGCACGGAAGAGAGAACAGAATGCAAATAAACCCGAAAGTAATGTTGATCGAAGACGACCCGAATGACTTGCAATTGACCATGCGGGCCATGGTAAAAGCTGGTGTTGCCGCTTCGGATGTTCTTGTGGCACGCGATGGAGAAGAAGCATTGCATTACATTTTCGGTGAGGATGGAAAAAACTACGACGCTACTGCTCTGGGCACATCGTTGCGCCTGATATTGCTTGACTTGAAACTCCCTAAAATCAGTGGGATCGAAGTGTTGATGAAGATCAAAAGCGACGAAAGGACAAGGTTGATCCCTGTCGCAATACTTACTTCCTCAGATGAAGATCAAGATGTCTTCTCCTGTTACAAGTATGGCGTGAATAGTTATGTCAGAAAACCGGTGAGTTCAGAGAAATTCGAGAGCATCGTGAAAGAACTTGGAATTTACTGGGTGTCGGTCAACCACCCGATTTCGCAGCACACCCCGAGGCCATTATGAAAACCTTCAATCAACAACTAGTCGAGCCGGATCCTGACGTGATGGCAGAAAAGCAATTGAACGTTCTCTTCATTGAAGACCAGGTGCAAGACCTGCAACTGAGTGTGGATGTATTGAGAAAAGCCGGATTCAATTTTAAGTTTGAACGCGTGGAAACAGAAAAAGAATTCAATACATATTTGCAGGACCATACATTCGACATAGCACTCTGCGACAAACATCTGCCTGGGTGGGACGCAAAAGAGGCGATCCAAAAGATCAGAGAACATACTGCTGATGCACCTGTGATTTTACTCAGCGGATCCACAAGCCACGAAGAGGCACTGAAGCATTTACAGGACGGAGCGTCAGATTACCTACTAAAGGACCATCTCGTTCGGCTTCCTTTTGCGGTGCGGAGAGCTTTACAAGAGCAAGCAGAACGCAAAACCCGTGTTGAAGTTGAAAAAAAATTGCGGGATAACGAATCCAGATACCGAGCACTGGTTGAAAGCAGCTATGACGCATTGGTCGTCCTCGATCAAGCCGGGAAATTCATTTATATCTCCAAAGCTTACGAACGGATCACCGGTTATACCGCAATGGAGTTATTGAATACAGACCGGCTCATACTTATTCATTTTCCGGAAGATTTAGAGAAAGCAAGGGATTCATTTGACGAGAGCTTGAAGAACCCGGGGAAACCGGTGTCTGTGTTGGTACGTATGAGACGAAAAGACGGAGAAACGATCTGGTTGGACATCGTGCGCACGAATTGTTTAGACAATGAAAGTGTACGTGGCATCGTTTGCAACATCAGGGATGTAACTATTGAGAAAAATGCCATCGAGAAAATCCGTATAAATGAGGCCAAGCTCCGTTCCCTTGTTGAGAACAGCAACGACGGACTTGTCCTGCTCGACAAAAATGGACGGATCTTCTATACGTCTGATGCGACGGCCCGGATCACTGGCTGTACAGTGAATGAGTTGTTAACTTCAGACCGGAACAAAAATGTACACCCTGATGATGTCTCGAAATCAGACCAAGCTTTAAGGGACAGCATGGGCAAATCAGGCGTACCGGTGACGGTGCAGTTGCGGTCAAAAAGAGGAAATAAAAGCTGGGGATGGCTGGAACTCGTATTCACAAACCACTTGGACGATCCAAATGTAAAAGGAATCGTCTGTAACGTGAGGGACATCACAGACCAGAAACTGGCTAGTGATTTGATATCACAACAAGAATGGCAGTTCCGGACTTTAGTGGAAAATGCCCCTTTCGGCATCTATCGATTCACGAATAATAGCAACCATTTTCTGACAGTGAACCCGGCACTGGTATCGATGTTGGGCTATTCTTCAGCCAAGGAACTGCTTAACGCACGGCTTTTTGAAGATATCTATGTTGAAGCAGAAACACGGACTAAGACACTTGATCAGTCGAAAGGCAAGGATACTTATACATCGGTAGTGCATTGGAAACAGAAAAACGGTTCCGAAATCACGGTAAGGCTTGTAGGAGCCCGAATACATAGTACGCAAGAAAAAGACAACTACCATGTAGTGTTCGCGGAAAACATATCGGACCAAATCCAACTTGAGAAACAACTCAAGCAGTCACAAAAAATGGAAGCTGTAGGGATGCTGGCTGGTGGTATCGCCCATGATTTCAATAATCTGCTGGGGATCATCCTGGGCCAGAGCGAACTGATTATGGAGAAATTCAATGAAAATGACCCCTTAAAGAAAAGAGTGCTGGAGATCAGCAAAGCTGGCATCCGCGCAGCAACCCTCACACGCCAATTGCTCATCTTCAGCCGAAAAGAAAAAGTGGAAATGCGGTTCGTGGACTTGAACCATGTGGTCAAAGAATGCCAAAAACTCCTGGAACGTTTGATCGGGGAGAACATTCAGCTCAAATTCGAACTGTATCCTGAGCCCTTGAGGATCAATGCCGACCCAGGACAGATCGGCCAGATCATCATGAACCTCGTCATCAATGCGCGGGATGCGATCAGTAAAACCGGGGCAATTTCAATCAAAACGTCGAAATTCAACAGCGATGGCACAAACCCTATTGGTTTACCGACCGGGGAGTATGCTCAGTTTGAAGTGCATGATACTGGTGCCGGAATGAGCACTGAGGTCAAGGGGCAGATATTTGAACCATTCTTCACCACAAAAAAGGAAATGGGTACAGGTTTGGGTCTATCAACATCGTATGGGATCGTGCAACAACATCATGGCTATATACATGTAGAAAGTGAAACCGGGGTCGGCACTACATTTACAGTCACTCTGCCCTTGAAACAGTCAGCAACACCGGAAATAGAAACTGTGATGTCTGTAGAACCCATGAAGGGGAAAAATGAAACCATACTACTGGTGGAAGATGAACCGGCATTCCGGGTGTTGCTCAAGGAAATGCTTGAAGAGAGAGGGTACAACGTATTACAAGCCCACCACGGTGCCGCTGCATTGGAGATGTCAGACCTGTTTGAAGAACACATACATCTATTGATCACAGATGTGATCATGCCAGAAATGAACGGTGTGGACCTTGTCGAACGAATCAAGATCAAGCGCCCCGGGCTGCGCGTTCTTTTCATCTCCGGCTATACAGACGACATGTTGAAACGACATAGTCCTCAGATGGAAGGTGCACCTCTACTCATGAAACCGTTCACTCCATTGAGTCTAGCTGTCAAAGTCCGTGAGGTGTTGGATGCCAAATGAACAAAAACCTCTAGCAAGTCTCTTGATCATTGATGACGATGAACAGACGATCGAACTAATTCGTGGAGCCTTGGAATCCCCAGAAATTAAAATAATTTCATCATTGTCTGCCATGGATGGTATCGAATTATTCAAAGATAACAGACCGCGGATAGTACTAGTTGACTTAATGATCCCTGACATGAGTGGCATGGAGGTGTTGGAGAAGATTCTGACCATAGATCCCAGTACCGAGGTCATCCTTATCACCGGCCATTATTCCTCTGAAACAGCTGTCGAAGCGATTCAGAAAGGCGCAGCCGATTACCTGAACAAGCCTCTTAACATCCAACAATTGCGGGGGCGCATCAGTACGATCATGAACGATCTTCGACATCGTTCGAAATATCAATCCTTAATGACAGAGATCTTGCTTGTGTCCCAATTCCAGGGCATGGTTGGGCGTAGTCCCGCCATTATCGAAGTCTTTTCCCGGATCCAACGTGTAGCTCCGCACTTTCGAACTGTTTTAATTTCCGGAGATACTGGAACGGGCAAGGAACTCGTTGCCCGTGCCTTACACGCTATGAGCGGCGCTCCTGCTGAAAAATATGGAGTCTGTAATTGTGCTGCGGTCGTCGATACACTGTTTGAAAGTGAATTATTCGGATATGTAAAAGGAGCATTTACCGGAGCTAACACAGACAAGGTCGGCCTTTTCGAGTACGCGAATAAAGGAACTGTGTTCCTTGATGAAATCGGCGACATGCCACTGGCAACTCAAGCCAAACTTCTGCGAGTCTTACAAACACAAGAAATACAACGTGTAGGATCTCCTGTCCCACGGAAGATCGATGTGCGGATCGTTGCTGCGACGAACAAAGACCTGCGTACAATGGTGGCTGAAAAACTGTTCCGCGAAGATTTGTTTTACCGACTATCGATGATCGAGATTCATCTGCCGCGGTTGGCCGACCGACGCGAAGACCTGCCGTTGTTGATAAAACATTTTATCGAGCATTTTGCAAAACAGTACAAAAAACAGATCGATGGAATATCAAGGCGGGCACAAATCCTTCTGTCACGCTATTCATGGCCGGGGAACATCCGTGAACTGGAAAACGTGATTGGTAACGCTTGTATGATGGTGGATAAATCCATCATCGATGTTGATGATTTGCCAGCTGTGATCTGTGAGTCTACAACCCACAATACGTTTTCAGATGACACTCTGTTGACACTGGATGAAGTTCAAAGAAGGTATGCTAAGAACATGCTATTGAAAGTTAAGGGGAATAAAGCTCAGGCCGCAGGAATACTAGGAATCAGTAGGGCTACTTTATACAAAATGATTTCTGATAATTAGACATGCGTTCTCAATATATGCCGATTTCCAAAACTAAAACATGAAGCAGTAACTTATCTATATATGCGATCTGTTAGATAAAGTGTATTCAATACGGGTCAAAACGTATGCAAGCTGCTTTTAGCCATTCACGGAAAAATGCTCACGCTCCAGTGGGAACAGCTGAAACGGGTAGTGGTTGCGTGTAATCTCGTGAGCAATATGCCTGAATGCAAAAAGAATGAAAATGTTCAATATTGAACATACACATTTATGCCACAGAAGCTAAATTAGGCCTATATATCTCCTGTAAGGTAGCTTTCAATCGCAAAAAACCATCTCCCTGAATTTGGTGGCATAGATTGAAAGCTACCATTTTTATTGCAATCCATTCTTTCCTTTTCTCCCGAATGACAGATAAGTTGAATAAATGCCCCTACAAAATAGGAACAAAAGTGTGCTTTAGGTGTAGCTGTTTGAGAGCACCACCATTGCTGTTACAGGACTTCCGTTAATGAAAGGCGAGACATATGTGATTGCACCCATCTTAACCAAAGACAAACAATTTGTAATTATCAATCATGGAACTGAGCTTTGGGATTTGGACCTTACTTGCGTGTGGATGACTTGTTCTGACAGTGAAAATAACTTTCTTGCACGCAGAGTGAAATATCAAACCTGTTACTCATCTTTATTGTGTTATATGGAGTGAGCGATATTGCTCAGTGTTGCTCCCGTATGCGGAATAGAATCAGTTTAAGTTGGCGATAATAGCGCCATGGTCATCAGGTAAATCTACGTAATATTTCATTAATGGACAATATGAAATATGGGGCTAAAAGGTGTTTCCTTTCAGTCGAAATAGAGAGCCAGTAACTTGACAAATCATTCTCAAATCGAAGAGCTACTGATACGAGATGGATTGGTGAATTCCGAAGGTTTTGGGCGCGCAAAAGCAGCACAAGGTAAGAGTGAAACATCCATTGGGAAGACATTGGCCCAAATGGGTCTGGCAAATGAAGACGCGGTGTCGAGTGCCATCGCGAAAGAGTTAAAGCTGGAATGTCTCGGCCTTGACCTTCCTGATATACCCACAGAGCTTGATTTCATTCTTCCCGTTAAATTTTGTTTCCACCGGTTGGTGATTCCATTAAGCATGGTAGGCACAACTCTTCGGTTGGCCATGACCGACCCGCTTGATTATTCGACCATAAAAGATGTTGTGTTCAGGACCGGCAAACAAATAATACCAGTGGTGGCCACTGAGACAACCATTCTCAAGTTGTTAGACCGTTCTCACGCAGATGCCATGCAGAGCCAAAAGACATACGAATTGATGACCAGTTTCACCCCCGAAGGGGAAGTTGCGGAAGTGAAGCCTGAGCTCAATATTGATGTGGTCAAATTAGCAAAAGATATTACGCTTGCTCCTATCGTCCGTCTTGTTAATTTGATCCTTAGCGGCGCGGCCAAGGCGGGAGCGAGCGATATTCACATCGAACCCAAAGAAAAATATTTACAGGTAAGGCAACGGGTAGATGGAATACTCGAGGAAGTTTTCAAGATCCCAAAAACACTGCAGGACGCCACCATATCCCGTTTAAAGATCATTTCCAAGATGGATATCTCAGATCGTCGCCGGTCCCAAGATGGCAGAAGTGAATTACGTTTCGAAGGTAAACGGATCGATCTCCGTGTTTCCACATTGCCAACAAATTTCGGTGAAAAAGTGGTCATCCGCCTACTCGATCAACGACGGGCGATGATCCCTATGGACCAAATGGACCTTACTCCAGAGAATCTTAAAACGCTCCAGACAATGCTTGTGCGACCACAAGGATTAATCCTGGTCACCGGACCAACTGGCAGCGGGAAGAGTTCCACCCTTTATACCGCGCTAAATTGGCTGAAATCCCCCAAAAACAATATTGTCACGGTAGAAGACCCGATCGAATACCAATTGGAAGGGGTGAACCAGGTCCAGATCAACTCGAAAGCTGGAGTGACCTTTGCAGCGGGATTACGGTCAATATTGCGTCAAGACCCGAACATCATCCTGATCGGAGAGATCCGTGACAAAGAAACGGCCAACATCGCATTAGAAGCAGCCCAAACCGGACATTTGTTATTGAGCACACTGCATACCAATGACGCGCCCGCCACGATAACCCGGCTGATCAATCTGGAGATCGAACCTTTCATGGTTGCAGCTTCGCTTATTGGAGTATTAGCGCAACGGCTCGTTCAAAGGACCTGCACTTTTTGTGCAGCTCCGCGCGATCCCGCACCGGAGCTAATGGCAAAACTTGGCGGTGCCAGCCAATTCCCATCCGACGCCAAGTGGCTTGCTGGAAGAGGGTGTGAGAAATGCAAACTCTCGGGTTATTTGGGACGAATCGCCGTCCATGAATTCTTGCAAATGACTGATGAGCTACGGGAATTAATTTCGAGCCGAGCTCCTGAGTTCGAACTAAGGAAAGCAGCCCGCACATCTGGCATGAAGACGCTAGCCGAAGATGCAATCGCTAAAGCCGTGCAAGGTCTAACAACTTTGGAAGCGGTGTTGCGAGTGGTTGCACCGGATGAATCGAAACTGATGGAAGAGGATGAAGAAGCTGAAATTACGAATGAGTATCCAAATCCCCGGCGGCGGAAAAATGACAAATCCAACCATGCAGTTGAGACACCACTGAACTTGGCCATGCCAATGGCCGTGGCGGACGATGGACAACCGATCCGCATACTCATTGTCGAGGACGATCGCACCATAATATCGGTAGTGAAATATTACCTGGAGCTGGAAGGCTTTGAGGTGCTCGTTGCAAAGGAAGGTGGCGAGGCGTTGAAGGTGGCCATCAAAGAACAACCGGGAGTCATAGTGACCGACAAGAACATGCAGGGAATGAGCGGTGTCGAATTGATAAAAAAACTCCGTGCGGATGACCGTACGAAGCATATCGGGATCCTAATGCTGACTTCGGATGAAAGTTTGGAAAGCGAAACACATTCTCTGGCAATTGGCGCAGATGATTACATTCATAAGCCGGTGGAGCCTCGTCGGCTAGCCGCCCGCATCAAGGCACTTCTGGCCCGGATCAAAATCAGGCAATCTGTCTGATCATGACAAGAAAGCGAGATGGCATTAATTCCGGGAGCATTTCACCAACGGGCTAGTATTGTGCACACCATAATCGAGAAGAAACTTACGGGTTCTCAAGTTGAAACAGAGTGTACAGTTTCTAGCCACAAGTACAGAATATGAACACTTTCAATATTGCGTGTATCTCATGTAAGTTCAATCGGTTGTTGGACTTGGCTTACCCATGCATTGGTACTCAACATGCAGATTGTAGGAATGACGAAGTCAGTTTGAGAGCAAAACTCATGCGCCGTGAAGGTTATTATGAATCTTGAGCCAATCCTTATCACACTGACTATCACAACGATAGTGACATCCGTGGGGATATTGATCACAACTTTCCGTAATCGCCGGATCTATTCCGGTTTCATTGATTTGAAGCCCTCTGCGCATTCAATTGCCAGCAAGTTGAATGGGGATATCCTTCGTGAAAATGCTGAATTGGTAATCGAAGGCAAATACCCTGGCTTACCTACAACAGTGCGATTTTCTAATCTCAAGGATAAACTCCAACTCAATATCCGGATGCTTGCGCAGTGCACTATCGCACTCGTCATAGCAAGCAGATCGAACAAAAACGGATCAGGAGGTGAACTGGTTCAAACGATGGACAAAAGTTTTGATGAATTGTTTTTGACCCGTACAGCCACTCCCATGGAAGCCATGTTGTTCTTGTCGGATGCAGAAGTGATGAGACACCTAAGGAAACTGTGCATTTCATCGCGCATCTTCTTTCGTATGAACGCAGGCAGTCTTGTATTCAATGAAACCGCGGCTCCGTTGTCTGATATAGCGAAACACATAGAAGAGCATTTGGATGCAATGGCAGCTTTAGCTTCCATCACAGCTGAGATGCCGGGTGCATACAAGATCAAGATCGCAGTACCGGCACAGCCAAAATACATTCTTACCCGCCTCGCAATCGCTATGTTGATCATTGCTGGAGCTATAGAAATAACATCAGCCGTACGTAGCCATCCTGCGCAAATCGTTATTGCGGAAGCGGCTTCCAACCAATCCATGCCAGCAATATCAGAAATGGAATCGCGTCATTTGTCCGCATTAAAAGGATGGCGGCTCGCGCGTGCAGATGATTTTGATTCCGGAAACCTTGCTTGGTTACGACGGGAACACAGTGGAGAAATCAATGGCCGAATCCTGGCAAAATTCAGTGGCCCCGCACAACCGTCCGGCACGGCCTATGCATTCATCCGTGACACTGACCCTTTGAAAAAAGAGTGGCGGATATCAATGACAGTCAATTCGATACCAGTACTGGATGGAATTATGACTGATGTTTTGGCGGTGGCCATTGTCCCACAAGAAAGTTTCTCTGGCATTGAGTGGCAGGATACAAAGTCCGGGATTGTTCATCCGCCGGATGGTGATGGATTGCTCGTGGTCCGGCAGACGGGTGCAACGCAAACCGGAACCATCTATTACCTGAGTGGAGGGAAAGTGCAAGCGGCAACACCTTCAAGTTATTTGAATGTACGGGTCCAATAGCGGAACAGTTCGAGTATTCGTGCTGACTCGATGTAAAGGGGGTCCACCATTGGATTATAAAAAAAATTAAGCCCGGAAGTTGGACAAGATTGAGAATAATTACTGGTGATCTGCAGCCGATGGGACACTCCATTACGAGTGACAGAGATGTCATGTTCATGAGAACTGAGAGTGATCCTTGTATCAGCCAACCACCATGTTTCCAACATCGATCAAAAAATGCACGGACTGGTTTTTCACTGCTGGAACTCATCATCGTCCTTTCCATTGGTCTTATCCTGGCTGTCATTTCCATTCCAAATCTCAACACTTATTTCCATAACAACAAACTACGTTCGGCAGGAACGGATTATGCCGGTCTTCTAGTACAAGTAAGGTTCAGAGCAGTACAGGACAGCCGTTATTATTCGCTGTATTTCCTCGCGGGGAACTCGCATAGGGCCTTTGCCGACATATATCCACAGAATGCGTCCGGCGCCTCAGGGTCAGGTGGTTTGACCATAGACCCGAAAGACCCGGATATCGGTATCTCTAATGAAGTCAACGTTCAACCACAAACATCTGCGCCGAATACCGCCAATCTGATCACACAGTTCCTGCCGGCCAGTACTACGATCACGCCTGTGGACGGCAGTCTAGCCCTATCACCCGTCACCTTCAGCCCATTTGGACTTCCTTGCGTCTCGACAGTCGTTACCGGGGGTTCCATCTGCAACAGTAAATCAGGCCCAGTTGCTTACTGGGTTTTTCTTGAGAATAACGTCACTCAATCATGGGAGGCCGTGACCGTGACACCGGCTGGACGCATTGATAAATGGAATTACACTTCTGGAGCGTGGCAGGTCCTCTGAGTCAAGAAGTGGACACATTCTTTGAACGGTGTAATCAGCGTATGTGAGTCAAAAGGAGTCAATGCGAATCCCACTACAATTTAGGCCGTGCAAGGCTGAACAGGGCCTCTCGCTGATCGAACTCATGATCGCCATGGTGATCCTGGCGGTCGGGTTGAGTTCGCTTACGATTCTTTTTATGTATGCCACAGCTTCCAATGCGCGGAACAATAAAGACACAAGCGCCACACTGCTTGCAAAGACAGTGCTCGAACAGATCAGCGCACAACATCCTAATTCGAGTGCACCCATCCTGTTGACAGATTGTGCAGGGAATCAATTCACAATCGCAACTGCAGGTGGGGCTGCACCCAATGGCGTTGGAGCCACGCTATTGCAGGACTCAGCAAGTTTTCAATATGGCGGTATCGATCAAACCCAATCGTACAGTGCAGTCCCCAATGGATATGCCATGGTCTATACCGACTGTGGAACCAACGGTAAGCAGATCACCTATGACGTCCGTTGGAATGTGATGACGATTTCCGCCAATACGACCCGACTGATCACAGTGTCAGCCCGTCAGAGCGGGATTACGAACACCCAGCTTGGGGGACGGTTCTTTGCCATACCAGTGAGTTTGCGCGGCATTGGCGGTCCATAGAGGTGGAAGCGATGAAGAGAGACGATCAAATTCCATCTACATGCCGTGAACGTGGATTTTCCTTATTGGAAATGATGATCGTTCTGCTTATTTTATCCATCGTGTTGGCAGTTATCATGCGCGATGCCATACAACTGATGCAAGTAAATATGAATGAAACGAACAAGGTGGATTTGGTTCAAGAGTCGCGCCAATTCATTGACCAGATCAGTAATGACATTCACCAAGCGGGTTATCCAGGCACGAGAATGTTCGATCCTGCGGGATCACCGGCACAGAGCAGCTATGCTGCCGGCCTTATCAGCGTGACGACGAACACGATCCAATTTGAGGGAGACGTGGATGGAAGCGGACAAGTCAGTGAAGTCTATATCCAATTGGTGATACCCAAAGCTGGATGCCCGTGTACTTTACAGCGGGGTGCTGTTTCCAAAACACTTTCGTTGAGTGGAGCCACCCCAGCGTATTACACCGAGGTGGAAGGAGTGATGAACACCAATGTGTTCACTGCCTACTTCTATGATGGGAATTCTGTGACATTGCCTGCGATCAGCACGGACCTGCCTAACATCAAGATCGTCAAGATCACATTGGATCTGAGGTCGCGCTATCCTGACCTCAGGACCCAGATATTCCCTGAGATCACAATGGTCTCTTCTGCGAAGATCAACAATTAAGGATTATGGGGAAATGCTACCGCTAACAAGCTCAAGGACGAAGCTATGAATCTCGCAAAAGGAAAATCTCAGCGAGGGATGGTATTGGTCGCAGTCTTGCTCGTATTGTTGTTGGTGGCAGAGGGTTTGGTGCCGGTGGAACAGCAAGCGTATAAGGACCTGCCGCCATCAAGACGTTCGCGGGAGTCTGCCCTGTCACCATTCCGGCTGTGCCAGCAGTGGTCAATCCAGCAGGACATGCCCCTGAGGTCGCTGTTGGAACACCGATCGATCCGCCAATTATTGCGCTTCCGGTGAGATTGATATTTCCGTTTGCTCCAATGCTTCCTCCGCTGTTGCTGTTTGTAGTCGCATATGTGCCTCCGTTCGCTGATGTGAAACTATCCGTGCTGGAGTTCCCTGACATAGTGACCGCTCCACACCCAGAGCTGGTTGCAAACAGACCGTATGGGAAGATCGGTGTCGGAGTGAGCGCGATCTCTGCTTGCACCATCTTTCGCGCTCCAGTAGAAGTAACAGCCAGAGACGTCAGCAAGTAAATCGGACTTGTTGTGGTTGACATCGCCGAACATGTCGTAGCAGGCGATTTGGGCACGACTTCCTCAATACCATCCCAGCACACCGGCAGGGTTGCGGATAAACTGGGGTCAACAAGGTAGTTCTGTACCGACCCATTCAACTTCACTGCTATCCGTACCCATTTATAGGGCAATGCGGCTGATGTACCACTCCACGGTGCAGTGCTCGTCACTGTTTTGTACCAAGTTGTACTGGTTGGCAAAGTTGTACAACGGATGTCTGGAGAAACAGAGCTCTGGGCCTGTAGTCCGGTTATGCCGTACCCATCATGACAAAGCTCATCATCTTCAAATGCATTACCGATCACCCATGGTTGTACAGATCCCGTGGCCGTGCCTTCATTCAGAAGGTAAAGGACTCCACCTGTTGTGGAAGGAATGACCGTTGGTAGTACTCCAGAAATGC
>Ga0206997_10157_pt1 | contig 19584 bp, 15 predicted proteins | sample Alteio_BWMinCont_3_FD_153478 | JGI IMG/M metagenome (GOLD analysis project Ga0206997, IMG submission 153478) | Enriched cells from forest soil in Barre Woods Harvard Forest LTER site, Petersham, Massachusetts, United States -... | ecosystem: Environmental > Terrestrial > Soil > Temperate forest >...
TTGCCTTAGCTTGTGATGGTACTATAGTAACTGGTAATAACATGGGATACGTCGTAATGCATACCGTAGACCAAAAGGAATTAAAAAATCTCTAGTTAATACAATCGGTTGTCACAATTGAACAAAATCGATATGGAATGCGAGAAATATCTCTTGAGCTCTGGAGTCAAACCTGTGGTTGGATATCTCAATTTTATCTCTTATTGAATGTTTTTGATGTGTTAGGCACAGAATGCCGACCAATGCTATTAGCGCTGCCTGCCGATGATCTCCGGCAATTGCATGATAGGCTGTGGCTGGTTTATCGAAAAAGATGCGCAGAAGGTTGGCTGATCAACAAATATTACTTTTCTGAACTATCTCTGTTAACGCTAACAAAGGAGTTATCATTGTTTTTGGTTGATAAAATTCCTCTCTGTTTAGTGCGCAGTATTCTTGATAATTTCCGTTGTAAATTATTTGATTGTGATGAAACTCAGAAGGCTATTTAATGCTCTGGAGTGTGAACTGCAGGCATTAAAGTGATTATGATTTTCTCTGTCGTAATGTGAGTTATTGTTTTTCTTCTTGTATAATGATCGTAGCTTGTTCGTCTTGAGCGAATTCGATAAAAAGAGGGGAGAGGAACACGCTTGCTATGATAATGGCGGTGGCGAAAATAAGAATTTTATTTAGCATAAAGATTTAACCGTTACTCACACCAGCAGAACGAGTTGTGCATGGTGCCATCTTCGGAAGCGGAGGTATAGCCATTATTCTTGCAGCGTTCATCGCATGTCATATGATGATATTTATTTTGTGGGTTATAAACTTTCGTATCAGCGCATATATTTGAGATATTAGCTGCTACGCAGCTGACTGCTAAAATTTTTAACAAATTTTTCATGATATCTCCCTCAAGTGAAGCCTTTCCTGCCTTTTAATTAAACTACCATAAAATTATTGCAATTAGCAATAATTTTATAAAAAGTGCTTAATAATGGGATCGTGGGGAATTATAAATTATTATAACCAAGGGATTGTAAAGGGTTGTGACCCTTTACTTCGGGTCTAAGGGGTGAATAACCCCTTCTTTGGTCTTCTTTATTTTGCTGCGGTTACTTTTTTGAAATTTGTTATACTAGATTGCGAGTAAATTTTGTATACCATAATTCTTAAATTCTTGGACGAGTTATTTTTATGAAACGATTTGCGATAGACCAAAAATCTCTGGTGGCTATTCTAGCGTCGATGCAACCGATTTGTAGCAAGCGTACTACCATCGATACGACTGCTTCTATCTTATTTCAAGTGGGGCACCGTGAGTTGGTGATGAAGAGTACCGACTTAGAAATCAGTTTGCAGGCAAATTGCCCGGTAAATGATAGTACTTTAACGCAAAGTGAATCATTTCTGGTTCCTGGTAAGCGTATATTTGAAATCGTTAAAGAATTTGACGGACTCATTACGTGTACTATTAAGAACAATCAATTGGCGTTTAAAGCCGGTTCTGTCCATGTTACGTTAAATGTACAGGATGAACAAGGCTTCCCGCCATTTCCCGAACGCATTGAAAATCTTATGCAATTGGATACGACGATTTTTGCTCGTATGCTTGATAATGTATCATTTCTTATTCCACAAACAAGTACACAAAATGCGCTCACTGGCCTGTATTTAGAAATTACTCCTGCAGGGCTTACGATGACAACAACTGACGGTCATTGCCTTGCGCAGGTGAAGCATTCAAATTTTAAACTTGATAGTGCCCGTTCATGGCTATTACCGCGACGCGCTATATTTGAGTTAAAAAAAATCATCGAAACAACAAAAGCGAGTACCATATTTTTAGGCACTTGTAACAATCAACTGGTGTTTTCTGGTGAAATGTTCAATTTCTTTACCAAATTATTAGCAGATCCATTTCCAGCATATACGGGGGTATTAGATAAACATGAATTTATCCCTGCGACGGTAGAACGAGTAGGCTTTATTAAAACATTACGCCGTTCGGCGAGTTTGCTTTCGGGACAGTTTATTGCAACACAGTTTGGATTTGAATCGGGTAAAGTTAATGTTTCTATGAAAAATAAAGAGGTTGGTACCCTTGATGAAGAGCTTGCCCTTATAGGATTTGCTGATGATAATAAAATTGATATGCGCTTTTATGCGCCCTATTTGTTGAATGGCCTTCAAGTATTTTCGCAGGAACAGATCTCATTTTTTTTAAAAAACAATACGAAGCCGATTATTTTTGAGGCGATTTCTTCAGATAATATGAATATGACCTATTTAGTTATGCCAGTTTCAGCAACGGCAGGACAGTAAGGAATGTTATAAAAATTTTATGCGCTTGCTTTCTGTAGAACTTAAAAACTTTCGCTGTTTCCCTACTGTTTCTCTTCATTTTGATCATCGCATAACACTTATCGAAGGGCTGAATGGTTCGGGCAAAAGTTCATTGGTAGAAGCATTGTATTATGCCTGTTATTTTAAGTCGTTTCGCACAAATCACGGGGCCGAGCTTATTCGCCATGGGCAGGAGGCCGCATATATTAAAATTATCTGTAATGACGATCAATATATTCAAATTGGCTTAGCGGATAAAAAACGAGTTGTTAGGTTTAATGGAAAGCTTTTTATCATACGATTTGCGTAAATGGGATATCTCAACATGCGTATAGATTTCCACCGTTGAGATATTTTCATGCCCAAGCAATAGTTGCAATGATCGCAAGTCCCACCCCTGTTCCAATCCATGAGTAGCCAAGGAATGGCGAAAAGTATGTGGAGATACTCCTTTATTAATTGATGTTTTTTGCAAGATGTTTTTAATGATTTTCCATACCATATGTCGAGATAATGGCTTTATCTGTCGCTTATAGCACGTAGCAAACAAAAAAATTGATGCCTGTGGCAATAATTGTTCTCGAATATTTTGTATATACCAACGTAAGAGAGTAAGCATTTCATGCGCTAATGGCACCGCACGCATTTTACCACCCTTGCCGCATATGTCTAATATTCCGGTATCAAAATGAATATCTGATATACGCAGCGAAACTAATTCGCTCACGCGAATCCCTGAAACATATAAAAGATGTACAATAACTGAGTTTCGCTTACCAATATTGGTTGTATCTTGGCTGCTTGCTTGTAAAATTTCTGTAATCTCTGATACCGTACAATAACGAGGTAATTTTTTAGGAATTTGCGGCGTAATGAGTTCCAATGTATGACACGAGTATCCATACTTATTATGAATGTATGCAAAAAATAACCGTAACGCTGAAATTTTACGCGCAATGGTCCGAGCAGAGATCTGATTTGTCTGTAATGCTACTAAATACGCAGTGATATGATCCTGAGTAAGTGCCTCAAGAGAATTTATGCCTTGATGTTGCGCAAGGCATATAAACTCTTTAATATCACGTTGATATGCAACAAATGTATTATGTGCTACACATTTTTGCGTTAATAAATACGCTTCAAAAGAGGTTGCTATATCCTGCATATAAATAGAGTTAATAGAGTACTACTGTAACACTTTATTAATAATATTATAATATCGCTATGACGCACAATGATTACGCAGAAGCTCCTGATGCAGATGAACTTGAGCTTGACGATGAAGAACTACTCGCAAAAGACGCGCTACTGCTGCCTGAAGCTGCAGCAGCCGGTGCAGCAGCAGTACGATGCCACAATCTAATATGTTCTGGCAATTCATGTTTATAATAGGATACTTTGCAACCATGCGGGCATTTTTCCATATGCGTTAATAAATGATCGTCTATATCAGATCTTGAAAATGATTCGTTACATCCCGCTATAGGGCATCTTTTTGAAAAGACAGTTCGTTTATGAGCAGCCATATGGCCAGCAAAGTGTGCTGGGTGATCAAATATTTCATTGCATCCAGCCCATTTGCATGCATACTTTTTTGGCGCTCTTACTGTAGTTGAAGCGGGAGATGACAATGAGCTCGAGCTTGAAAATGAAGAACTACTCGAAGAAGACGAGCTGCTACCACTTGAACCAGAACTGCCTGCTTGCGCTTCATTTCTGTTAGAAACATCAGCTGAGCCATTGTGCATTGGTTCTGTTTCATAAGGACTAAATCGCTTTTTTCTTTCGCGCTTATGCTTCGATCGACATTGTTGCGCTAATTCTCGAGTATCGTACTGTGTGCCACAAGACCTGCAAAAATTATGCATACGTATTGTATGTGCTGTTAAATTCCAGGGCGTACTTGCTTTATGCGAGCACCCGGCAATAGGACATATTGTGCGATCTCCTTCGGACTTAAGCCCTTCACTTACGCCGTGGGTTTTTTCAAGCTTTTTGCGCGTATCATATGCAAGAAACGCATCGAGAAGCGTATCTAATTCACCGTGCGCTTGTTCACCATTGCTTGCGCGTGGTGCGCCTACTACAGCTGAAGAAGATGACGATGAACTACTTGCAGGCGCATTGCGTGCACTTGAACTTGCAGGTATCAATGTTAATAATGAACCTGCTGCTTGAGCAACATCGCTATCCTGTTTACCTTTAAAAGCAACCTCCCGAGAAGCCGCCGATGAAACATCGTTCTCAGAACGATGCCCATTCCTTCCACAGAACCTTGCGCTCTCTAAAGTTTTAAATTGTTTGCCGCAAGCACAGCGAAAAATAGTACTCTTCTGAGCTTGTGAACCTGAAGCAACTAGTGGCAAAGCCGCGGTATGGGTCATTTGAAAATTTATTATAGTAACTGCCAAGAGGTAAGATATCCATAAAAATTTATGTAGTGCCATATTTTTATTCCTATAAAAGCATATATTTTTATTAACGGTTACACTGCTCATGATGAACGTGTTTAGTATGCGCAGCTAACAATATTGGTTGAGCAAAGGTCTCATTGCACCCATCCCATTTACATGCATATTTTTTATGATTCGCTCTGCATTGCAATGCTAATCCTCGAGCATCAAACTGTTTGCCGCACGAACATAAATAATGCTTGTTTATCGTATGCCCTGTTAAATTCCAAGAAGTTGTTGACTTAAAGGCACATCCGGCCACAGGACATTTTGTTCGATCTCCTGTAGATTGTGGTCCATTACTGTGAACCGATGATGCAACAACAGTACCTTCATCTTCCTCATCTTCGCTAGAAACATCGTCTGAGTCCCTGTCCGAAGAAGAACTTGAACCAGAGCTGCTCGTTTGTCCTTCATCTCCACTAGAAACATCACCTGAGTCGCTGTGCATTGCTTCTGCCTGGCGCTTCGGACTTTTATGCCATCGGATATGACCACCTAAGTCTGTTGGACGATCAAATGTTTGGCTGCATCCATCCCATTTACATGGGTACTTCTTCTTTGCACTTGCGTCGGAAGAAGATGAAGAAGCTGCTGCCTTTTTCCCTTTTGTTTCATTCTGTGACGAGGAACTACTGCTTGAACTCGATGAACTATTGCTTGCAGCCGCTTGAGTTCTTTTATGAACCTTAGCATGTCCAGCTAACGATATTTGGCGATCAAAGGTCTCATTGCAGCCAGGCCACCTGCAAGTGTATTCTTTATGATTCGATCTGCACTGTTGGGCTAGTTCCCGATTGACAAACTGTTTGCCACACGAGCATAAATTATGAGCTTTTATCGTATGTACCGTTAACATGGAAAAACGGCTTGCTTTATACGGACAACCGGCGATAGGACATGTTGTGCCGTCTCCTTCAAACTTAAGCTTTTCGCCGCTTGCACCTTGAGTTTTTTCAAGTTCTTCGCGATCTTCAGAAGCATAGGCAGCAACATCCAATTCATGGACAAATTGCTGATTCTTACTTATATGCCAGTTCATGTGCGTATCGAGCTTTATTATTTGATCAAATGTTTTATTGCATCCAGGCTGTCTGCAAGGCCAATTTTTTGGTGCACTTGCGGCAGAGGGAGATGAAGCAGCAACTTCTTGCTTCTCTTTTGCTTCATTCTGCAATGATGAACTTGAGCTTGCAGGACTCAATGCTAATAATACAGCTGCTTGGATAACCTCACGAGCTTGCTTGTTGCTCGAAACAGCTTCCTGTTTTCCTTTGGCCTCATTCTGGGCAACGGCTTTATTTTCTCGATTCTGATCTATTTCCATCCCGGCGACTGTCCCTGCACCAGTATTTTGAGCTTGTAGTAGAACAACTGGTACCACAGCAGAACCTTGTGATGAACTTGAAGAAGAACTTGATGACGAGGATGACAAATTCGATGAACTTGAGCTTGACGATGAAGAGCTACTCGAAGAAGACGCGCTACTGCTGCTCGAAACTGCAGAAACCGCTTCCCGCTTCTCTTGAGCTCGTAATGCAGCAACCATGTGATCATCGGTATGAGCAGCGAACAATGTTGGGCTATCAAATGTCTCATTACATCCAGGCCATCTACAAGGCAGACTTACTGCAGTAGAAAAAGGTGCTGCCGACGATGAGCTTGAGCTCGATGCAGAAGGAGAATATGATCCCGGTGAAGAATAAGAAGAATAATATGGTGGTGCATATGCTGACCCAGTTCCAACATCTCCAAGATTCGATCTGTAGGGATATGAGGAGTATGAGTACGATTGCGGAGCACTTGCGGAGGCTGAAGAAGATGATAATGAACTCGATGATGGAGGATAATACGGTGCAGAATCAAGATAATATGACGACGCAGTTCCCATACTTGTAGGATTCGATCTGTAATGATATGCGCTGCCTGTATAATTCGATCCAGATGGACCATTGTATGCGCGTCCCAATTGCGATACGCTCGCAGGAGAGTACGAGTACGATTGTGGAGCACTTGCGGCAGCCGCAGAAGGATATGCTGACGATGAACTTGAGCTCGATACAGAAGGATATACAGGAGGATGACTTGAATAAGAAGAGCTACTGCTGCTTAAAGCTGCAACAGCCGTAGGATGAAACAATCTAATATGTTCTGGCAATTCATGTTGATGGTATAATATTGTGCAGCAATGCGAACATTTTATGGGAGCAAAATGAGTACGCGTATGAGCAGCAACCTGTATCCATCGATCAAATGTTTCGTTACAGCCAGTTACTTTACATGCATATCGCTTGGGCGCACTTGCTGCGGTCGAAGAAAACGAGCTGCTGCTACTTGAAGCTGCAATAGCCGGCACAACCAAAGCTGGTACAACAATTTGTTGTCTGCCAGTACTTTGAATTGTAGGGCTCAATGCTAATAATTCACCAGCCGCATTTTCTTGCTTATCGCTCGAAACAGCTTCCTGCTTCTCTTTCACTTCATTCTGAGCAACAACCTTATCTTCTCGAGCGTGGTCTATTTCCATAACAACAGAAGAACTCATGGCCGGCGCAACAAGAGCAGGCACAACAATGTTTTGCCTGCCAGGGCTTGGAATCGCAGAGCTCAACGCCAATAATGTAGTTGTTTTACCAACATCATTACGATGAAACAATCTAATATGTTCTGGCAATTCATGTTGATAGTATAATATTGTGCAGCCATGCGGACATTTTACCATGGGAGCAAAATGAGTACGCGTATGAGCAGCAAGTTGTATTGATCGATCAAATGTTTCTTTACAGCCAGCTATTTTACATGCATATCGTTTGGATGCGCTTGCTGCAGCTGAAGAAGATGACGATGAACTTGAGCTCGAACTGGCTGTGCTATTACTTGAAGTTGTAGGGCTCAATGCCAATAATAAACCCGCCGCTTGAGCAGCATCGCTGTCTTGCTTACCGTTCAATGCAGCTTCCTGTTTCTCTTTGATTTCAGCCTGCGCAACAACTTTATTCTCTTGATCTCGTACTATTGACGTTGCTGAAGAAGCGGAGCTTGATGAGGATGATGAGCTTGAACTTGAAGAAGAGACGCTACTGCTGCTTGAAGCTGCAGAAACAGCTTCCTGCTTCCCCTTGGCCTCATTCTGTGCAACAACTTTATTCTCTTGATCCTGTTCTATTTCCATAATCGCAGAAGAGCTCGATGATAATGATGATGAACTTGAGCTCGATGAGTTATTGCTTGCACGCCGACGATAAGGATTAAGGAGCTGTTTTCTCCCTGTATGCTTATGATTCCGTCTACATTGCAATGCCAATGCTGACGTATCGAACTGTGTGCCACACGAACATAAATTATGCTTCTCTATCTTATGCCGTGCTAAATTTGAGAGAATTGTTGCTTTATGTGAACATCCGGCGATAGGGCATGGTATCGTGCCTTTCCCTTGGTATATCTTCTGTCGCTTAACCTCTTCATTCGTATCATCGCTTGCACCATCGGCTTTCTCGCCCTTGCTTACAGCCCCAGATGCAACAACGAGTGCAACAGCAGGAGAACTTTGTGCAACTAAGCTTGAAGACGAAGTACTGCTACTTGAAGCTGGATTGCTTGCTTGCGCTTCATTTCTGTTAGAAACATCAGAACCACGGCGCGTTGATTCTGCATCATAAGGGCTAAAACGCTTCTTTCTTCCGCGCTTATGCTTCGATCGACATTGCTGTGCTAATGCTTTAGTATCGAACTGTGTGCCGCACGAGCAAAGGCTATGCTTGTTTATCGTATGTCTTGTTAAATGGTAGGGCATACTTGCTTTATATGGACAACCTGCAATAGGGCATGTTGTGCGATCTCCTTCAGGTATCGCCTTATACTTAAGCCTTTCGCTTACACCGTGAGCTTTTTCAATTTCTTCGCGCGTTTCATATGCAAGAAAAGCGTTGACAAGCGCATCTAATTCATGATTCACCTTTTCGCCATTGCTCACAGGCTGCTGATTTTTTTGGCGCTTGTGCCATCCTATATGACCACCTAATTTCGCTCCGCTATCAAATGTTTGATTGCAGCCATCCCATTTACAGGGATATTTTTTCGGTGCAGTCACTGCAGCCGCAAAAGAAGATAATGCCGATGATGAACTACTTGCAGACGAACTACTTGAGCTTGTAGGGCTCAATGCTAATAATAAACCAGCCGCCTGAGCAACATCGCTATCTTGCTTGCCGTTCGAGGCAGCTTCCTGCTTCTCTTTGGCTTCATTTTGTGAAACAGGCTGTTCTTCTACTTCCATTGCCTGCCCTGAGGACGAGGATGCTGAAATCGAAGAACTTGAACTTGATGCGGAGCTATTGCCGGCAATCTGCCGATTTTGAGCTCTTTTATGAGCAGACATATGGCCAGCATAGTGTGCTGGGTGATCAAATATTTCATTACATCCAGCAATTTTACATGGATATGTTTTCGGCGCGCTTGCGGTAGTTGAAGAGGAAGATGGCAATGAACTTGATGAGCTTGAGCTCGAACTTGAGCTTGACGCTGAAGAACTACTCGAGGAAGATGAGCTGCTACTACTTGAATGAGAACCGCTCGCTTGCGCTTTATTTTTGCTAGAAACATCCGCCAAGCAACTGTCCATTATTTCCGATTCAGGCGGATACACATCACCATGAAAAACTCGGATATGTTTTTTGCATTCCAGTTCATTTTGGAATTTCTGCGCACACCAATCATACGGACATATTAATTTATGTTGTTTCAGGTGACTGTCAAAAATGCCTTTTTTGGCGTACTCTTTATTACAGTTTTTATAGGGACAAACAAAAGGCCCTGTATGTTGAACCTCAACTTCAGCCTTTTGAGCTGGCACATCGGGGTATTTGTTATCATGAAAAGCTTTAATATGGTCGGGTAATGTGTCTGTATAATATTGCATGCCACACCAAGCATACGGACATTTCACCACATGCTTCTTTGATAAATGGCTGGTTAAATAACCTTTTTTTGAAAACGATCTACCACATCCTGCTACCGGACAGTCAAATTTTCTTTTTTCAACAGGTGCATTTTCACTAACAACAGCTTCAGCCTTTCCTTGAGCTTCAGTCTTTTGTTCAATCGTCGCCGCCTGTTCCTCTTTTTCTTGCACTACTTCCATGACAACTGCATCTTCGAGCAACGCACTATCATCGAGTTCAAGTATAAGTGGTTCATCATCAGCTTCCATCCCATTATTTTGAACCTGGCTATGAGATTCAGAGACTGGCGCAACAGCGGCAGAATTCGATACAGCAGTAGATGCACTTGAGCTTGATGAGGAAGAACTATGAGAAGGCAAGCTTGCCTCAGAATTTTGAGTCGAGGGGCCGAAGGCCACAGGTTCGCAGACCGAAGGTCTGAAATTAAGCGCCGTTCGCCTTTGCTTATGCATGCTAACTGGACATTCACGACTATATACGTGAGATGGCAAATGCCTTTCTAAATCCTCTTTTGTTGCAAACTGACTTCCGCAACCACGAATACGACAAATAAAATCGGAATTTTGAGCTTGTGAACCTGAAGCAACTAGCGGCAAAGCCGCAGTATAGGTCATTTGAAAATTTATTGTAGTAACCGCAAGCATTGCTAAAATGCTTGCATTTTTGAATTTTCTAAATATTTTGTACATTATATCTCCATAACGATCATTAAACTAATTAATTACCAATCAGGAATGATACGCAAACCTGGGTAATTATAAATTATAGCACTTTAAAAAGCTTTGTCAAAAATTCTTTTTTCAATATGAATATTATTGACTGATGGGGTTGGCTTGATCCCAAAAATATAACGCCAATAAAAACTGGCCACATTTGCTTCTTAAGCAACAAATCGAACAAAGGTTGGGCGTCCTGATTTAATCATATAGGGGTCAAATTTGATCGCGTTTAAGGGATCGATAAGGCTAGATTTACACTATAGAAGAGTTTTTTTTATTTAATTTTAAAAAACAAGCAAATAGAAATGTTCAATTCTATTCGCGGTTAAACGTATACCGTTCATCCAGATATTTCCTCATCTGAGACGGTAATGTTTTAAAAATTTTGTCTGCCTTCCTTGTTAACACAATAGAAGGTTTTTTTATCTTCACTCTCACTTGATGACAAGCTTTATCGACGCATTCTTTCAGCTCAATATCATTATCATTTTCTTCAACTATAGCATTTGATAAAGCAAGATTTTTTAGAAAGTCTAGCTGCTCGAGTGTCAGATTTTTCAATTGAGACGCTACTGCTAAATTAAGCGCATATATTTTTATTGTCCCATCTCGAAACCCGAGTATAATCGAGGAGCCATCTTTATTGATACAGCCAGTAACAATTGTTCCCTGTGGTTGACATTGATATAATAATGCGCCTGTCGATATATCCCATATACGTACCGTATCATCTTCGGTAACTACCCCTAATATCTTATCATCGCCACTTATCATGAGAAACATGGGCTGCTTTTGCAAAGGCATGCTATGAAGTAATTTTTTTTCGAACAAATTAAATATATCGATTCTATTACTATAATTAACTATCAAAACATTATCTTGATTTCCAAATATGGTTGTTGGTCTATAGGCATCTGAAGCTGGAATTTCATAATTATAACGAACATCAGTATCGCTCTCTATTGCGAAATTATCTTCTCCTGCTTGGCGTAAAATATAATGGCCATTTTTACTTATCATACGCAGAGCGGGAAGCCCCTCATTTTTGCTCAGCGGACTGATGGTATGCTTATGTTTAAGTATAATATTATTACCGGTGTCTTTTTCGATACCCCATAACTTTACCTCACCCTGTTCAGATTCAGTTGCCAAAAGATTAAAGTCTGAAAGATAGAACATAGCGAACGGCGCAGTACCAGTTATAGATGTCGATCTTCTATGGGGTGATAAACTTTTGATAACCAGCTGTTTCGGGTCTTGTTCAATCACCAACATTCCGTCTGCATTCATCATTAATTTTTCTTCATAAGATTTTTTTTCTAATATATTTTTTTTAGAAACATCCCAAATAAAACTGAGAGCAGGAGTTTTTGTAAGTAAAAATTGATTATTATTGGTTAAGCGCACGATTTGTTGAGGTTGAGGAGCAACTAATTGCTGAGGTGTTTCGTCTAAGGTAACTATGGTAGGCTTGCGGTGGACATTCCATACCTTACAATGAGTATCATCTGCCGCGCAACTTATTAAACGGGTTCCGTCATTGCTTATCGTTAATGAGCGTATCATCTCTTCATGGATGAGAAATGAAGAGGGAGGATTAACCAATAAAGAATAAAAATCGATTGGATCAACATAATAACTTTTAATAATATCACGTATATCTGCAATCGGAAGAACGTCTTCGGGAAAATATTGCTCCTGTGCAGCATTTGTTTGTTTTTTTGAGTGCTGCATACCCTTTACTATTACCGCTTTGTGTTGATATTTTTTTACTTTATTATCAATATCGCTATCCTTAACTTCTTTTTTAATTTTTTCTTGTGCTTTTAAAATTGTCGCATGGCTCGCCTGGATTTTTTGTGCATGTATATAAATAATGCATATGATGAAACAAGAAAATAGCTTTTTACCGAAAACCATGAAAATAATACCTTGCTCTTAATAGATATAAATAAATTCTGATTGGGTTATCCCCCCCTCTTTAAATTATTCTATATGAAAATTAATAATTTGACAACTGCTTTTTTATGCCCCCCTCTGACGAGCTTTTTGCGACTGTCTTTGTTGTTTGGTCAATTCTCTTGCTTGTGCTCTCTTGTTTTCTGCAGTTTCCTTTAAAAATGCCTTAACGATTGGAATATCTATTCCACCCTCTTGGGTCCCCTTGTCCCCTCCGAGTATTAAATAAATTTCTTTCTCTGCGGGACGAATAAAATAAATTCGCAGTGCACGCTTAATCCCTCTCACTACTCTAAATTTGGCTTCCCACACACCCCTCAAAGTTGTATCGGAGCTTGCAAGATCATGCTCATCTCTAAAATGCCCGGCTGCTTTAGCATTGATTAATTCAAATATAACATCTTTATACTCTTTATCATTAAGCGTTTCCAACCATTTTTCAAATCGTTCGCTCGGTTTAATTACATATTGATCTGCAGAGTTCTTTTTAAGAATATCGCATAATGATTTACGCTCTTTTGCTGGAGCTTCTCTTGTCTTCTTTTCTTCCGCCCTCTCTTTCGGCTCATTTCGAGGGGCGCTTTCCCCTTTTTTCTTTTCTTCCTGTTCTCTTTGCAAAACACTTATTTGTTGCTGTTGAAAAGCATTTTGCTGTACGACGCGTTTCTGTTTTTCATAGAACGCTTGTTCCGCAGTAGCTTTTTGCACCTTGTTGAGCGAATCTGCAAGAACCCATGTTTCTGGCATGCTATCTAAAAATTTGAATCTCGTTAAAAATTTAAACCCCGATCTGCCAATTGGATCCGAATCTATCAATATATTGCGCATCATTGTTGTACAAAGATCAGTATCGCTGAGCTTAAACTTAATATCTTCTTCTACGGCTTTCTGATGAGATAAAGCTTTCAAAATATTTTCAGCGATAGTACTCATCTTTTTTGATTTGATAGTATCAATCCACATTCTCCAAGGAGTCGATGATTTAGTGTTGTTGAAGAAAGATGTCAATAATGAGTCAACAGATATATTAATAAGTCGAATTTGTTTGATATAAAAGTCTAAAGGCTCCCTTGATGGCTCAAATAAAATAAAAAAATCAAATTCATCATCGCTTTCTATGAAAATCGGAAAATCTATATAATGTCCGTCAAAAACTAATATTTTATAATTTTCTGCGATATCAAGACTGGTCCCTCCACAACTTGCCATGGCGCGATGTCTTTGATTATATTCTTGTATTTTTTCTACATCAAGAATAAATACTTTTTTATCTATTTCTGACACCGTAAATGGTTGTGCCCCTGGAAATGTAATCACATCAATTCCTTGAAGCCCAAATGCGAACAGAGACCCCAATTTTGAAAATTTAATATCTTTGACGGGTTTCATAAAACCTTGGAGTCTAAAATCAGGTTCTCTATTAAAGGAAGAAGTCTCAACATCAGCAAACGTTTCTGCCACTTTAATAAATGAATTATCATGAGAAGCTCCTAGATATTGCACTATTGCTTTCTCTGTTTCCCGTTCGCTTGCTTGATAACAAAAAGAAGAGATTAATAATCTTGTGAAAATTTCTGTATTTAAGAATTTATCAAATGCCGCTTCTTTATCCTTCCATGGAGCGCTATCGCTGCGATACACTATCCATTGGGGAATGGGAATATTTCTATTACGATACTCAGAAGATGAGATAAATATTTTGCTGGGTCTTATATGCTGCTGTTGTCTTACGACTTCTCTTCCTCCAAAAGCAGTAAGAAAACTCTTGCTCGAATCTATTTTTTCTGGAATGGCCGAGAGCAAATGAGCAGGGTCAATACCTTGGTTTGTTGAAACTTTTAATCCTAAATAAAAGTCAATATCACCCAGAACCAGTTTAGGCCTTTCTGGATCTTCATATTTTTCAAGCAATTTATTGATTGATCGAGGAATTAATAAATAAAGCCCATCTATATCTCTTACAATCCATCCCTTGCTGTTCCATATTTTTTTAAAGCTCGATAAAACTTCTTCGTTTTCTTTTATATTCAACGCAAGCCACTTTTTTGAAACCAAAACTGGCCCCGCCTCTTGTTGGATAATCTTTATAAAATTATTGACCCTCACTTCTGAACAAGCACTTTTGGGATCTGCTTCAACAAGATCGAAAAACATAAATATAACATGCGTAGCAAAGTTTTGAATATTTAACTGTTGTTGCACTAGCAATTTTTGTTCTTTTTGCTCAGGGAACATCTCTCTTGCAGCAGAATATATATGTATATGTTGCAATAATAAAATGGCTCCAACAAAAAAACAGATCATATTACAAAACTCCCTCAAGCTGATTTTTATATTAATATTCTTAACTATTGTTCACCTGAAAGTCAACAAAATATAAAAATGAACGCGCAATAAAAATGGACCCCAAATTTAAATCGTGCGACAAAATCAATGAAGACTTAATAGGATTTATCTCAAAACTAAATTCTTAGCTCATTGTCGATTTTTAAAGCACCTCAAAAAGCCCTGTCATTTAAAATCATTATACGTGTAGTTAATTTATTTTAAAAAAATTTTTTACACAATATGAATTAATAAAAATCCAGCATTCTATAAAAGTTTATAAAACGTCTAGGTATTATCATCTACAATATAAAGACGTTTAATGTTTTGAGCTTTGCCCGTTTCGGTATTAATAGCGATAACAACACCGCACATAATAAGCGGCCCTTCAGTTTCTACCACGAATTTCATGGGCATCTGTGTGAGCATAGTTTTTATAATAATATCTTGTTTCATCCCGATCAGAGAATGTAATGCCCCGCCCATGCCGATATCAGTAATATACGCGGTTCCTTTTGGCAAAATGCGCTCATCGGCAGTTTGCACATGAGTATGTGTACCGATAACAGCGCTTACTTGTCCATCGAGATAATATGCTAAAGCCATTTTTTCTGAGCTTGCTTCTGCATGCATGTCGACAATGATACAATTTGTCCGCGACTTTAAAAAGGTGAGTGCCGAATCGACGGCTCGCAAAGGGCAATTCACCTGCTGTTGCATAAAAGTTCTTCCTTGAACATTGATAATGCCCAAGGTTATCCCTTGGTATTGTATAGTTGCTATCCCTGTGCCAGGGCACCCGTTTGGAAAATTAATTGGTCGCAAAAGATCTTTATTTTCTGTTAAATATGCATAAATCTCTTTTTTTGCCCAAATATGGTTCCCTGAGGTTACTATATCAACGCCGTTATTTTTAAAGAATCCCATAATTTGAGGAGTAATACCCCGGCCATCGGAAGCGCTATTTTCGCCATTAACAATAACAACGTCGATGTTATAATCTTTTTTAATTTGAGATATATGGCGCGCAAACATAGCTCTGCCAGGATCCCCAACCAAATCACCAATACATAATACTGTAATAATATTCATACAATTCAATCGTTATTAGATCGCCTTAAAAACTCTCTCGACCGTTATTATTTAGCAAAATCAATAGTACGTTTTTCGCGAATCACATTAACTTTAATTTGTCCTGGAAATGCCATCTCTTTTTCGATTTTACGCGCAATATCTCGAGCTAAAGTTGAAGAGCGCTCATCATCTATGAGTGTTTCTTCGACAATAATTCTAATCTCTCGTCCTGCTTGAATTGCATATGCTTTTTTAACACCTTCAAAATCATATGCTATATTTTCCAGTTGTTCAAGCCGTTTTAGATATGTCGATAAGGTTTCACGCCGTGCGCCAGGCCGAGAAGCAGAGATGGTATCGGCTATCATCACGATCGGACTATAGATCGAAGTAAATGCGATTTCTTCATGATGCGCAGCGATTGCATTTACCACCAAGGGATCTTCTCCACATTTTTTTGCAATTTCTGAACCAATGAGTGCATGAGGGCCTTCGCATTCCGCTGAAAGAGCTTTGCCTATATCGTGCAACAATCCACCCCGCAATGCAATTTCCGGATTTGGCAAGCCCAGCTCTTCAGCTATCATACGAGCAAAGTAACCTACTTCAATACTATGCTCAAGAACATTTTGAGAGAAACTGGTACGAAAATGTAATTTCCCCAGTAACACAACCAACTCTTTTTTTAATCCTTGGAGATCGAATTGCATCAAAACCTTTTTACCATATTCTTCTATGGTTTCATCGATCTCTTTTTCACATTGTGCAACCGTTTCTTCAATACGCGTTGGATTAATTCGTCCATCAAGAATCAATTTTTCAAGCGTTCGTCGCGCAATTTCACGACGAATGGGATTAAAGCCGGATATAGTAATGATTTCTGGAGTATCTCCGATGATAAATTCCATGCCAGTTGCCATCTCAAGCGATTTAATATTACGCCCCTCTTTACCAATAATCCTACCCTTCATCTCATCATTAGGCAAATGCACAACACCAGATGAATGGGGGGTGACTTGATCAGCAACATGCCTTTGCATAGCATTCACCACAATTTGTATAGCCTTTTCTTTAGCAGTTCGTATGGCAATCTCCTCTTCTCGTTGTATAAATTTTTCATTCGCCATATATACTTCTGCTTCAAGAGATTTTAATAAAACAGTGCGCGCTTCATCGCGGCTCATATTACTAATATTTTCGAGTTTATTTGCTAATTCATCTCCCAATATCTTAACCCGCTTTTCATTGATATGGAGCTGATCAGAAAGCCGCGACAGGGAGCGCTCTTTTTGCTGCAAATCATGCTGCAATTCATCTAATCTTTGTTCTTTTTTTTCAATAACATCGTTACGTGCAGTAATTTTTTTTTGCAAGCGATCCAATTCTATTTTTTCTCGCTGAATCTCCTGTTCAACATCTAGCCGACGTTTATGCAGCTCATCCTTTAATTTATTTAATGAGTCGCGTCGTTCAAGCTCAACCTCTTTACGACTACTTTCTAATTGTCGCTTTGCCTGATCGGTAGCATGGCGTGCCGTCTTTAGTTTTTTGTTTCCCCAAAGAATTAATAATAAACCAATACCAATTAAAGCAATATTTATTAAAATGACAATCATAGTATACCCCTTTAATTTTCAATAAAAATAACACAGTATCTCAGGGGAATCGAAAAATAGCAAGAATGCAACACAAAGGGGTCAATAAGACGATTGAGAATCTGATTTCTCAATCGTCTTATTGGTATAAATTAACGCATTAAAAATTTACTTCAGCAATAAGATCAATCAATTTTGACTGATGTCCAATATTTTCAAACATTTTACGCTCAACTTGTGCTGCACGAAGAGCAAGATTTAAAGCAGCAAGCAATGTTATTTTATTATTATCGCTCACCGCAGATTGTACTGTAGCTTCTCTCATAGCCTTTTCGACAAGTTTTGCCGCTTCTAAAATATCTTGCTCAAGTTCATCGCTTATAATGGTATAAGATTGCCCCATAAGAGTAACTTTATATTTTTGCGTTATATTCATCATTGTGACTGCTCTTGTTCAACAAGAAGATCGATGCTTTTTATAAGATCATCAACCACCATTTTTGTTAAAACAATTTCTTGACTTCGCTCTTCTACATTTTTCTCACGTACCAGCAAAGAGCTTTCAAGCATTTCAAGCTTTTCCTTCAATTCCATATTTTCATCAACCAATAAAGCTTTTTCAGTTTTTAATTCCTTAATAAGCTCTATTAAAGTTGCAATCTTCTTTTCAAGCAAATGTAATACTTCCATAGCATCTCCTTTGTTCTGTATAACAAATTCTGAGCCTGATTGTAGTAATTTGCTTACTCGGATGTCAAGATTATTTTATCGTTGTGCAACGCGAACAATTTCAGCAAATGTTGTTGGATCAAAAATAGCGATTTGGCTCAACATTTTTCTATTTAACTGAATATGCGCAACTTTTAAACGGTGTATTAAAACACTGTATTTTGTACCATGAGCTTGCGCCGCAGCTTTAATGCGAGTAATGAAAAGTCCACGCATATCTCGTTTTTTAAGCTTTCTCCCTTTGAACGCATATGCCATTGCACGAATTAATGTTTCATGAGCTCGTCGGTAAATATTTGCCCGCTGCCCCCAATATCCTTGCGTTTGCTTTAATAACTTTTTATGTCTTTTTTTAGTATGAATACCACGTTTAACGCGCGTCATGTTACAATCCTTGATTTCAGATTCATTATATCAATTCTTTTACGATGCATATATTACAAAACAGCGGTAAGATGCCCCTGCATAGCTGGACATATATAAAATCCTTTACGCAGATGACGCTTACGCTTACTCGTTTTTTTTGTCAATATATGACGACGATTCATGTGAGCTGCTTTAACAAGTCCATTCTTTGTCAATTTAAAACGCTTCTTTGCGCCTGAATGAGTTTTTTTCTTTACCTTTGCCATATTTCCATCTTTCAACAGTAACTTATTTTAAATAATATACACGCGACCACAATTGGTTCGTCTTAAGATCCTTTTCTTGGACAAGACGCTTAGTAAGCCCCGCTGCCTCAAAAGATTTATCAATTTTTTCAAAAATTTCTGCGCCACGCTCATTTTTCATGGTAACTTCGCGACCTTTAAAAATTAATGTTATTTTAAGTCGCTTACCATCTAAAAGAAATCGTATTGCATTATTTACTTTTGTTTGATAATCATGCTCACCAATTTTAGGACGAATTTGAACTTCTTTAACTTGAATAACCTTTTGATGTTTTTTTGCATCAGCTTGTTGCTTTTTTTTAGCATATGAAGCTTTTCCATAATCCATAATTTTAGCAACAGGAATATTAAGATTTCCTGAATCAGCTATAATAACAAGATCAAGCTCTGCTAACTGTGCAAGATGTAATGCCTCTGAACGAGATATTTCTCCTAAATTTTTACCTTCATGATTAATAACCTGCAACTTATTAAAGGGTATTTTTTCATTCATCAAAGGCAAAGCATCTATTTTCTCTCGCATTACTGACATTGATTTTTTTCTCCTCTAACAAACTTATTCTTCTGAGAGCTCACGAAAATCTTCTTCTGTAGCTTGAATGCTTCCTTCAGTACCACGAGCTGCCTCGGCGTCAAATGCTATTTTTACTAATCCAGCAAGACGATCGGTAAACTCAGGCTTTTCTTTTAACAATTTGAATACTTGATCTTGCCCTTGTCCAAGCTTTTCACCATTAAAGTAAAAAAATGACCCAGACTGTTTAATAATA
>Ga0206997_10158_pt1 | contig 19500 bp, 12 predicted proteins | sample Alteio_BWMinCont_3_FD_153478 | JGI IMG/M metagenome (GOLD analysis project Ga0206997, IMG submission 153478) | Enriched cells from forest soil in Barre Woods Harvard Forest LTER site, Petersham, Massachusetts, United States -... | ecosystem: Environmental > Terrestrial > Soil > Temperate forest >...
CATCCAGCAACTTCAGGTTTTTTGCAACAGGCCTTCTGCACTTTAGTACAGAGAGCCACCATATGGAGGATAAGGCCATCAACTATACGCTACGCCAGCCCATAGGTGTAGTAGGTTGCATAAGCCCCTGGAACCTGCCACTATACCTGTTTACCTGGAAGATAGCACCTGCGCTTGCCGCAGGTAATTGTGTAATAGCTAAACCCAGCGAGGTGACCCCCATGACTGGCTACCTGCTGAGCATCATATGCCGGGAAGCAGGGCTGCCCGCAGGTGTACTCAACATAGTGCATGGTACCGGCCCCGGTTGTGGCAGCGCCATTGTACAACACCCTGATATAAAGGCCATATCTTTTACCGGCAGTACCCGCGCAGGACGCGATATAGCCGCTATAGCTGCCCCGATGTTCAAAAAAATATCACTGGAGTTGGGCGGCAAGAACCCTAAAATCATCTTCGCTGATTGTGACTGGGACAAGATGATGCGTATCACTTTGCAAAGCAGTTTTACCAACCAGGGGCAGATATGCCTATGCGGTAGCCGCATACTGGTGGAAGAAAGCATTTATGAGAAATTTAAACACGAATTTATAGCACGTGCCAAAAAACTTACTGTAGGCGATCCACTGCTGGACGATAGCCGACAGGGTGCCATTGTAAGCAAGATGCACTATGAAAAGGTGCTAAGTTGTATAGACATGGCAAAGCAAGAGGGGGGCACATTACTGCTGGGTGGCAAGGCTGTAAACGTACCTGGCCGTTGCGAAAACGGACTATTTATTGAACCTACTATTTTTGAAGGCCTGGGTGCTGAGTGCCGTACCAACATGGAAGAAATATTTGGCCCCGTTGTTACCCTGCAATCTTTTAAAACCGAAGATGAAGCCATGCAACTGGCCAACACCAGCGACTACGGCCTCTCTGCAACTATATGGACGCAAGATGTGAGCCGCGCCAACCGCGTGGCCATGAAGGTACATAGCGGTATCATCTGGGTAAATTGCTGGCTGTTGCGCGACCTACGGACTCCCTTTGGTGGCTTTAAGAACAGTGGTGTAGGCCGTGAAGGTGGATGGGACGCTATGCGTTTCTTTACCGAGCCTAAGAACGTGTGTATAGAACTATAAAAGACATTGTAAGTCAATACACAAGTATATTTATACAAAGAGCCGCCACACCTTTACGGGTGTGGCGGCTCTCTTACTTTACTTCCTTACTTATCCATTCGTCTCGCAGCAACCCAGTAATAACAATATCTTCAAGCCGGCCATTATAGAGTGTACTTTGGCGCAGCACACCTTCAGTTTTGCAATGCAGCCGCTCCGCCACACGGGCGCTGCGTTTGTTGGTGGGTATAAAATGTATCTCTATCTTGTTCAGTTGCACCTGCTTAAATAAGAAATCAATAAAACGGATAAGACATTGAAATAGAAGCCCCTTGCCTTCATAGTCTTTAGCTATCCAGTAGCCAATATTGGCCTTTTTTGTCTGGTGGTCCCACTTATGCATACCTATCGATCCTATCACCTGCTGTTCATGAAATATACCCAGCGCCATTCCCTCCTGGTTATTTTGTTCCTGTATGCTTTGTTGTATAAAAAGCAGGCTGTGTTCTGGCTTGGTAGTTTTATCCACCCAGTTGAGCCAGGCTCTCAGGTGGGCACGGTTCTGGTCCACCGCACTGAATAGTAGCGGGGCGTCTTCTGCGCTATAAGAACGCAGGAGCACATTGTCGCCTACAAGTATAGATACCACTGGATGGTGAATTTAAGGAAAGATGGCCACTTTTGTAAAGTGCACACAATTATTTGACCATCAACTATTTTTTTATAAACTGTCTTATGCCACTCCCATTTACTTTAATAAAATATACACCTTTTGGTAATTCTGCAACATCTAAGTGAATAGTTTTCGCATTGTAGTTTTGTGTATATATTTCTTGCCCTAACATATTGCTAATGCTGACATTTTTAATATTTTCCTTGGCAACAATGTTTATTGCATTTACAGCTGGGTTGGGATAAAGATTAAAAGCAATGCTGTTAACTTGATTTATACCTTCACCCTCGTAGCCCAGAAAGATATCGTCTATCATCCATCCATCCCGTGGCGTCACACTACTATCAGTGATTAAAGTAAATCGTATCAGATAAACACCTGCTAAATTGGAGAAAGTATTGATCATTACATCCACAGAATCCCATCCAGTTGTGTTCTTTATAATCGGTGTTTGTCTAAAAGTAGAAAAAAATGGACTAGATGGAGCCGTCAGCATATTAACCCAGTTTGCACCAGAATCTGTAGATATTTCAAGTCTTACGCTGTCTCCGGGATTTATATTCAATTGATAAAAAAAAGAAAATTCTCTTAGACCGAAATACCAATTAGGGTCTACTACTAGAGTAAAAACTGAGGTATCATTGGGTTTACAAACCAACGAAGAATCCGTTACGATAGCATTAAAATTTGTAAAAGCTGAATTGAACAACGTTTTATTTGGCCGACCAATTTGCCATCTGTTATTATGATTCGTAGTATCAATATATATCCAGTTTTGATAGTTAAATATGGGATGTGTAAACAAGCTGGTATCGAACTCATTGCCTAGACATTCAGCATCGTTGCCATCAAAATTTAGTCGAAAAGACCATGGCTGGGCCTTAGTAGAGATACATACAATAGACAGTAGCAACGTAAATATTAGTTTCATAGAGATAGGTTATCCCTTAAAGATAACATTTTTGCAAATGCAATGATCTCTATCACCAACTAAATCCCACTAACAAATCATAACTTAGGTTATGGAAAGTATATATAGAACCATACGCCAACTCATAGCCAATAAAGACTTTGACTCGTTAGCAAAGCTCGACGTTCAGAAGCCTGAAAAATTTAATTGGGTAAAAGAGGTTTTTGAAGGCATACACGTAAAAGATACCCCGTCAGCCACCGCATTGCTCTGGACGGATGGTACCGAAGTTCGCAAATATTCCTTCAACGAAACCATACAATTATGCAACCGCTTACTTAATTTTCTGCGCAACAAAGGTGTGGCCAGTAACGATGTCATACTCACCCAAATGGCATTGCAGCCCATCAACTGGCTGGCTATACTGGCCACTATAAAGGGAGGTTACCGAATGATACCCGCTGCTACCATACTCGGCGTGCAGGATATTGTATATCGTTTTGGCAAACTAATGCCTAAAGTAGTTATTGCCGATAATGACAATGCTCCCAAAATAGAAGAGGCAGAAGAACTATCCGGCAACAGGGTAGCTATTAGGATCATCGCCGAAGGTACCCGGCCCGGATGGTATTCGCTGGCCGACCTGCAACAAGAAAGTGATGAAGCATTTTGTGCCCATACCCGAGCAGATGATCCTTTGTTTTTATTCTTTACATCGGGCACAACAGGCATGCCCAAAGTAGTGATACATACCCACCTCAGTTATCCCTACGGGCATCTCACTACTGCATCGTGGATAGGTTTGCAACAGGGCGATGTGCATTATAATATATCGCAGCCCGGTTGGGCCAAATTTGCATGGAGCAGTTTCTTCGCTCCGTGGAGTATTGGCGCCACTATATTTGCCTATCATCAGCCTGGCCGCTTCAATGCTAAAGATACTTTGGCGCAGATAGAAAAACACAAAATAACTACCTTCTGTGCACCACCTACTGTGCTGCGCATATTGATACTTGAAGACCTGGGTGCCTACAAGTTTAGCTTCAGGGAATGTGTTGCTGCCGGCGAGCCTTTGAACCCCGAAATTATAGAACAGTGGCGGCATGGTACAGGTATGCTTATACGCGATGGTTTTGGCCAAACCGAAACTACTTGTGTGGTAGGCAACTTACCGGGTAATAAAGTAAAATTCGGATCGATGGGCAAAGCCCTCTTTGAATATGAAGTAGTGATAGCTGACGAAGACGGCAACATTAAAGAAGATAGTGAAGAAGGTAACATCTGCATTAAAATGGATACTGGTAAACCAAATGGTGTTTTTCACGATTATTTTGGCGATCCTGATAAAAAGAGTACAGTCTTTAAACATAGTCTTTACTATACCGGTGATAAAGCCTATCGCGATGAGGATGGTTACATCTGGTTCGTAGGCCGTGACGATGATGTGATCAAATCCTCAGACTATCGTGTAGGGCCGTTTGAGGTAGAAAGTGTATTGCTGGAACATGAAACGGTGCAAGAATCGGCGGTGGTGGGTAGCCCACATGCTATGAAGGGGTTTGAGGTAAAAGCGTTTGTAGTGCTCAACAAAGGCTATACTGCGACTCCCGACCTGGCTAACGAGCTGTTTAGTTTTGCACGTAAAAACCTGGCACCCTACAAAATGCCCCGCATTATTGAGTTTGTAACAGAGCTACCTAAAACTATAAGCGGCAAAATAAGAAGAGTGGAACTACGCGCACAAGAAGCCCAAAACAAAGCAAAGGGTATAAAGCCAGAGCAGGAATATGCTTATGTCAAGTAATTATAAAAACTGCTGCGGATAGTTACTTACAATATTGATAATGCTTAGAGCCCCCTGCTTACGAGTAAATACAAAAGTGTCGTCTATAAACAATGATGCAAATGCCTCGTAGTGTGGCAAGAACTGCGTTTTAAATGCCGTATCTTCAAAAATAAACTGAAGATATTCTTCTTCTTCTTTCGCAATCAGCAATTCAAGATAAGAGCTGATGTGTCGCTTCATCAGCGCCCATAAAGCAGGATCATAAAGATATTTATTGTCCATTACTGCAGCCTCGTCTATCTTATCATTCCAGGTAAACACCGTAGCTATAATGTTATACCCTGTCTTTACTCTTAGTATTTCGGCCGCATCCACTTCTTCATCCAAACCTAGCAATTTACTGTCCAGCACGTCTTCCGCTTCCATGGCATATTGCAACGCCAGTTTACGGTTTTCACCTTTTCGCAACAGGTCATACGCTTTTGCCAAAACATCAGGTTCTTCCTCCTCCTCACCCGTCTGCTTGTCACTGTCCTCCGTATGTGTAAACAAGAGTTCTATAAAACCACGATTATCAAAATCTTCAATAATGGCCATCTCGATAGCAGCCTCCAGGTATTCTGTCAGGTAATTATTGTTCAGCAATACATAGTCATGCGCAGGGAAGCTATAATCTTCTTGTCTTATGCCTCGGCCAATATGTTGCTCCGGTACAGCCTTGCCCAAACGCTCGGGCAGCATACTATTGCGTACGATCACAAATTCGTGCGGATGCCCCGGCTCCCAATCCTCTGGTAGATATTCATGTATCAGCTTGTAAATATGATCGGTACTACTTTGATCCACCAAATGCTGGTACCAGTCGCCATTCTTGTAGGCCATAAATTAAAGTCTTTGGGGCAATGTAACGAAATGCACGTGGCATTAAAAGAAACGCAAATCAATAAAGAATTTAAAGGGACTGTATAGAAATTAACCAACCTCTTCAATTATTGATTTGATATCGTTTATCAATGAAGGCAAATGACTTTCTCTTATATTCCATAATATCTTAGTGTCAATGGCCCATATAGTCATGTACAATCCTATTGCGAAACCCTCTAATCCTATGCCAATCAACAGAAATATACTTCTCTTTTATTTCGTCAGGCAAGCGGTTTGCTGCTTCTCCAATTATTTCAAAATTACGAACGACCGCATCAATCGTTTTGTCATCGCCCTCAAATGCTTCTAAGGACAAGCCATTGGTATAACCAATGATTTTATTGGCACTTGATAAAATATCGCTTAATAGTAGTTGTGGATTACGTTTAGACATAAATGATTTCAGGCTGTATCAGTTTCAAATAGGCAGGCTTTATCCCATTCTTTGATACCAGGTCAATCTTCCTTTTAAATAGACCTTCAAGCTCATTTGCCAGGTCAATAAATTCTATTCCTATGGGCTGACTGAAATCGACTACAATATCAATGTCACTATCAATTGTAAAATCATTTCTTACAATTGACCCAAATAAGCCAATAGAACTAACGTGATATTTCAATGCAAGTTCCGGCTTTATTTGTTGTAGCTTTTGCTGTATAGCAGCTAACATCTCCATTATGTAAAGATAAACATTTCATCATCTAAACATGATCACATAATTTTCTTAGTCTAAAGTGAACTTGACCACGGTCCGGTCCTCACTTCACAAATATTGATTTGAGAGAATGACTTCACATTTTTCTTTCACATTCCCTTTAATTTATAATGGTTAAATTTGAAACGAGTAGCCATTTTGAATTAAATGATTAGAACCCTCTCCGTTGCATTTATACTAACCACGTTCTCAATTCTATTGGGGATTGATCTGTATGCCCAGGATAGTTTACGGAATGCAGCCCATATGGCGTTGGATGCGCACGATTACGACCAGGCCGTACGTTTGTACAAACCTATCTACGACACCGCTCCCACCCTTGTTTATAGTGAATACCTGGATGCCCTGATAGGCAAAAAGGATTTCAAAACTGCCGAACGCACGGTAAACCGCCAGGCAGACAGCAGGCAGGTATCACCACTCACTTTTATAGATCTTGGCCATGTGTATGATGTTGCCGGCAAAGAAAAAAAAGCTGCAGAGCAATACCAAAAGGCTATACAGTTTGTAAATGGTGATGACATACTTACCCAGCAGATGGCAAACAAATTCAGCGCCATTGGCCGGGACATATATGCCATACAAGTGCTGGAAAGAGCCAGGCAAATACTGGGTAGTGGCTATCTCTACAACGCTCAACTGGCAAAACTATATGCCAAAACAGGTGACATGGATAAGGTAGTAACTGTGCTTCTGGATGGCGGTGCAGGTGTTTATACCAACCCCGATGCTACCAAAACCACCTTGCTTGAAGTGCTGGGGGCTGACCAGGAAAAAATGCAACTGGTTATAAAAGCGCTTTTAAAGCGCATAAATGCCCAGCCGGAAAACAACTATTATATAGACTTACTCACATGGCTTTATACCCAGAAAAACGACTGGGATGGTGCATTGTTGCAAATAGAAGCCTTAGACCTGCGTAATAAAGAAAGCGGCCAGCGCCTCATAGATTTTGCACGCATGGCTATGCACGAAAAACAATATGATATTGCCATAAAGACTTACCAGGAAGTGATGGATAAAGGCCGCGACCAGCCTGTTTATACCATATCTGCCAGTGATAAGCTTAGTGCTCAATTTGTACAATTGCAAAACAATCCAGCCTACACCGCCCAAAACGTAACCACGCTTGAGGTGGAATATGATACATTTCTCAACCGCTACCCTGCCTATTACAACACAGCAACTGCACGCGAATATGCTACGCTTGCCGGGCAATATGGTAACGACCCGCAAACAGGCATAGCTATTTTGCAACGAATAATTGACGAGCCAAATACCCCCCGCGATTTTGCAGGCAACTGTAAATTGCAAATGGGCGATTATTACGTTCTTACTGGTCGTATATGGGAAGCATCCCTGCTCTACAGCCAGGTAGATAAAGACTTTAAGAATGATGCCCTGGGGGAGGATGCAAGGTTCCGCAATGCCAAATTGAGCTACTACCGCGGAGATTTCCCGTATGCGCAGGAACAACTGTCTGTACTTAAGGCCAGCACTTCAGAACTTATTGCCAACGATGCCCTTTACCTTTCCGTGCTTATTACCGAAAACACAGCTAAAGACAGTATCAACATACCTTTTGAACGCTTTGCCTATGCCGATCTCCTGTTGTTTCAAAACAAGGATAAGGAAGCCGAAACGCTACTAGACAGCATAACTACCGCATACCCCAAGCATCCACTCAATGACGACGTCCTGATGCTCCGAGCAAAAATAGCCGACAAGCACCACGACTATAACCGCGAGCTGGACTACCTGAAGATCATCTATGAAAAGTATGGCAAAGACGTGCTGGGTGATGATGCAGTTTATAAAACTGCACTTATCTATGATAAGAACCTGAACAAACCTGAACTGGCAAAAAGTTTCTACGAAAAGTTGATCATCGATTATCCCGGCAGCACATTCGTTCAGGCTGCCCGTAAGCGCCTATCCGATCTCAATAATCCTTCCTTGCCTTAATAAACGCAAGAATATTTCTCTATATTAGGCCGTTGCAATGAAAAAATGGCCCTTACATAATGCATGGTTCTGGGAGTCTGCTCCCTTTTTCCGGGTACTACTGCCGATAGTTGCAGGTATTGTTTGCTATGCAGGTTTGCAGCAGCATATCCCAGTGCAGTACATATTGGCAGTAGCATTTATCTCGTTTGCAGCACTTGTATATACTTTATTCAGCAAGGCGTCAGTTATTCATACTGTATCCTTTGTCGCCTTCAACATAGCTGTTATAGCCGGCATATACTCTATTTGCTGGTTCAGCGATGCACGAAACAATACAAACTCAATTGGTACAGATACCACAGGCAACACCCTGGTGCGTGTTGCATCGCCCATAGTGATAAAAGAAAAAACAACCAGGCTCATAGTACAGGCAATTGCCTCCATAACTAACAAGCAGGTAAGCGTAGCTACAGGCAATGCATACATCTATACCTACAACAGCGATGCCTTGGTGCTGAACCAGGGCGATACATTGCTCATCCCTAATCACTGGCAACCCATCACAAACCGCGGCAACCCTTTTGAGTATGATTATGCTGCATGCTGCGCCCGCAACAACCTATATTACCGTCAGTTCCTGGATGCCGATGATGTGCAGGTATATGGCCACACTACCATTACCCCGGGCATTATAGCTCAGTCCCATAGTTGGTGCATGCAGCAATTGGCCAAATACATACCCGATGCCGAGATCTGTGGGCTTATGCAAGCCATGCTTCTGGGTGACGAAACAAACCTTGACGATAACCTGCGGCAGGCATGGGCACAAACAGGCATCATGCATTTTATTGCTATTTCCGGCGGCAATATCACCATGTTTTTCTTCATTATAGCAGCTTTGCTTTCCTGGCTGCGCCATCGTAAACATTTGTGGGTAAAATACATAGCTGCGTTGCCACTGGTTTGGCTGTACGTTGCTATTGCAGGTGCTCCGCCATCTGCAGTAAGGGCAGCTATCATGTTCAGCATTATATCCATATCCCTGGTCTTGCAGAAAAACAATAATAACCTCAATACCCTTTTTGCCACAGCAGTATTGCTGTTGGTAGCCCAGCCCATGTGGCTATATTCTGCAGGCTTTCAGTTATCGTTTGTAGCCATACTTTCACTCATCTTATTTTATGGGCGGCTGTATGCATTATATACTCCCCAATCGTGGCTGTTAAGAAAGCTATGGCAAACTATTACCGGCAGCCTGGCGGTCGAAATCCTGGTTGCACCGCTCATCATCCGGTATTTCTATTTATTCCCACTGCCTTTCCTTATCAGCAACTTGCTTGCTTTTCTATTCATGAATATAGTGCTGGCTTTAGGTATGGCTATTCTTGCCTTTGTATTTTTACCAATAGTGGCCACTGCCGCAGGTTGGCTTGTAGTTTGGCTCACAACCGGGTTCAACAATATCATTTATAGCATGCAAAACCTCAACCCGCTTTCCTTCAACTATTTATATCTTTCTGGTTGGGAGTTAATTGGGGTATATATTATCATAACAGGTGTCGCTCTATTCATACTACGGCAGCAAAAGCCGGGGTTGTTCCTCGCACTGGCTGGCAGTTGTGCATTGCTTATCCTTTTGTGTGCAGATGAATATACGGCACTGCAACAGCAGCGCTTTGTTGCATACAATATGGGCGATGTTAACCAAATGGAGCTCACCAACGGAAAGTCTGTACAGGTCATCAACACCGATATTCACACCTTATCTGTCGAAAAAGACCACACCCTTAAACCTGCACATGCTGCATGGCGTGCATGGCAGGTGCAGCCAACACAGCCCCAAAGGAATATTTTTTTAGTCAATGGCAAGTCTATCCTGCTATTGGATAAACCTATTTCTACTGGCAATTTCTCTGTAGATTATTTAGTAGTAAACCTGCCACCCGGCAAAGTGCACCCCGCCACTCTTATGCAGGTATTCCATCCCCATGTATTGATATTTGGCAGTAACTATAGTACAAAACAAGCCGCAAAATGGCTGCTGGAGTGTCAAACCCTGCATATTCCCGCGTGGCATACAGGCACACAGGGTGCATTTGTATTGGGATCATAACTCAATACAGCCTGCTGCCATTTTATTTATCATCCTTCCGTACCTTTGCACCTTCAAAAAACTTCTCATGGATAGTACCATCAAGTCTGCACTCATCTCTGTTTTCTATAAAGACGGGCTGGAGCCCATAGTACGTAAGTTGCACCATCTGGGTGTTGCGCTGTACTCCACCGGCGGCACACAGACATTCATTCAGCAATTGGGCATACCCTGCACACCTGTTGAAGAAGTTACCGGGTATCCATCCATTTTGGGCGGTCGTGTCAAAACATTACACCCCAAGGTATTTGGTGGCATTCTTGCCCGCCGTGGCCATGCTGAAGATGAGCAGCACACTGCTGAGTATGAAATTCCGCTACTCGACCTGGTGATCGTTGACCTGTACCCCTTCGAGGAAACGGTGAAGAGCACTACCGATGAAAAAACAATTATTGAGAAGATAGATATAGGCGGAGTATCCCTCATACGCGCTGCCGGCAAAAACTATAAAGATGTCTGCATTGTTGCATCGCGCAACCAGTATAGCCATTTGCTGCAGATTTTGGAAGAAGGCAACGGCGCGACAACCTTACAGCAACGGCGCGACTTTGCAGCGGCTGCATTTACAGAGTGTGCGCATTACGATGTTGCCATTGCTTCTTACTTCAACCGCTCTGCCGATACCGATAATTTCCAGTTATCGTTTGGCAACAAACAGTCTTTACGCTATGGAGAAAATCCACACCAGCAGGCTGCATTTTATGGCGACCTGGATAACCTTTTCGAAAAACTGAACGGCAAAGAACTTTCATACAACAACCTGGTAGATGTTGATGCTGCATGCCAGATCATTACCGAATTTACCAAGCCTGTTTTTGCAATCATCAAGCACACCAATGTATGTGGCATTGCCGAACGCGAAAACGTAACTGCGGCTTGGGATGCAGCTTTGCTTTGCGATCCTGAAAGCGCATTTGGTGGTGTACTCATTACCAACCAGACTATTAATGCAGAAGTAGCTGCTAAAATAAATGAACTGTTCTTTGAGATCCTTATTGCTCCTGCTTTTGATGAGAATGCACTGGCCATATTAAAAGGCAAAAAGAACAGGATACTACTGTTACAAAAACAACCGTTGCATACCGTAAAAGAGTACAAGCGTATCCTCAACGGCATACTCGTACAAGATGCCGATCACATCAACTTTACAGAGTGGATAGAGGCTGGTGCACAAAGCACTACTGAGGCACAAAAAGAAGATCTCCTGTTTGCAAACATTGTGTGCAAACACCTCAAGTCAAACGCCATTGCACTCATAAAAGACAAGCAACTGGTAGGCAAGGGTTGCGGGCAAACCAGCCGCGTAGATGCCCTGCGCCAGGCTATTGACAAAGGCAAGCATTTTGGCTTCTCCTTGCAAGGTGCAGTAATGGCATCCGATGCATTCTTCCCATTCAATGACTGTGTACAAATGGCGCATGAAGCTGGTATCACAGCGGTTATACAACCCGGTGGCTCAGTCCGCGATGCAGATAGCATACAATACTGCAAAGACCATGGCATGGCTATGGTAATGACACAAGCCAGGCATTTTAAACATTAATTTCCTGTTGTTTGATCGGCTATGAGAACCGGCTAAGCTACAAGCATATAACAAAGAAAACAGGCTGCCTCAGATGAGACAGCCTGTTTTCTTTTAAGTAGTATTATAATATTAGCTGCAACCTGTAGTTGTGCCGCAGTTAGGGCACATATAGCAGGTACCATTTCTCAAGGTTATATTACCACAGCTTCTGCACACTGGCGCATCGGCGCTTGTACCCATCAGCTTTTTAATTTCAGCAGTATTTTGTCCTGCAGCAGGCGATGCTACTGTTTGTTTTTGTGGCGCTACAGACTTCACCGCTTTAAGTGTTGCTTGTGCTGGCGCAATAACACGCACTTGCGATAGTTCTTGTTGGGTCTCTGTTTCTTCTGTCGGCTGTATCCTGCTCGGATCTTGTACATGTACCAGGTCAGAGCGGTCCAGGTATTCATAGCCCAGCAACCTGAATATATAGTCAAGTACCGAAGTAGCTGTTTTAATGTTGGGGTGTTCTACAATACCTGCTGGCTCAAAACGTGTAAAGATGAACTTGTCCACATATTCTTCCAGCGGCACACCATATTGCAGGCCCACAGATATTGCTATAGCAAAACTGTTCAGCAAGCTGCGCATCGTAGCGCCCTCTTTACTCATGTCTATGAATATTTCACCAAGCGTACCATCACCATATTCACCCGTACGCAGGAATAGTGCCTGGCCGCCTACTTTACCCTTAAAGGTATAACCACGGCGTTTCGCTGGCAATTGCTTTCTTTCTACTATACGGCTCAGTTCACGCTTCAGCTGGGTATCGGGGCTATCCTGTACACGTTTGTTCACTTCTTCCAGCAGCTCCATTGCGGTCAGTTTGCTCAGGTCCACTATCTGGCTTGCAGTTTCTGCAACCGGCTTTTCTTCTTCTGTAGTTTCAGCTTTCTTTTTCTTATCACTCTTGTTGCTCAGTGGCTGGCTCAGTTTACTTCCGTCGCGGTACAGCGCGCAAGCCTTCAGGCCCAGCTGCCAGCTCAGGTAGTAGCAGTCTTTTATTTCTTCTACAGTTGCTTCATTAGGCAGGTTAATGGTCTTGGATATAGCGCCACTAAGGAATGGCTGCACTGCACCCATCATACGTATGTGGCCGTGTGCATGTATAAAGCGTTCACCTTTCTTACCGCACTTGTTGGCACAGTCAAATACCGGCAAGTGCTGGTTTTTAAGGTAAGGAGCACCTTCTACTGTCATAGTACCACATGCATAGTCGTTTGCTGCGTCTATTTCGTCATCCGTAAAGCCCAGTTCGTTCAGCAGGCTAAAGTCTGGTGCAAAGTATTGCTCTGCTTTAAAGCCCAGGCGTTGCAGGCACTCTTCTCCAAGTGTATATACATTAAATACAAAACCAGCTTCAAATGCACTTTCCACTGCTGTATCCAGCTTCTTCAGCTCTTCAGCTATAAAGCCTTTTTCGCTCAGCGTTTGGTGGTTGATGAATGGTGCGCCTGCAAATGTGCCGTGGCCCTTTGCATACTTCACTATAGCATCAATTTCTTCTTCGCTGTATTTAAGGTTCTTTAACGCCGCAGGTATGCTCTGGTTAATGATCTTAAAATATCCGCCACCTGAAAGTTTTTTGAATTTCACCAATGCAAAGTCCGGTTCCACGCCTGTAGTGTCACAGTCCATTACCAGGCCAATTGTGCCTGTGGGTGCCAGTACAGTAGCCTGTGCATTGCGATAGCCATGCAACTCACCCAGTTGCACTGCATCATCCCATGCTTTAGTAGCAGCGGTAAGCAGGTAGTCGGGGCAGTATTTGGCGTTGATGCCCAGTGGTTTTATTTCTATGCCTTCATACGCTTCGGCAGCATCATAAGCCGCTGCGCGGTGGTTGCGCATTACACGTAGCATGTGTTCTCTGTTCTCTTTAAAACGTGGGAAGGTACCCAGTGCCGCAGCCATTTCAGCCGATGTTTTGTAAGCTACACCATTCATAATAGCTGTGATGGCTCCTGCTATAGCACGACCTTCATCGCTGTCATAAGGTATGCCGCTCACCATCAGCATGCTGCCCAGGTTAGCATAACCAAGGCCAAGTGTGCGGTAGTCATAGCTTAATTGTGCCACTTCAGGAGAAGGGAATTGAGCCATCAATACGCTTATTTCAAGCACCATGGTCCACAAACGCACCATGTACTCAAAGCCTGCTACATCAAAAGAGTTATCCGATTCGTTAAAGAAGCGGCGCAGGTTCAATGAGGCCAGGTTGCAGGCAGTGTTATCCAAAAACATGTATTCAGAACATGGGTTGGATGCACGTATAGCGCCACCTTCGGGGCATGTATGCCATTCGTTTATGGTATCATTATATTGTGTACCTGGGTCAGCACAGCGCCATGCAGCGTAAGATATTTTTTCAAACAGTTCCTTTGCAGGTATTTTTTGCATCACCTTGCCCGTAGAGCGGGCGGTCATTTCCCAGTCTTCATTATTCGTCAGGCGTCGGAAAAATTCATTAGGTATGCGTACAGAGTTATTAGAGTTCTGACCCGAAACTGTTTTATAAGCTTCTCCTTCATAGTCCGATGCGTATCCGGCAGCTATCAGGGCAGCCACTTTCTTTTCTTCTTCTACTTTCCAGTCTATAAAATTTACTACTTCAGGGTGATCCAGATCAAGGCACACCATTTTAGCAGCTCTACGGGTAGTACCACCGCTTTTTATAGCGCCCGCAGCACGGTCTCCTATTTTCAAAAAGCTCATCAAACCGCTTGATGTACCACCACCGCTCAACTTTTCACCTTCAGCACGTATATTACTATAGTTGGTACCCACGCCTGAACCATATTTGAAGATACGTGCTTCGCGTACCCAAAGGTCCATGATACCACCTTCATTTACCAGGTCATCATCCACGCTCAATATAAAGCATGCATGTGGTTGGGGGCGTTCGTAAGCATTCTTAGAGCGTTCCAGTTCGCCGGTAATTGGGTCCACATAGTAGTGGCCCTGGGCTTTACCATCTATACCATAGGCACTGTGCAGCCCGGTATTGAACCATTGTGGCGAGTTGGGTGCACAGCTCTGTTGCAGTATGCTATATACCAGTTCGTCATAAAATATCTGTGCGTCTTCGGTGGATGCAAAGTAGCCATACTTTTCACCCCACATACGCCAGCAGCCTGCCATACGGTTAGCCACTTCTTTTATAGAAGTTTCACGACCCAGGGTGCCGTCGGCCTGCGGAACGCCTGCCTTACGAAAGTATTTTTGCGCCAGTATATCGGTTGCTATCTGCGACCAATGGCTGGGCACTTCTACATTCGTCATTTCAAATACTTTCTCTCCGTTTGGGTTACGTATTACCGATGTCCGGTAATCGTATTCAAACATATCAAAGGCCTTTACGCCATCGCGAGTGTAGTGCCTTTTGAACGACAGACCTTTGCCCTCTTTCCTTGGATTGCTCATGCGTATTAGTTTTTTAATATAAAAGATGTGTTTAAGTAAAATTTGGATAACGAAAATATCAAATTTGCCTGCCTGTAAAAGAATAAGAAATACAGTGAATGGGGATAAATTTTTAACATCCATTCTACGGGCATTTTCGCAAAATCAGCCTCAACCCTATTTGTTTTTTCAAAAAAAAGCGGTATATATAAAAAATTAGGGTGGGAAATCGCCTCCGGCGCACCTGTTTTTATCCTGTCAGTCACCTCATGCAAAGATACTGAAAATAGCGCCCATATTGCGTTAAAGGCTATACAATTGTTACAATAAGCGCATCTTCATAAACTATAAAGACACACCCATAAACGCGATCCTTTTCGCACAAGAATATAGAGATATATTTATTTTATGCGTTCCGATTGCGTCACAAATATTAACATCAGTTATCACCATCGTATTAAACGCCGCTAAGCTATTAATTTAACCTTGTGTACATAACGTAAAAAGAGAAAGGCAACCCAAAGGCTGCCTTTCTCTTTTATAAATCAAGTATATTGTATATTATTCAGCATTTACCAGCATCTTTGGTGCGGCTGCCAGTGTTTCCTCATTCGCTTCCGATGCATATTTATCAAAGTTCTTCACAAATAGCTGCGCCAGTTCGTTAGCCTTTTTATCATATGCTTCCTTATCAGCCCATGTGTTGCGCGGAGAAAGTATTTCAGTAGGCACATTAGGGCAGCTTTCAGGCATCAGTATGCCAAATACCGGGTGTGGCTCGTAAGCTACATCGTTCAGTTGACCGGTCATAGCTGCAGTTATCATGCTGCGGGTATAGCTCAGTTTCATACGGTTACCGGTACCATAAGCACCGCCGCTCCAGCCTGTGTTGATCAACCATACATTAATGCTTGAATCTGCTTCCAGTTTCTTACCTAGTAATTCTGCATAAGCTACGGGGTGCAATGGCAGGAACACACGACCAAAACATGCTGAGAAGGTAGTCTGTGGTTCTGTAACACCCATTTCTGTACCGGCAACCTTAGCTGTATAGCCACTCACGTAGTGGTACATAGCCTGGTTCTTGGTCAGTTTAGATATAGGGGGCAGTATGCCAAACGCATCGCATGTAAGAAAGAATATATTCTTAGGGGTACCGGCGTACGATGGTTCTTTTGAGTTGCCTATAAAATTTATTGGGTAAGCGGCACGGGTATTTTCAGTAATGCTCTTGTCTGCATAGTCCACCTCATTGGTTCCGGGCTTGAAGGTTATATTTTCAAGCAACGTACCTGGTTTTATAGCTGCAAATATTTCTGGTTCTTTTTCAGCGCTTAGGTCTATACATTTTGCATAGCAGCCACCTTCAAAGTTAAATACATTGTGTTCAGACCATCCATGTTCGTCATCACCTATCAGGGCGCGTTGTGGATCTGCGCTCAGGGTGGTTTTACCGGTTCCGCTCAGGCCAAAGAACAGTGCTACATCGCCGTCCTTGCCCTCGTTGGCAGAACAGTGCATACTCAGCACCTTGTGGTCGTGTGGCAATACAAAGTTCAGCACACCAAATATGCCTTTCTTCATTTCGCCGGTGTAGGCGCTACCACCTATCAATATGATCTTGCGGGTAAAGTTCACAATAGTGAAGTTACCCTGGCGTGTACCATCCACAGCAGGATCTGCCTGAAATTCGGGCGCCTGCAATATCAGCCAGTCGTGTGTTTGAGTTTTGATCTCTTCGGCCGTAGGGCGCAAAAACAAATTGTTGCAAAAAAGATTAGCCCACGGTGTTTCATTTATCACCAATACATTTAACCTGTATTCTTCTGATGCACATGCATAAGCATCGCGCACCCACAATTCCTTGCCTGTCAGGTAGTTACATACCTTATCATATAGTTTGTCAAATACGTCTGGCGCCATTGGGATATTTACATCACCCCAGTCAACACTCTTCTCTGTTATCGCGTCCTTTACGGTAAACTTGTCTTTAGGCGAGCGGCCGGTAAACTTGCCGGTATTTACACACAATGCTCCGGTGTCATTCAACACTCCTTGTTCAAACTGTAAAGTCTGCTTTACCAATTCTTCGGGCGAAAGGTTCCAATAAGATGTACCCGCATTGATCCCCAAGTCAGTAAGGGTTACTGACGAATTTTTACTACCATATACCTGCATAAATATTCTTTTTTTATTAAAAAAAGTATGGACAAAAATAGCACATAAAACCTTTTTACCAATCATTATTTTTTACATGCACTTTTTTCTTATACAACGAATTGTGTATAACTAAATCTGTGCTGTTATTACAAATGATTGTTTTGGTTTTTATATCCTACAACTTCTGTACCATTTTGGGGAACGATTGCATTTTTCTTCAGTAGCAGCAATTGTATAAACACAACCACCCATACCAATATACACGGCACCACCTTTATTACATACGGTATAAAAAACTGTTGCTTTACTATATGTGGAAAAATATCCGTCACAGAAAGTGTAGTAAATGCAAACACCAACCATAACAGTATAGTGCGCCACAAAACATACCTACGGCTAAAATACCAGATGCCGGCACCGGCAACCGCTATTACAAATGTGGGCGATTCTGCCTTATGATTAAAAATGATCACCCATAACAGCATAGAAGCCAGGGTAAGCAGCCTGAAAACCAGGTTGCCATACATTTTAAATCGCACAAACGGCAGCAGGAACAGGACTATCCCAACAATGCTCACAATACCCTTACCTTGCTCCACTCCAAACCATGCATGCAGCCACCCAATTACCGATAACCCGTAAGATCCCGCCTGATCTGCTGCCAGCATAGTAGCCCAGTTATGATACTGCCACAACAATGCTTGCATAGGCACAGCTACAAGCGGCAATACAAACAGCAGTACAGTCCACAATGCTGCAAACAATATAAAACGCACTTTGCCAGGGTAAAACAAGAACAGGCAGAAACCTATGGCCCCATACAGCTTTATAAAGGTGGCCAGTACCAGCCACAGCGTGGCCCACTGCACTTTGCCGTTTTGCATACAACAAAAAGCGCCTATCATCAGCCCGGCCATAAGTGCATTGCTCTGCGCATTCTGTAGCGATGTAAGCATTTCTATAGCCACAAACCAGCACAACATGCTGCGCACCTTTACAGTAAAAGGTAGCATCCTTATGGCTGCCAGCAGTGTCAGTGCGTTCAGCAGGTTCCATATGGTAAGCCCCAACAGGTCGGGCATGTAGGCAAGCGCACCCATACACAGAGCAAATGTGGGACTATACTTGTACAGGTCCCACTGTTCCTTAGGATAAATTGTGTACAGGTTTTGCCCATGTATTAAATGGAAAAACGATTGCCTGAAGATGACATAGTTGTTATACTCGGTAAAATAATTACCTACAAACAGCTTCGCGGTCTGCGGGTTATTTACAATATCAGTAGAATGCACATCGATGGTAGGGGCAGCCATCATATGTGTACCCAGCGCTATAAGCTGCACACTGGCCACCACTGCCATTATAATATATAGCGCCAATACCACGCGCGGTTGCAACAAAAAATTACGGATATTCAGCCACTTCATAAGTGGCATCAAAGTACGGGAATACATGCAAAAAGTAAAACGGGAGGTTGGAGGGCCCTGAACAGCCTAATTACTTATTCATTCAAATCATTCTTTGCTCGTGGTACATACTGGCGCAAAATTTGAGTACTTATAGTTTATATGATCACCAATATTTTTTTTGATTTTGATGGTGTGCTGTGCGAGTCTGTCCAAGTGAAGACCGAAGCATTCAGGCAGCTGTACGCATCTTATGGGCAAGAAGTTGCCGATGCGGTTGTAGCCTACCATCAGGCACATGGCGGTGTATCGCGGTACGATAAAATACGCTACTACCATAAAACCTTATTGCATACAGACATTTCGGATACTGAACTTCAAAAATGGTCTAACCGTTTTTCAGAATTGGTAATGGCAGGCGTTATAGCTGCACCAGAAGTGCCCGGTACTACCTCATTTTTAAAAGAGCATTGGCATCAATATACGTACTGGGTTATAACGGCCACGCCCACTGATGAAATAAAAGCCATACTAACACAAAAAGGGTGGGGCACTTACTTTTCAGGCATCTTTGGTTCGCCCGAAAAAAAAGGGCATTGGGCAAGGTATATCCTAAATGCACAAAAATTGGATCCTACACAGGTAGTTTTTGTTGGTGATGCCCTTGCTGATAAAAAAGCTGCAGACGATAATGGTATCACATTCATTTTGCGTCACACACCCGATAACAAAATGCTGTTCACAGGGTACG
>Ga0206997_10135_pt3 | contig 19358 bp, 19 predicted proteins | sample Alteio_BWMinCont_3_FD_153478 | JGI IMG/M metagenome (GOLD analysis project Ga0206997, IMG submission 153478) | Enriched cells from forest soil in Barre Woods Harvard Forest LTER site, Petersham, Massachusetts, United States -... | ecosystem: Environmental > Terrestrial > Soil > Temperate forest >...
GAACACGAGGATCAGTGCAGACCTCATAATAGGCGCGTTGACCTGATCGCTGTCAAGCCGGTCGAGATCAACCCTGATGCCTGGGCTGACGTACCTAACCCGGGAATCACTTTGTGGGGTTTGTATGCTTCGAATCTGCGCTGGAGCCCGCGGTTCATGTCCGATGTCTACTTTCTTGATTACGATGCAAAGTCGGCAACATACGGCAGCCAATCCGCACAAGAGCAGCGGCGCATGATTGGAGGGCGGTATTTCAATCGCCTCCCTGGCGAACCGCCCAGGGCAGGTTTTGATTACAACATCGAGACTGGGTTCCAGTGGGGTTCTTTCGGGAATCGCTCGATCCGTGCATGGGGCGCTGGAGGGAATATCGGGTGGACGCTTCCCGGTCCGATGTGGCGGGTGCGCTTCGGGCTCCAGGCTGATGCCATCAGCGGAGATAAGGGCCAGCCGAATACACTAGGAACATTCAACGCGCTATTTCCGCGAGGAGCTTATTTCGGTCCGAAGTTCGCACTTATGGGGCCGGCAAATCTGCTGGCTATTCAGCCGCAATTTCAGTTCCATCCTCTGCAGGACGTGACCGGAGAATTCTGTTGGATCTGGTTCTGGCGCGAGAGCACCAAAGATGCGGTTTATAGCTTCGAGAACGTGCAACTACGGCCGGCGAATCTTAGTGACGCGCGCTATGTTGGCAGTCAGCCCAATCTGGAGATTCGTTGGGCGATCAGCGAGCATTTCCTGGCAGCCTTGAATCTCGCTGGCTCCATTGCGGGGACTTTCTTGCAGCGGTCCCCTCCGTCTAAAGAGATTGCGTTCGTCAATATCGGTCTCACTTATCGGTTTTGACGATACCGGACGACTTTCGGCAAGAATCGGATACGGGATCTCGCAGCCTCGATGATTTCAGTGACCTGATTTGGATCGACTCCCACAGCGGTCAGCGGCAGTATCCCTTCTGACCGCCACGCGGGCGATCGAGGAAATCGTAATTTCGTTCAACACGAACGAGAAAACAGACAAACGAAAGAGAGAACGATCACATGTCGACTAATTTGACCGCTGTGCTTCAAGAGGTTTTGCAGAACACAACGAATCTCAAAGTGCTCAAGCAACTCATGACGCCGGACGTTACCTACGTTTCATTAAACTTCGACAACCCTCAACTGAAGAAAGTTGAGCCCTGGGCTGGCACTCACAAGGGGCCTCAGGCGCTGTCCGATGTCTTTGTGGCAATCCAGCGCTTCTGGAAAACACTCGACTTCAAGGTCACCGACACCGTTGAGCAGGGTAACCGCGTCGCTTTCTTCGGCTCTTTTACCTACAAATCGAACGTGACCGGGAAGGAAATCACATCTCCATTTGGCCTCTTGGCGCGTTTCGAGGGGGATAAGGTCGCTTACGTTCAGTTTCTCGAGGACAGTTACGGGACTGCAGGCTCTTTCAAAACAGGGGGTGCCACAAAGTTCCACAGCGATCCCTCGGGAAAAGAGGTTGAGGTCTAACGCCGAGCAAGTCTTCATCGTGAATTCACCGGCGGTAAAGGACGGGAGTCACGAAACGGACAAACTCGCTGTTGTTGACCCAGAGCTTCGCGTGCACGGCATTTTGGGTTTACGCGTGGCGGACGCCTCCGTGATGCCTCACATTATTACGGGGCCGGGGACAAACGCGTCGACTCATATGGTTGCGGGCCGCGCCGCCCAGCTGATTCTCGGCTGACAACAGGGGATCGCATGACCGGCGCTCCAAGGACACGTCGTTGACGACTATCATATTGGGGCACGAGGGCGTGCCTTTGTAGCGACAAGCCCGCGTCTGGTTGAAACGATATATGGGAACACAAAATCATCTGGCAGAGCTTAACGGCGACCGGGCCGAAGAAAAGCTATATCTCGAAGGCCACGCCGACAAGAAACTTGACGAGATCGTTGGAAAGAGCACCGCTTTGCGTTTGCTTTTGAACCAAGTGGAAACAGTCGCGCCTACGGAATCGACCGTCCTTATTTGCGGCGAGACGGGAACCGGAAAGGAGCTGGTGGCGCGCGCGCTCCATAATCTAAGCCCACGTCGCTCCAATGCTTTCGTGAAGGTGAATTGTGCTGCTATTCCGGCTGGACTGCTCGAAAGCGAACTCTTCGGTCACGAAAGAGGGGCATTCACCGGCGCGATCGCCCAACGAATCGGCCGTTTCGAACTGGCAAACCGTGGCAGTGTTTTTCTCGATGAGATCGGCGATGTCTCACTCGAACTCCAGCCGAAGTTGCTGCGGGTGCTACAGGAGCGCGAGTTCGAGCGCCTCGGAAGCACGCGCACTCTGCGCACGCACGCCCGGCTGATCGCCGCGACAAATCGTGATCTGGCAGCCATGGTCATGGAGCAGAAATTCCGCTCCGATCTCTTCTACCGATTAAATGTGTTTCCCATTCGCGTTCCGCCGCTGCGCGAGCGGCGCGAAGACATCCCGATTCTGGTCAGCTACTTCGTATCAAAGTTCGCGCGCCACATGAACAAGAGGATAGAGAGCATCACTTCAGAGACGATGAGCGCCTTGTGCAATTACCGCTGGCCCGGCAACATCCGGGAACTGCAAAACGTGCTGGAGCGTGCAGTGATCTTGTCTTCGGGGCCCGTCTTGAAGGTTGCGCTCTCAGATTTAAGTGCCAACCGTAGACTTATCAAGGAGAGCGACCCCGCCAAGCCCGAGAACCAGGGGAACCTGCGACGCTTCCTCGAAGAAACCGAACGACAGCGGATTCTGGAGGCCTTGGATGAAACGCGTTGGGTCATAGCAGGTCCAAGGGGCGCCGCTGTTCAGTTGGGAGTGAAACGCTCAACGCTTCAGGCTCGGATCCTGAAGCTCGGAATCGCTCGCAGTAGGTGAACAACTCTAAACGTGATGCACGATCAGGAAGAGAGAATACCGCAAGAGCAAGAATAGTTACGGTATTGCTGTCTGGGAAGGGCACCGCCGGCCGGTATTGCGTGATCGACATGTATGTACCGCCCGGCGGAGGACCACCTCCACATCGTCACGACTTCGACGAAACTTTTATTCTTCTTGCTGGTGAGCTAGTCGCAGCTTTCGAGGAGAGATACGCATTGTGCGACGTGGGGTATCCTCCGGAGTTCGAAGGGTGGGGAAACGATTGTCCCATCCATCCAGCCGCCCAATACTTCTCTCAACTCGTTCGAACACGCCGGAATAGATCCGCGTTCGAACACCTAGGAAGTAACTAACTATTGACGCCTATTTACTCTTATGATAGCATCGCGTATGTTTCCTGTACCGGCCTTCCCTCTACTTTCTGCCAGCCGCCGCGACCCGTTCGCTGTCTCTTCTACGACTCTAGGGGACCTCTGCCATCCCGAATTCCCTTTGCTTGCTTCCGGCCGATCCCTCGGGCAGAAAAGTGGCGAGCAAAAAAGGGCAAAACCGCGCGAATCCTGCCAAGCCTCACAAAACGAACACTTGCAGAAATCGAGCCACAACTCTCGTGAAATGAACACTTACATAAAAGTGGCCGGGGGGGCCACCGCCGCGAACGTCTTCTTCGCTGCGAACGTCATTCCTTGGAATGAGCTTCGCGGCGTCAACAAAGGCGAGGCGGCGTACCATGAGGGCTCGGTCGAATCGGCGTCGCCGCGATAATTCCTTTGCATTCATACTCTTGTGCGCGACTCACAGGAAGAACTCCCGTGGAATCAAACTCTTACAAAAAAGTGGGGGGTGGGGCCGCTGGACCTCGGCTCTGATCCTTTTGCGATCACGACGGATCGTGCCATGATCAATGTGCCATGAAAGTTTTGACCGCAGAACAGATGCGCGAGGTCGATCGGCTGACCACCGTTCGTTATGGCGTGCCCAGCTTGCAGTTGATGGAAAATGCGGGTGCTGCAGTGGCGGATTATTTATCGCAGGCTTTTCCTGACCTTTCGACGCGAGGCATTTTGGTCCTCTGTGGCAAAGGCAACAATGGAGGCGATGGGTTCGTTGTGGCGCGCCGTCTGCGCGAACGCGGCGCTCCTCCTCGGGTCTTCCTCTTTGCGGAACTTTCGGCGGTGCTCGGCGATGCGACCGTGAACCTGCAGCTTTGGCAAGCGGGTGGCGGAGAGCTGCACGCAGTGACCTCGAAATCGGAGTGGGCTACGGCACGTGAGGCGCTGAACGAAGCGGATCTCGTTGTCGATGCGTTGTTAGGCACCGGGATCAAGGGGCCCGTAGAGGGCCTGCTCGCTTCCGTCATCGACGATGTAAATGCATGGCGGGATAAGAGACCGGCTCGCCTTGGCCGCGCGCGTGGGCGTTTCGTAATCTCGGTTGATATGCCCTCCGGACTCCCTTCAGGAAATGAGGATTTTGGAGGGCCCGTCATTCGCGCTGACGTGACGGTAAGCTTCACTGCTCCAAAAGTTGGCCAATTGCTGGCGCCTCGCGCCGACGGTGTGGGCAAACTCGTGGTGCGTGACATAGGTACGCCGCGCGAACTTCTGGACGATGATACAACTCTGAAGCTTCACTGGCTCGAACCGGGCGAATTACGCGATTTGCCCATGGTGCGCAAGGCGGATTCAAACAAGGGCAATTTTGGGCATGCGCTGATTGTTGCAGGCTCGCTCGGCAAGTCGGGAGCTGCCGTGCTGAGCGGCTGCGCGGCGCTGCGCGCGGGCGCGGGACTCGTTACCGTGGCTACGCCGGCGAACGTGCTCCCCATCGTCGCGGCCGGAATGCCCGAGATGATGACCACGCCCTTGCTAGAAAACGACGATGGCACGGTCAGCCCGCGCAACCTCGATGACGATCGTTTTGCCCGGGTCGCCCGTGATAAATCAGTGCTGGCAATGGGGCCCGGGCTTTCCACAAATCCCGAAACGCAGCAATTCATTCGCACTGTTCTGCAGAAGCTCGGCCGTGTGGCGTTGCCAGAATCGTGTGAAAGCCCTTTAGAATGACGAAAGCCTTCCATTTTGCGGCCGCATCCAGGAGAGATGGGCAGGCTCCTTGGTGCGACGGCACGTGACGTCCAGGCAAAACGGCTGGAAGTCGCCCTTGATGCGGCCGCAAAATGGAAGGCTTTCGTCATTCTAAAGGGCTTTCACACGATTCTGGCAACGCCACACGGCCGAGCTTACGTCAACACAACCGGTAATCCGGGAATGGCTACCGGGGGCACTGGGGACGTTTTGACTGGGATGCTCGCCGGTTTAACGGCTGAATTTGGCACTAAAAACTGGGAACGTGTGCTCGGACTCGGTGTGTACCTCCACGGTTTGGCCGGCGACGTTGCGGCGGAACGAGTTGGGCAGGCCCCGCTCGTGGCGTCGGATCTTATCGAGGCGCTTCCGGAGGCCTATTCCCGGCTTCTGGTTCAATGGCACGATGTCGTCAACTGAGATCGTGTCCTCCTCACCGGAACAGACGATGGAAGTCGGCCGCCAGTTGGCCGAACGCCTTCAGGTACCCGCGCTCGTTCTCCTGTCGGGCGAACTAGGCAGCGGCAAGACCACGATCACCAAAGGAATCATCAGTGGACTGGGCGTTGCACGAGAGGAAGAAGTTACCAGCCCAACCTTCACTCTAGTGCACGTGTTTCACAACCATATCAGGGTCTACCATGTGGACCTTTATCGCGTCGAAAACTTCCATAGTTTCGAGTCCCTGGCGCTCGAGGACGCCTTCGGTGAACCTGCCGTCGTCATTATCGAGTGGGCGGAGCGCTTCACTTTGCGAACCGACTGGCCGCAGATCGCTATCCACCTGGAGCATGTGGAGGCGGACACGCGTCGGATCACGATTACATTACCCCAGACTTGACGAAGACGGCGTCGCGTTCTTTTCGGCTCAAGCGTTCCAATCGGATGTTAACCCCTTGGCCTCGTTTCTCGGATTGCTTGCTGCGGCCCCGCGGGACGCCTGCTAACCTCGTGAAAGCTTAAGACATATGTCTCCTCAAGGGCCTCCTAAAACGACGCTCGCGAGTAACTTTGCCCGCGTCGACCTGAAGACTTACGCGGCAGAGCTTCCGCTAACTGCGCTTACAGTGGGCGTCGATAACATCCACCACGATGTTTGTCTGAGCCCAGCTTGGACGGAACAAACTCGCGCGTACCTCCTTGAATTCATTCGCCAGGCTGCGAATCTCAACTACTCAGTTCGCAAGGGAGCAAAGCCTCCGAAAGGGCCGGAGACCGGCGCTTGGAAGCGCCAGACCCTCGAATTGATGCAGGCGTCGCTGACGCGCGCAAAGTACGAAAAGAAGGTCGAGCTCGACCTGCTATTTCGGCTGACCCTGCTGAAGTTTTTGACGCAGGAGATCGCAGCCCAGTTTGCGAATCTGCTTCTGGAAGCGAAGGAGTGGATCCGCACTCGAGGAGAATACTTCGAGCGCTCCGAACAGGCGCACGTCATGAAGGCGCACCTCGCCGATTTGCAAGCGAACCGGCGCACCATCTTCGGCCATGTCGCCCAGCACATCTATCAGATTCTAATGGACTTCGAGGACAATAACCTGGGGCGCTGGCGCAAGGCTCTATTCGGCGAAGACCAAAAGGGTGCATATGAAATGCTCGCCGATCGAATCGCCTTCGTTGAAGGCGGCCGCGATGACTTTGTGTTTCTCGAGCAGTACGTTTTGCTGGGGAATTATCAAAAAGACGAAGATCGGTTCGAGACCTTTGACAGTTTGCTCATGGACCTGCTGCGCGAAACAGTTCTGACGAGCAGCCGCGCCGATGCGATCGCCAAGGACTCGCGAATTTATCAGGATCTGCTGAGCTCCGCGGTGGCTATTCGGGAAGAACTCGCAGGTCTCGAAGGGCAGCGAGATGCTCTCTCGCGAAAGATGGAAAACGGTGGAGGGATACTAGCGCGAGTGGGAATCGGTGCGGATGCATCGCGGATGCGCGCCGAGTTGTCGAAAATCGAACCCCACATCAAACAATTACAAGCCAAGCTCGATCAATTGGCCCCGCAAGTCGAGGCGGCTAAGAACAAGGCCGACTTTACAGGTCAGGAATACGATCGAATGCTGGGCGATTACCTGAACGAGCCGGAAAACGCCCATCGCCTGTTTGACGCAGCTTGGGAGGGAAGTCAAGAATCCGCGGCGGAGCGCGCCCACCGGTTGGACGATTGGGTCTCTCGGCTGGAAAAACGAGATCTATTGATCCACGTCCTGGCTAGCTATGAGTTGCGGAATATCTTTCACGATTATTGCCCTCCTGTTCACTTGCAGCAGTTGAAGAGAGCTCTGGTTTCCCGGGAGGAACTAGAGCGGGTCGCCCAAATTCTGAAGCAATTTCCGGCCCGGCGATTTTCCATGGAGCGCATCGAAACGCTGGCCAAGAAACTGCGGCGTTACCCACGAAACGAGGCGCAGGCAGTGGCTTTGCATTTCGCCGAAGATTTTATGCGCCTGCGCCGCGACTTGCGGAACTACGAACGTTTGGCTACCGCTATGGAACGAATCCAGATCGTTCGCAGCGAGCGCACGCGCGAGATTTCGCGCATGAATAACAGCCTGTACGAATTCCTCTTGCCTTCGGAAACTCCTCCCGCGCACGATCAAGTGATCAATCACGCCGTGGTGAAAGCCGACGTCCGCGGCTCCACTCGCATCACTAAGGACCTGCTGGCCCGCGGATTGAATCCCGCGACGCTCTTCAGTCTCAATTTCTACGAGCCGGTGAAACGCATTCTGGATCGATATGGGGCGGCCAAAGTCTTTATCGAAGGCGACGCCATGGTATTGGCTATCTTCGAGACGGAATCGAACCGGTCGCATCAGCGCGCCGTTTCCAAAGCCTGCGCGCTCGCCCGGCAGATTCTCGCGATTTCCGCTGCTTACAACGACCGGCCCGACGTAAGCGAGTTGCCTCGTTTGGAATTGGGGGTGGGGATTGCGTTTCAAGGCTCAGCGCCCACGTATTGGGTGGACAGCGATTCCCGTATCATGATTTCGCGAGCCCTCAACCTTTCCGATCGACTGTCGAGCTGTTCAAAGGTCGCACGGCGAATGCTGAACGGCAGTCCATCTCTCTTCCGATTGTTCGTCTTCCAACCCGGCCTCGAAGGCGCTCAGGAGGACGAGGCGGACGAATTTTTGATTCGTTTCAACCTCAACGGTGTGGAGCTAAACGACGAGGGCTTTGCCAAACTGACCGAGGAGATCGCGCTGCAATCTGTCGAGCTCGAGTGTGAAATGCCGTGGGGCAAGGAAAAGACCACGTTTTTTCTCGGCCAGGCGCCCATCGGCGACGCGGTCGAGCCGATTCTCCTGCGGCGTGGGTTCGTACGGCAATTGCTCTCCGATGGCCGTATCGGACCCGAAGGGCAACGCGCCTATTATGAGGTCTGCACTGATCCTCGTGTTCTCGAGTTAGTTGAAGCTATGACCTTCGCCGCATCCCGGAAAAACTGATCGCTGCGTTTCCGACAAATTGATCGCTGAGCTTCGGCCTCTTATAATCGCGCCGGAGGCGCAAGGGGTCCGGTGATCCTCCCGGTCTTCAAAGCCGGCGATCCGTCCCTTCGCGGGGTGGATGGTGGGTTCGACTCCCACACGCTTCCGCCATATCTGTCTGGTTCAATGGAAGTTGCGAAGAGAACGAGGCGGCAAAAGGCGGCATTAAGGGAAATTCATCCGGTTCTTTAGTGAGTGAACTAGACTTCGGCGGCGCGAGTGACAACCGGACCTGTTAGGCCGGGCCCGGCTCCCGGATGAGTGCGTGAGCGGTCGAAACGGGCGGTCTTGAAAATGTGGCTCGTCCTCGTCCCGTTCTGCGGAACGAATTACGATCTCAACTGGCCGCTCCTTCGGGCCGACAACAACCAGGCCACCGTGACGGCGGAGCAGGAAACGAAGCAGGGCGTTGAAGGTATTCTGGCTACCATAACCCAATCGCGTTCTACTAACACCCGTGGTTATAGAGTTGTCATACACAATGACGGCAGCGCCACAGCAGAAATTGGTGGCGCCGGCTTTGGCCCTGGTACCGAGCCATCGCGATCGCAGCAGTTTCCTTCTGGAACGATCGATATAAAGACGCTACGGCGCCTGCTTACAGAGATTGGGGATGTCAGCAGGATCCCGACTGGAGGCTGCGCGAAATCGGCCTCCTTCGGAACGCGCACTCAGATTACTTATGCGAGCAAGACCAGTGGAGATCTGCAATGCATCCGACAGCAAGCATCGGGCGGCGATCATGCGCCACTGCAGGTATCTGAAGACTTGGGCAGATTCGTGCAGACAACCTTGGGTCAATTGAATATTAATGACAGGCGCATCGGCTCGAACCAATAGAACCGACGGAGTCAATCCGCCTGGCCGTCTAACACACGATGTGTAGAAGTGCTGTTTGCGTCCGGCAAAGTCCAGGCGTGTCGTCGGCCACTCGGACATTATCCTGGCCCCCAGCCACGATTTATGGATGCGGCTGTGAGACTCACGGCTGTAGGAGATCGGCTATGACCCAATCCAAAGCAACTTTGCAGCCTTTAGCAACGTTGATGTCAACGAAGTAGGCTCTTCGGTTCGCATCTCTATCGGCGTGGATATGATTGCGAAGGTAGAGCATCATGCTTGAGAGTGCGGTGAGTTTTGTCCCTACTCGAATAATTTCCTTTGCATGAGCTTCCCTGACCAAAACTCCTAAAGTGTGACCTCGGAAGCTGGGAAGTTTATCCGCCAGAATTGCCTCAAGGACCCCTCCAAATAACCCGATTATTGCCCTGGCTAGTGCGTATTCATCATCCCGCCCCGAGATATGCGTTCCGGCAATATGAAATGATTCAATCAGGTGGTCGGCGCAGAAGTAATTTTCAATAGCGAAGCGGGTCAGACTGGGGTCTTGAATCAAGCGGAAGAATGATTGGTACGTGTGTCCTTCTAAATCAAAAATATGGGCGAGACTTCGGTCGTAAACCGCCAGAAGAGTTCTTATAAGAACGATCCGATGCGGGGCGTCGAGTTGTTCTGCTTTCCAATCCTTTTCGCTTTGCAGATAGTCCAAGAAACCCTTCGTGAGTGCGAGGAGACGATAAGCGCCCATGCGGTGAGGCAGTTTTCCTGTATCTGGGCCATAGTGCCTGTCTTCAAGATAGGCTAATTCGAGTTCCTGAACAGCCCTTGTGGCATCTGGGTCCGTCAACAGGTGTAGAACTCCGAGACGAAAATATGGCATGCCCTTCGAAAAGGGGTGATGACGCAGACATTCGAGGATTGCCTCCCAGGCCGTAATTTGATGCGAAGATGTCGGTAACGCTGCGACTATGCCATCGATCTCTTTCCAATAAGAGTCGAACTGAGCAGGGAGAAGTTTGAGAACCTCCTCTAGCGAACTGGGAGGATTGAGAGCCGTCATGTTGAGTCGCCAACCATGACCCACACCTATCGCGCATCTGCGAGGAGTTTCAGCATCGCAGATGACACTACTTCTGGTTTTTCGCGTGGCAGGAAGTGTCCTGCGCCCGCAACGATCTCGCGCGCGACCAGCGAGTTGAAAGCTCCTCGGTCGACTGCGGAATCCGGCGGCTTAAGCGCGACACCGTCGTTCGCCCCATACAGGACAATCGACGGAACCCGAATCCTTGGACGCTGCGCCAATTGCTGCTCCATCGCGAGAAACCGCGATTCGCCTGGTGCGTTCCCATGTCGATGGCGGTACGAGTGGATTACGACATCCACGAAATCCGGATTGTCGAAAGAAATGGCGGTCCGGTTGAACGTTTCGTCACTAAAGTGCCAGCCGGGAGACCATGTTTCCCACAACAAGCGGCAGATGCCGCGGCGATTGGCAGTGAGCCCAGCCCGCCCGCGTTCCGTATTGAAATACCACTGATACCAAAGAGCGCGCTCCGTTTCAGGAACGTCCGGTGGGGAGGGGGCCGTCGTATTTTGTATGGCATAACCGCCGATGAGGACGGCGGCCCGCACTCGATTCGGGTGCAACGCTGCGGCGATGCAGGCCGCACGCCCACCCCAATCGTAACCTGCGACAGCAAACCGCTCGATGTGAAGCGCATCAGCAAAGTCGATGAGGTCTTGTCCGATCGCCGCTTGCTCTGCCATCCGGGGAGTCGCCGCATCCCGGAATCGCGTTGGGCCATATCCACGCAGGTATGGCACAAGGACCCGGTATCCCGCCTTGACTAGCGGCGGCGCTACGTTGTCCCAGGCCCGAACGTCATCGGGAAAGCCGTGAAGGAGGACGATGGGGAATCCGGCGCCTTCGCCACTTTCTTCGTACCCAATCGTGAGTGCTTGTGTCTCGATCTGCCGCTGGAATGGAGCGATTTCCGCCTGACCCCAAGAGCGGCCAACGAATGTGCCAGCCAAGACAGTGCTGATCAATGCTCCGTGCTTGACGAACGTTCTTCGATTCATATCGATTCGCACTTCCTCTTTAATTCGGCATAGAACCATGCCTGGCGGACTACTGCAAGTTCCTTCAATGCCAACGTCAACGTGAGAGTGGCCGAGCTGGAGGCGTGGCTCAAGGGCTCCGGTGGTGCGCCGCGAGATGTGGTGATGAGGCAGAGGGTGTGGCAACTCGCTCTTGAAATCGCTAATGTCCACCTGAATTAAGCCAGCGATGCGCTCAATTACCTTAGACTCTGCCCCAAAATGCAGTCCGGTCCGGTGTGATCCGGATGATCGGCGCGTCATCGGGGAGCATCGTTTCGGTGTATTGCGGATATTTCGCTCTTAGCTTGCGAAGAGCCCAGGCGCGTTCTTTATGCCCACTCATCGGAATGAGCTTCGCTTTCCCCCGTATGAGGACGTACCAGAGCTGTGTCCAGTCTTCCTCGTATTGGTCGATGAGAAGCGCTACTTGGGGCACGGCTAGGATGTTTCGCAAACGTGTGAGTCGTTCTGGTGCGACACTTTTCGGTTTTTGGTCTATGGCCGTATAGAAGACCTTGCCATCGTAGGCAAAGCAAACTGGCACGATGTGTGGTTTAAGCCTCTCACCCACGGTCGCAAGCCTCGCAACCCTAGCGTGTTCCAGTTTTGCTCGAATCGCGCGGGGAAGGTTCTGCCGGTTGCCAGACATAAGGGAGCCTTGCAACTCTCCCTCAGACTGCCAATGGTGCGTTCTTGTCGAGTAGGGCCATGATTTCGTCGCGAGTGAGATCAGGGATAGCCAAAACTGCGCGATGGATCCCAGCGTCACGGTACTCCGCGAGCGCCGCCTTATCGGCTGGTGCCCCGAACACGCTGATCGAAAGTGTTGAGAAATCCCGTCCAGCCGCTGAAGCCGCCTGACGTAACCGCCTGACTGCTTCCTTAGGGTTGAAGCCTCCCCTACCGATGGGAAACCACCCGTCGCAGAATTCGACGACACGTTCTAGCGTGTGGTCGCTAGGACCGCCCAGGAGTATCGGTGGGTGTGGCCGTTGGAGTGGTTTAGGGTAGAACCAAACGGGATCGAAGTTCACCATCTCGCCGTGGAAAGCGGCCTCCTCCTGTGTCCATAGGGCTTTCATTGCCAGGATACGTTCGCGTAGCAGCTTAAACCGTGTTTCGTAGCGGGCGCCGTGATTTTCCATTTCGTCCACATTCCAACCTCCACCTATGCCAAAAATAAAGCGGCCATTTGATAACCGGTCCAGGCTGGCGACGCACTTTGCGGTGACGATGGGGTCACGCTGCGGGATCAGGCAAATGCCAGTGCCGAGTAAGATTTTTGTGGTTGCAGAGGCGGCAAACGACAGCGCGACGAAGGGGTCGTGCGTATGCGAATAGGCTTTCGGTAGCTCGCCACCGCCCGGGTAAGGGGTGCGGCGAGACTTGGGAATGTGAGTGTGCTCTGGCAGGAATAGTGATTCGAAGCCCCGCTCTTCAGCCGCGCGTGCAAGTTCTCGAATGTCGATGCCATAATCTGTCGGGAAATAAAAGAGACCAACTCGCATCGTCAGTTCTCCTCTTCGGTGTTCTGGGAGCCGCGAGGATCGCGGCAAATGTGCGGCAATGATGATGGCCGCCGCGATTGCCCGGCTGCGTGCACAGGGGCTTACTTGGAAGAAAATTGCAAAGCAAATGGGGCTAGGAGTCGGAACTCTCTACCGCGTCACTCCAGCGAACAAGCCTACTTGCTAATCATCTTGAGGTTGGTGGCCGCAATCGTCATCGTGCCACCTTTTTCGGTCACGTCGCCGGTAAGCTCTACCTTGTGGCTCAGGTGGGGCACAAGTTTTGCATTGTTGTTCGCTGCGAGGTCACCCGTAACGGTATAAACCTTGCCGTCCGAGGTCAGCAGCGCTACGGGCTGGCCCATCTTGGCGCAAGTTGCTGCGCAGTTCGCCTCGTCTCCACTCGGCATCTTATGATCGACTCCAGTGTTCGATTTGTTCATCTTGTAGCAGATTTGGTCGATGAGCTGGCCCGAGAGCGTTTGCGTCGCCGCAAATGCCACAGTGCCCAAAGCCAACACGAATACAGCCACGGTCAATCCCGCACATACCTTACGCACAATCACCTCCATAAGAATCAAGAAATCGCATCGACACGCTTATACCGCCTCGACTTCTAGGTCGTCAAGCCCGCATGGGTTCCGAAAACCCCTTCTAGCGCAGCTCCGCAAGTAATTGAATCCACTTGATTGGAAATCGCCATTTTGCGTTCCGAAACGTATGTTATTTAACCTCTCCGGTGGAAGCCTGCTTCTCATACGGTATTTCCCGTATAGAAGCTATACTGTAAAGTAGGTAGATTCCTACGACCGAGCGCAGCCTATTTTCCTCAACCCGGAGCCGCCCATGCCCTCTGGCTTGCCTGTCCTTTGCCGCCGACTGTGGTTTGCCGCAATCCTGCTCAGCATGTGGTCACCTTGCGCTTGCCGCTTAATTCACATGAATGAACTTTACAAGTTCTAATAAGCCGCCTTCGAAATCTGGCCTTTCAGATCCGTCGGTCTTCCGTATAGTTGACGAGAGTCGCATCCATCAATATCTCTTGCGTGCCATCAAGTAAACTCAGAAGCGCCGGCGTGACAATCGGAACGATATAAATCAGTAATGTCTGGCACTGCCGAGATAACCATCGAAGCCGAATCTCTACGAAACCCAACGAACGACGAACCGTTTGTAAAACCTGCCCGGAAGCGCTGGATCCCGTCCGAAATGATGATTGGACCAGAACTGAGTGCTGAAGCGTCCCCAGGTTGGTCGATCGAGCCACTCTACGCCCTGCTGATCAATCCGTTCTACCCAAAAGACCCGAACGCCAGCTTTGGCAAACACGTCTTGACGCCTACGCTCGCGCTCACGAGCTTCGCTGCGACCTCGCCGGATCATTGGCGGGTCGAATACTGGGACGAAAACCTGTTGCATGGCCGCCCGCCCTTTCGTCCCCTGCCGCACATCGTAGGCATTACGGTGCATTTGACTTTTGCAAAACGTGCATTTGCACTGGCGGATTGGTATCGAAGTCGCGGATCGAAAGTGGTGCTGGGGGGATTGCATGTCTTGTCGTGCCCCGAGGAGTGTGCGTGGCACGCGGACGCTGTCGCCCTGGGCGATGGTGTGCAATTGTGGCCACGAATACTCCAAGACGCAGAGCACAATCGCCTGCAGCCTCGTTACATCGCCACATACGAAAATGATTACGCGGAAGATCCGGCGCCGCGTCGCTCACTTTTGCCTCGTGCAAGCTTCCTCACCACGACGAGCCTCATCGCCACGCGTGGCTGTCACAATCGGTGTGGTTTTTGCTATCTCTCCACCGATGGTTTGCGGATGCCGTATCGCATGCGCGATCCGCAGCAGATTGCGGCTGAGTTCGCGGCAGACAACCAACCCTATGCTGTTTTTATCGACAATAATCTGGGTTCGCGGAGGGACTATTTGCGACGGCTAAGTGCCGCTCTGTGTCCGCTGGACAAGATCTGGAGCGCGGCAGTCTCTATCGATGTAACCGATGACCCGGATTTGATCCGTGATATGGCTTTGGGTGGATGCACCGGAGTATTCATTGGCTTCGAGTCATTATCCGACGACAACCTTGCAGCCGCGGGCAAGAAAACTCCTAAGACCGCGGACTACTCACGGCGCGTTCGCATTCTGCACGATTGCGGGATTCAGGTGAACGGATCCTTTGTGCTCGGTTTTGACCACGATCGCAAGGATGTCTTTTCTCGAACTGCTAACTGGATCGAAGAAAATAGGCTGGAATGCGCAACTTTTCACATCCTGACTCCTTATCCCGCCACGCCGTTGTTCCGGCAGATGGAATCTGAACAGAGACTCTTGCATCGCGATTGGTCCCTGTACGACACAGCTCATGCCGTCTTTCGCCCAAACCACATGACGCCGGAGGAGCTTGAGCAGGGCTATGCGTGGCTTTACAGCCGACTCTTTTCGCGCACATCGATTTGGCGTCGTCGCCCTGAGGATTGGCGTGCCGTACTTCCGTATCTCGGGATGTCATATCTCTACAAGCGGTCAAATCGTTTTTGGCATCGACTGATCAAACACGATCTGGTGCATGCGGTGTGGTGGCCACTCGTAGAAGCGACTCGACTTAGGCACGTCGGCTACCGCAAAAAGCTTGCCCGGCGCGAAACGCGCGGATGTATCTCAGGCAGCGTTGTATCGGCAGGGGTATAAGCAGTCAAGAAAAGTCGGTTACTAACAGGATTAACCATCCTCATGAAATCGGCAGATAGTCTTCTCTCACCGATTCAACGGCTGGCGCACTTCATCCGCGATTTTCTGCCTGCCCAAAACCTCCAACTTCTTTTCCCGCTCAGTAGCTTTCTACTTCTCCTCGGCGCATCGCACGCTTGGTATTTGCTGCGGCTTCCGCAAGAGTTCGAGGCTGTTCTGCGACAGCAGAATTACCAAGTCGATCCCAACGCATACCAGCGTTTCACCCATGCTTATCAGGCCTGGGTTGTGATCGAGGAATCCATCGCCATGGCCGCGGTCCGATCCGCGTTTTTCGCAAGCCTCGTCCTCTGGTGTGTGTCCCTGCGCAAGATCGTTTCGAGATTCATGTCCTGGGTTTTTCTTCCCGCTGGAATGGCCCTCGCTGCATTTCCGATATTTCTGATCGCAACGACACGACAGCGGAATGCGTTTGTCGACGCTTGGATTACCGTGGCCCATATCTCTCCGCCAGCCGTACGGCCTTGGTTTCCGACGCTCAACATAGGTTTTTACCTAAGTGTCGGCGGCCTCGTCGTTTTGGCCGTCGGGCTCATGCTCTTGTGCAACGGGGCGATATCCCTTCCGTTGAAATTTCGCCCGATAGTTAAAGAGCTGCGCCCTGAGGAAGGTTCTTCGACTGCGCGAGATTTATCCGCATTCGTCATCGTCATGGCCGTTTGGAGTTTTGTGGAAGGGTGGGTCCTTTTTATACCCACATTCCTGGGAAGCAAGGGTTTCTACTGGAATTCTCGGAGTTTTTTCGTCATCCAGTGGGCCCCTGATCTTGCGAATGCTGTCGCAGCCGCCGGACTTGCGTTCTTTCTCTTTCGTGCAGAAAGACTAAACTCGCTTGCTCAGCTATTTCGAAAGAAGCCGTTTCGAGACTACACACTCGCGTTGGCACTTCCGCTCGCCGTTGTTCTGATTCCCAGATTTCTGCTCGGCGTGGCATTTAAACCCTATCTGGAGCCGGACGAGTGGCCGAAATTATTCATCCCTCATCCGCTTCCCAGGGTTCTGATCGCATATGCCATTGCTTTCTTTGAAGAATTTGCGGTGCGCGGCTATCTTCAAATCACTCTTGAGAAGCATCTCTCCCTAAAAAGATCAATTTTCCTCACTGGCTTACTCTGGTCCTTCTTCCTGGGATTCGGCATGGTAAATTCGCTACCATACGATTGGGCCTTCGCGCAATTTCCCGGAGTATCCCTTTTGGTTCGATTCGCGACGCTCATCATTTATAGCGTGTCTCTCGGCTGGCTTTATGCCCGCACGCGATCTATCGTCGCGACTACCCTGATGCATGGAACAATCGTCATCTTTCATGTGGGAATGGGAGAAGACATTCACCTGAATCATCCTGAGTTCTATTGGATGGAACTGGCCCTGTGGATTCTTGTCGGCTGGCTTTTGTTCAGAAAATATCCACTCGTCAGCACCGATAACCCGCCCAAGGTAGCGGGATAGTTCAGAACGCGGATCGCGCGATTTTGGTTGGCGATAAACGCGTCAGCAGTGGTGCGAATTGCAAAACCTTCGGTTACTGGCAGAGACTTCCAGATTGTATTTTCCGAGTTTGCGTTTTTGCATTGTCCTTCTCCTTCACGAAGCCGATGCCGAGTTGCTTGCATGTCGGCAGCACTTCCGCCTCCGGGTCCCTCGCAGGAACGTACGTGCCGCTCGCAAGCGCCGGTTACACAAAACGAAATTCGCGTAAAGAGCCAGCATGGGGTTTTTCATCGCCGGGGCTTGCTCGGGCCGTGGTTGCGGAAGCGCTCGAAGAGTTCGCGTCGGCCAACGTGCTGGCTATGGCGGCCAAGAAGTGGCGGCTATCCCTCCTAAGCGAGACATGGGGCACTCAGAATAATTGTGTTCCACTCCTTCTAAGCAGAGGTTAGGGGGATTGCAGCCTTCGTAGTTGTGTTGATCTCCGAATCAATCCTCACTGTACCGCATACATTATCTTCACTTTCAACGGGTCGGCTTGCCATCCGCGCCGCAGAATTTGGCCCCGAAGCCGACTTTACACCACCTGCCTCTCTGATTTGCCCTCATCTGGCGCGGGTTTTGCGCCCAAGTTGCGCCCAAGTTTTTCAAGTGTGCCGACGTCTCCAGGAAGCCTGCCATTGCGTTTTGAGGGTTCATCGCAAAAACCAAGGAGGGCTAAACGTATGCATGCTTAAAACCAGAATCGTCTTTCTCCTCTTTGTCTTTGCTGCCTTCGCTGCAATCGCACGCGCCCAAGGGGATCCGTTCGTCCTCGGCAACGTTCAGTACAACGTCATCACCGGGCAATGGCACATGGTCGCGTACGGCGTGGATTTCGTCAGTGCTGGCGGCGGAGGCGGCCTTTCCTTTGTTTCCTCTCTGCCGGCAACCTGCACGCCCGGAGTGACCGCCTCGGTGGAGCTTTCCGTTGCACCCTACACGATCAATTACTGCTCTGCGGCAAATACATGGAGTGCCAGCGGTAGCAGCCTCTTCTCCGGTATCGGTAGCGGTACGAATACGACTGCGGCCATGCTGGTCGGCACTGGCGCTTCGCTCGGTCCAACAGGATCAGGGACGATCACAGCAACCGCTGCACCTTGGTCTGGTCTGACTGGATTTCCCGCGGGCTGCACCAATCAATTCGTTCGGGCGCTCCTGTCCACACCGACTTGCAACACCGTTAACTAGCGAGTGACGTGGCCGGGGCGCTTCCCATCGGCAATGTGGGCAGCGCCGGCCTGAGCGGAACTGCTCCCATCGTAGTAGCCGCGACCGGAGCAGTGTCTTGCCCAACCTGCACGGCCACCATCGCCAACGGCACTTCCGCACTCGGGACCGGAGCCATCTCCTCGGGAACCTGCGCAAGCGTGGTCACAACATCGGCAACCGGGACAGCCGCAACGGACACCATCATGGCCGACTTCAACTCCGATCCCACCGGAGTCACCGGATATATTCCGAGCGCGAACGGCGTGCTGACCATCATCAAGTACCCGACCACCAACAACGTGAATTTCAAGGTCTGCAACAACACGGCGGCCTCCATCACGCCTGGAGCGATCACGCTGAATTGGAGAGTGGTGCGGTGAAATATCTTCGAGTTACCTTGCTCCTGTTGCTCTGCTGGTGCGGGTGTGTAGCGCCACAGGCTCACGCCTGGACGTTAACTCAGGTCAAACACATCGCCGCCGGCTGCACCACGAGTCCGTGTGTGGTGACTCTGGCATCCACGGGAGCGAATCATCTCCTTGTGGTTGGGCTGACAAGCAACAGCGCTACGGCCGCGCTCGGCGCGCCTCCCGCCGCTGCGTGCGCAGTTTCTTGGGTACACGGTCCGAACGCTCCAAACACCGCTGCCGGAAATGCGGACGATGCTTATTACTGCCTTCAATCCAACAGCGGAATTACGTCCTTCAGCCAGCCGGTCACGGGAACATTGAGCACTACCGACATTTGTGTTTGGGAGGCCGCGCTTTCACTCACGGCTATGGCGCTTGATACCGGCGCGGTTCCGGCTCAGCAGGCTTCCGATGCGACCTGTACCGCGTGCGCGGGACTTCCGCTGACGCTCTCTGGCAACGCCGATTTCATCGTCGTCATGTCGGGCGGCGGTGGCGCCGTCAGCAATCTCACGGGTACGGGATTCACGCTGGATTTTACGACTTCGTTTGGAGACGGCTTTGGCCACGGTCTTACCACGGGATCGCTCACCGCACCG
>Ga0206997_10162_pt1 | contig 19316 bp, 18 predicted proteins | sample Alteio_BWMinCont_3_FD_153478 | JGI IMG/M metagenome (GOLD analysis project Ga0206997, IMG submission 153478) | Enriched cells from forest soil in Barre Woods Harvard Forest LTER site, Petersham, Massachusetts, United States -... | ecosystem: Environmental > Terrestrial > Soil > Temperate forest >...
CACTTTTTAGTCCCAGGCACGCAAACGGTGACCTCTCCGCTAACCAAAAAGATCGTATTTCGTCCCCTCTGAACTTGAGCATCGAATATCGTCCCCCGCACGCCCAACGTGGCGATCGGGGTCGTGATCTGGTAGGCTTCCTTATTCGAATGTCCGGTTATAAAGCGAAATGCACCCGATGTCAGTTTGATGGCGATATCGCCGGCTTTGGGGTCATCAAACACCGTTCGATCAAGCTTCAAAGTGGAGCTCGGCCCGAGAATCAAGTTGGTGTCATCGCGAAGCACAAATTTTGCATCGCTATCGGCCGCCGTGCGCACGACTTCATTGCGAACGACTTCATCTCCTTTCGCAATCTTCGTCACTTGAGGCTCGAGCTGGGAAACGGTATTCCGAACCACCGCCGTGACCCCAATGGGCCCCTCGGCCGCGCTTGTCGTTGCCGGCAATCCGGCGATGCCCAGCGAGAGCGTGAATAAAACGAGATAAGCGGTTCTGCGGTCCATTTTGCTCTCACGAATTGCGGCGATAGAGCCTCGAAGATCAATGAACGAGCATCTAATAGGTGGACTTACCACACAGCCCTCCATTGCACGCCGTATCGAAAGTCCAGGAAGAGCGATTCTGGACGTCGATACTTGCGCTCTTCGTGTTTGCCGTAATGTTTGCTGTATCGCCCTCATGATCGAGATCCACGCACTTTCTATTAGGCCCAATCAGGCAAATCGTGACCTTTCCGGAACGCAAAACGATAGTATTTCGTCGCTTCTGAACCAGAATATCCAACGTCGTCCCCCGCACTCCCATCGTGACGATCGGGGTATTGATCTGGTAGGCTTCCTTATTCGAATTTCCGGTTACAAAGCGAAAAGCACCCAATGTGAGCTTGATGGCAATATCACCGGCTTTGGGGTCATCAAACACCGTTCGATCGAGCTTCAGAGTGGAGTTCGGCCCAAGAGCCAAGTTGGTGTCATCGCGAAACACCAATCTTGCATCGCTGTCGGCCGCCGTGCGCACGACTTCATTGCGAACGACTTCATCTCCTTTAGCAATCCTCGTGACTTTAGGCTCGAGCTGGGAAACCGCGTTACGAACCACCGCCGCGACCCCAATGGGCCCCTCGGCCGCGCGTGTCGTTGCTGGCAACCCGGCGACGCCGGAGGTCAGGGAGAGCGTGAATAAAACTAGACAAGTGGTTCTGCGGTCCATTTTGCCCTCACAATAGCTTCGGTGAAAGAGCCGCGAAAATCAATGAACGAACATATAAACACGCGGGTCGGCCAGCCAAATCCAAGTAATTATTAGTCTTTTTAGGAGGTGGTGACAATAGCTTCTAGGGGTCGCAAGCCCATGCATATAAAGGGCGTGATCCATTTGCCTTGGAGCTCGTTTGAGCCATTTCTCGGCACAGCTGCGCGTGTCCGCTGGTCGCCAACCCACGGCTCAAGCTCATCAAAAGAAACACCCATCTGCCCGGCTGGCTGCGCAAATTCTTACTTGAGGGTGCCTTTTCTGCAATTAGCTCGGCCTATTTGAGGGGTTGCTTATTCGGAATTTTCCGACTGATCCTCATAACGGGAGACGCCGGACCGGCCATGTTTTTTGTTCTGTCAAAGACTCTGGGCTATTTTCTCATACCGTCAAACCTCATCATGGCCTTCGGCGTATTGGGCTTAGGTCTGATTTTCTCAAAACGTCGACGCGTCGGCAGATGGCTGCTGGCTGGTTGCGTTGCAGCGCTTCTGATATTCGGATTTTCACCGATCGGGGCAATCCTGTTGCTTCCGCTAGAGACTCGGTTTCCACCCTGGAACCCAAACACGGGTGACCCTACCGGCATTATCGTCCTCGGCGGAGGCGTCGACCCCGAACTCACCGCTGCTCGTGGTACGCCAGCAATGAATTCATCCGGGGCGCGCATCGTCGTCGCCGCTGAACTCGCACATCGATATCCGAAAGCGCGTGTTGTTTATGTTGGCGGAAATTCAAGCCTTCGCTCAGCGAATTTCAGCGAGGCTGATGTCGCCGAGGACATCTTTAAGAACCTAGGAATCGGACGGGATCGGTTGCAACTGGAGCGGAACTCGAGAAACACCGACGAGAATGTTCGGTTCTCCATGCAACTTGTCGATCGGCAACCAGGTGAACGGTGGCTCTTGGTGACGTCGGCCTCCCACATGCCAAGGGCGATGGGGTTATTTCGCAAGGCCGGCTTTACTGTTGATCCCTACCCCGTCGGCTGGCGGACGAGCGGATGGTCGGACGTGTACACGTTTCAGTCGGATTGGATGACCGGTATCGATTTGACCAACGCGGCCGCGCACGAGTGGCTGGGATTAATTGCATACCGACTGACCGGAAGGATCGACGAACTGTTTCCTTCCCCCAAGTCAATAAATCCTGATGCAATCGTGCACTAAGTCCGGTTAGCGAAATAGTAGTCGCGTGGTACTCTATGAAACGTCTCATCGTTCTTAACCGATACTTTTTTCCTGACCACTCAGCGACCAGCCAGTTGCTTAGCGATCTCATGTTTTACTTCGCAAGCGCTGGAGTAGACGTGCACGTTATCACCAGTCGGCAACTTTACGATGACCCCCAACAACAACTTCCTGCCAGCGCGATAGAGCGCGGCGTTTTCGTTCATCGGGTTTCGACTACAAAATTTGGCCGCTCGGGTCTGCCGGGTCGCGCGATCGATTATCTTTCTTTCTATCGTTCTGCTTACAATTTGATGCGAAAGCTTATCGAGCCTGGTGATGGCCTCGTCGCCATGACCGATCCGCCGCTCTGCTCCATCCTGGCCATGCGGGCAGCTCGAAAGAAAGGGGCCCGTCTCGTCAACTGGCTGCAGGATATTTATCCCGAAATAGCCGTCGAACTCGGTGTCCCTTTGTTTAAAGGACCCATCGCATTTGGCGTTTGTTACTGGCGCGACCGTTCGCTCAAAGCTGCCGCAGTGAATGTGGTCGTCGGAGAAGGCATGGCCGAACGATTGGTGAAACGCGGCTTAACATCGGCCCGCATCAAGGTCATTCACAATTGGACGGATGATACAGAAATTGTTCCGATCCCCCACAAGCAAAATCAACTCCGAAAATTGTGGGGGCTCGAGGACAAATTCGTCGTCGGCTATTCCGGTAATCTGGGCCGCGCCCACGAATTCGATACCATCCTCGCTGCGAGCGAACGACTCCGTGATGATCCCCGCATCATTTTTCTTTTCCTTGGAAGCGGGCATAATCTCGATAAACTTGCAAACCTCGTAAATTCGCGCCGGCTTGCCGCAAGCTTTCGCTTTAATCCCTATCAGGAACGTGCCGTTCTCAAGCACTCGCTTGGCGTTCCCGACTTGCACTGGCTGTCGCTCAAACCGGAGCTTGAAGGGCTCATTGTCCCAAGCAAGTTCTATGGTATTGCCGCCGCTGGCAGGCCAATAATCGCGATCACCGCAGCCGATGGCGAAATCGCAAATCTCGTACGCAATCATCATTGCGGTCGCGTGATTGAACCTGGAGAAAGCGAGAAGTTAGCCGCCACTATCCTTGAGCTCTCGAGAGATCCCGACAAACTCGCAACGATGGGCCGGAACGCCCGTGCTATGCTGGATGCGCAATTCACCCGCCGCGCAGCGTTAAGGCGATGGTGCGACGTTCTCGGTGAGGTCGGTATCACGCTCGACACAAGTTCGGTTGATTGCGTTCCGACTTTTCAGGCGATCGCACCTTCAGCAGATCCCTTCAAAAAGGACTCTCGACGATAAAATAGCCACGCGCTTTAGTGCGCCAAGGTCTTCGGCGCGCAGGCGCTTCAGACGATCCGATCCACTTGACCTTGGGACTAAACACCTAGTTCGGCTGTGGCCAGGAAGAACATGTTGTTTCAATCGTGACCCGAGCGCTATTTTCGGCGATGGTAAGAGCCGCCTCACCGGACCCTCTGCAATGACGGTATCGTTATCACGCGAATTCTTGCTGATGACCGCCTGCGCGAGCTGGCCACCATCAGACCACCGGACCGACGCCATTCGTGCAGCCGCAGCGGAGCCGCTCGATTGGAATCTCTTCGAGCGGATTGTAACGCGTCATCGCGTCGTTGGATTAGCGTACGAAGGGCTAAGAACGGCAGGTGTTCAAGTTCCCGCACTGACCCTCGAAGAGTTGGGCAACCGAGCAGCTGCTTTGGTTCGCGCTGGCCTCGTATTGGCCGCTGAAGCGGCACGGCTTCAGAGCTTATTTGACAAGGCCGCGCTGCCTGTCTTGTTCGTCAAGGGGGCTTCCCTTGCAATGTTAGCGTATGGCAACCTTGGTTTACGCGAGAGCAAAGATCTCGATCTTTTTGTCCCTCCTGAATCGTTGGCGAGCGCAACCGCCTTGATCGAGAGTGCGGGTTACCGGCGCCATGAACCGTCTCCCAATATTCTGCCCTCTCAAATGAAGCTTTTGCTGCCCATTCGCAAAGATTTCGGTTACTTTCACGAGGAAAGTCAGCTGGAACTAGAGCTGCATTGGCGATTACTTTCAAATCCACACCTGATGGCCGATACGACCATCATCGCTTCCTCGCGTGTCGTCCCGCTAAAGGGCACAGCCGGCTTGCGAACGCTCGGCGAGGACGATCTATTCGCCTATCTTTGCGCTCATGGCGCAGTGCACTGGTGGTATCAATTCAAATGGCTGGCCGACGTCGGCGCCTTATTGGCCTCCGCACCTGAGGGCGGCGCAGAGCGACTTTATCGCGCCGCCGAGCTTAGGGGGGCCGGAGCAGCAGCCGCACAAGCTATTCTCCTCTGCAAACGGCTACTGGGAACGAGGGTACCCGGTCATCTGATCATGTTGCTACGCAAACACGCGGCAATCGAGTGGTTGGAAACAACGGCTCTAAAAGCGATGACTGCAGAGCTCGAACCCGGCAAACTGCCGCTAGGAACCACTCGGGGCAGCCTCTCCTCATTCCTTCTCGGTCGGGGCTGGCGCTATTGGCTCGCCGAGTTAAAGGGCCATTTGATTTGCCAAGCTGACGTGATGACCCTTGCTCTGCCAAAGGAGCTTCATTTCTTGTATCCTGTATTGCGTTTACCACTTTGGTTATGGCGGCAAGTTACGCGGCGCTATCGTTTGTTATAATAGAGGATACCCCAAATATCCTTAGTGATTTCGTATGGTAATTGGGTCACCAGAATCCTTCCTTGTTCGGAGCAAACACCGCGGCCACTCGCCAGTTGCGGTCAAGGTGCAGAAAGAAACGCAAGAATGGAAAAAACGAGCTGCATTCCACGTCCGGGATAATATAATTCATCTCAATTCATGCAAATGCTCTTCCAGCACTTTGAGCACGTCAGGCAAGACCTGAAAGCCTAAGGGTCGGCTCAAGCGGTAGACAGGAACGTCTCGCGCCGCTGCTGCGCAAGTAACAAAAAGATTCGCTTTGCGACCCATGCGCTCCGCGATGGCGACGCGGTAAATGTTCTGCATGAGAACTTCGAGGCTCGCCGCGCCTTGCAAGCGAGTGATGGTCGTGAGATCGCCGTCCGCAGCAGCAGCGAGTTGATAGACACGTTGCAAACGACGTGGCTTCCGAGGATTTCGGATCGGCTGTGTTGGAACGAGGTATTTGTTCAAACCTCTAAATTCTCGTTCGATCCCCGGTTGGTCACAGCCGAGGGCTGCCAAAGCATCGTCCCAAAGGCGCAACCGATTAAGCCCGGGCCACACTTGGACGCCCTGTTCGCTCGCTTCAAAAACACAAAGATCGTCCGAAATAACCTGATGTCCACGGCTCGCCAGCGCAGCAACCATTGTCGACTTGCCAACTCCGGAATCGCCAACGAATGCTACACAGCCATCAACGATATCAATTGCCGAGCCGTGAAGAGGATACGTTCCCCTTTGATGGCATAACACCCCGAACGCTGTCCCGAGCAAATATGCCGCCACATCGCCCGGGTTAGAATTGGCCGCCTGATCAACCAGAATCTCTGAACCGGAGCGAATGAGATAGCGAGCCGCGTCGGGAATGTTGAAGAGCAACTCGTTTTCGTTGCACTGGCCCTCGGGAAATACAGCCGTGACGGACGAAAGCGTTTCGGGCAAACGCGCGCGCCGGATCGAAACTGAGGAACCGATCTGTTGAGCGCAGGCCATGAGGCTCGGCAGCGCAATCTCGGAAACAATGCGCAGACCCGCCAAATAATAACTATGGGGAGGCGGCAAGCTCACTCGGTCACTTCCGATCTCTGATCCGCCGATTTAAAAATAGCGTCTTCGATCCGACGGGGCCAGGACCATCTTGGACGAGCGCTTTGGGCCCACGTTGGGACCAATGATGCACGCATGTGAAATAGCGGACTAAGTTATTAATCTTACAGCATATTTCAACGCTAACTTTCGCTGGACACCTTCGGAGGAAGCTTGCTACCGCGAAAGAAGTGTGTGAGTGTACCAAAATTGCTTCTGAGGAGGGAGCGCGTGGCGATGAGTGCCTCAAACGACAGTAAGGTCGTCGTCGGCGACCGTACCGACAATCGCGCGATTTGGGTTCGTCCGACCTTGCGACGCCTCGCGGCCAATAAGGCTGAAAACGGGAACGGTGTCTGCAATGACGGACAGGGTAGTAGCTGCCAGATGAACAATCTGAATCATTCCTGATTGTGCAGTTGTGACGTGGCTGCTTCTTTCGAGTTCCGTTTAGCGCCTAATGAGATGCAGCAGTCTTTGAGTAAGTCGAGCCATTTGTCGGTCTATTCCGTGGTTTCACGGAAAGCGGGGGTCATCGAGGCCGAAATCGAGGGCGAGGTCGTGGCCCTTAATATTGAGACGGGCACGTGCTACGGGTTGAACCAGGTCGGTTCACGGATCTGGCATATGCTTGCAACCTCTCCGCGCATTGGCGACATCTGTGAAGCACTGCGTGCCGAGTATTCAGTCGGCTCCGACGACTGCGAGCGTCAGGTCCTTGATTTGCTCGAGGACCTCTATAGCGAAGGCCTGATCGCCCCGATCGAGGAAAAATGACGGCGCTGGCCGGGCTTTGGCATTTGGACGGCCGGCCTGATGCTGCCCAGAATTGCGCACGGATATTGGCGGCACAGGAAGTGTACGGCCGGCATGATGGGGCGCAGTGGTCCGATGGCGACGTGGCGCTCGGTCGGCGGCTGATGCGTGTTCTTCCCGAGGATAAGTTCGATCGCCAACCGCTCATCGGCGGTGGTGGACGTTACGTCTTGGTTGCGGATACACGGTTAGACAATCGACAGGACTTGGCCGCCGCGCTGGGAATTCCACCGCAGCAAGCAAACAGGCTGTGCGATGCGTCAATCCTTCTTGCTGCGCTGGAGCGCTGGGGTGAATCGTGTCTTGAACGTCTTGTCGGCGACTACGCATTCGCGTTTTGGGATGGCAGACGCCGTCGGCTTCTATTGGCACGGGATCCGTTGGGACAGCGTCCGCTACACTATCATCGCAGCAAAGACCTCTTCGCCTTTGCCAGCATGCCGAAAGGCTTGCATGCCCTGTCCGAAGTACCGTACGCCCCCAATGAAGAGCGGATCGCTGAGTGTCTGGCTCTCATGCCAGAGACGGGATCGCACAGCTTTTTTCAGGGCGTGGAAAGAGTTGAACCGGGCCATGTGGTTTCGATTACCTTAGATGAATTGACGTCGCGACGGCATTGGCAACCGTCCGCCAGCAGATTGGAGTTACGTCGGCCAGAAGACTATAGCGAGGCGTTGCGCGCCCTCTTGGACCAAGCGGTCAAGTGTCGTCTTCGCGGTACCGGTGATGTCGGCGTGTTCTTGAGTGGGGGCTTGGACAGTGGGGCGGTGGCAGCGACCGCAGCCCGGCTCTTGGCCAATTCTGATCGCCGTATTGTCGCTTTGACCGGCGTGCCGCGAGAGGGTTACGACGGCCCTGTTCCGCGGAACAGGATCGTCAACGAGGGTCCGCTTGCCGCCGCGACGGCAGCGCTCTATCCCAACATCGATCACGTCTTGGTGCCAAACCAAGGTGGTTCGCCGCTCAACCACCTCGATCGTAATTTTTTTCTGTTAGATCGGCCTCAGAATGGCCTTTGCGGGACGGCGTGGTCCAACAGTTTCGATCATGCCCTACAAGAGAGGAAGCTGAAGGTCACGTTAGGTGGCAGTCTCGGAAATATGGGGCTGAGCTATAATGGGCTAGAGCTCCTCCCCGAGCTGCTGTCCAGTGGACGATGGCTGCATCTGGTGCGAGAGGCGCGTGCCCTCGTCAAATCGCGGCGACTGCGATGGCGTGGCGTCGCTGCCAACACCCTCGGCCCCTGGTGCCCGGAAAAGCTTTGGCTTTGGCTCAACAGAAAAATAAACGGCCATGCACTGGAGATCGGAAACTACGCAGCTCTGAACTCCCGGCGTTTGGCCGAGCTTGATATTGTCAGCCGAGCAAAAGCCAGCAACCTCGATCTGGTTTATCGGCCCTGGAAAAACGGCTTCGCGATGAGGTTATGGGCTCTGCAGAGAGTGGACCCCGGCAATTTTCGCAAGGCAGGTTTGGGAAGTTGGCAGGTCGACCATCGTGACCCGACGGCTGATGTTCGGCTGCTGGAGTTTTGCCTGTCGGTGCCAACGGACCAATTTATGCGGGGTGGTGTGCAACGGTCGCTGGCGCGACGGGCCCTCGCAGACCGTCTGCCGCCCGAGGTTTTGGACGAACCTCGCAGGGGGCTCCAGGTTGCCGACTGGCACGAAGACCTCACAGCTGCGCGCCGCGACATCGTTGATGAACTCGGTCGTCTCGACCATTGTGCGGCTGCGAGCCAGGCTCTTGATTTACCGCGGCTACACCGACTTGCAGAGAATTGGCCGACCGGGGGGTGGGAGCGAGATGAAATCATGATTCCGTACCGCTACGCGCTGCTGCGGGCCATTGCCGTCGGGCATTTTTTGCGCCGCGCAACGGGAGCTAATCGTTAGCACATCAACGTAATGTCCATGAGCCCTGTGCGCACACTCTGGAGAATGACCTGGCAGGATCGTTTGATCCTGGGCGAGGCGATCGTTTGGCTGGCAATCGCAGGATTGATCACAGCCGTTGTGCCCTTTCGTCATTTTGGTGTTTTGGCGGCGCGTCCCGTGCGGAAGCTGCCGCCCGCCGATGAAGCGCGCAATCTCATGCGAACGCAGATCCGGTGGGCGATTGTCACGGCGGCGCGGCGGGTGCCCTGGCGTGCATTGTGCATTCAGCAGGGTCTTGCGGCGCAATTTATGCTTCGGCGACGAGGCGTACCGTCCGTGCTGTACTACGGCGCTGCGCTGCGCGAGGGGGATCTCAAAGCCCATGTCTGGGTTCGCGACGGCAACATTGATGTCATCGGAGGAGAGGCCGCTTCGCGGTATGCGTTGCTTGCTCGATTTCCGGCTCAGTGCAAAACTGCAGTGACAAGTCGGAATTCCAAGTCAATGCATCAATCAAATTGAATCTCTTCAGCTAGGGTCGTTGCGACAGATCCACCTTCTAAACCTTCATATGTTTTCAGGCAGTCGAATAGACAAACTCCGCCGAAAAGCGTAACCGGAAGAAAATAGTTGGCTCGTTCAAGGGTGCTAAGGCGCGCTCAGCGCGCTTGGCAAATTCTCGCCGCAGGCCCAATCTCAGCCAGAAGTGCAATCTGTCGGCTTTGGGCCGAGCGCACGAGTTGGTTGACAACCCCAGCCATTTCCTTGCGCGATGACAGCCAAAGAGAAAATTGCCGACGCGGCCTCAAGCCAACGGTAGACTTCTTTCGACAGGATGATGTCTAATCTAAGCGCAGTGAGTGCCGACTAGAAAACGCTCGGAAATCCAGCAGCGTCTAGTCGATAAGATAACAAAAGGCTGATGCCACGAAATCATGTCTATCCATTGGTCCGCTAAGCATCACAAACCCAAACTGCCCGATGGAGTTTGCATCTACGCCGTCAGCGATATTCACGGATGCGCCGAGCAGCTTGCAAAGGTGTTCGCTGCCATCGACCACCACCTCTCCCGAGTTCGGCCGAAGCACCCCATCCAGGTGTTTTTGGGCGATTATATCGACCGCGGACCAGCGTCGCGCCAGGTGATCGATATGCTGATCGACCGCGGTCAGCGTCACGAAACAATTTTCTTGAAGGGTAACCATGAGGCGATGCTGCTTGACCTTCTTGGTGACCCAGAGGGTTTTCCGACCTTTAAGCAATATGGCGGGTTACCAACTCTGCTGTCTTACGGAGTGATCCCCTCCGTCAACCCTGACCCCGACGAGCAACAGTCGCTAATAAAAGCGTTAGCGCAAAAGATCCCAGATCCTCATCGCCGGTTTTTCGACGACCTCCAATCAAAATATCTCTGCGGCGATTTCTTGTTTGTGCATGCTGGCGTGAATCCGGGCATCCCCTTGAGCAAGCAAAAAGAAGAAGACCTGCTCTGGATTCGCGATGAATTTCTGTCGAGCGACAAGAACTTCGGAAAATTCATAGTGCACGGTCACACGCCGGTCCCCAAACCCGATTTGCGACCTAACCGAATCAACATCGACACGGGCGCCTATGCCACTGGCCTCCTCACCCTCCTGACTATTCAAGCAGACGATATGTTCACAATCTAACACTCACGCGCATTTTATCCGTGTCAATGAAGGTTCACGCTAGTTTCGTGGTCGCATACACCCTGCCGCCACTGACCTGCAGCAGCTTGCCCATGCCACGGCGGCATTAACCGACGGATCAGGGAGGTTCCCAGCCCTTACTTTTCATGCTAAATGTTGGATTTCATGCTAAATTTCGGATTGACATTGACCCAGTGCCAGAAAGGGCTAATAGCATCTAAAAGTTAGTTACTTTCGGCTTTTGGTTACAGACAGGCTGCTTGCCATGATGCGTACGCGTTTGCCGGCGTCCCGGGGCGGTCTAAGAGGACGGGTTTCTGTTTTCGATACGATCTGGGCGTTTTGCTCACCGCTATTGGCATTGTATTTCCGCGACGCCTACCTCCTGTCCTACGACGGCGTTGTCAGCGTCCTGCTGTACTGTCTGATCTCCGCTGGCTTTGCGCTGTTGGCCTTCCTGATGTTTCGTCTGCATGACGGAATTGCGCGGTACTTTTCCGCCCATGACGCCCTGGACGTCGTCAAGGCCGTGATCTGCGCCGATCTAATGACCTCGCTGTTCTTTTTCACGATGACCCGGCTCGAGGGCATCCCTCGCGCCACCCCGATCATTCATGCGCTGATCTTGGCCGCAGGTCTGATCACCGCCCGAATTATTGCGCGCCTGGTCGACGAAAGCGGCAAACCAAGCAGCGACAAAACCGCCGTCGGCGGTGAGAACATCATCATGGTCGGCGCCACCCAGCTGACGTCGCTTTACACCAAGCTGTTGGGGGCCTGTGCACCCGGTCAACGCCGGATCCTGGCCATACTCGACGACCGGCCGCAATCGACCGGTCGCGCGATGGCCGGCGTCCGCATCCTGGCCACCACGGAGCAGATCGAGTGCATCATCGAGGAATTTGCCGTGCATGGGCTGCAGACCGACCGCGTCATCGTCGGCGGCGAGCCCGATGTTCTGAGCGACGCCGCCTTGAAGGAAATCCAGCGGGTATGTAACCGGCGAGAGATCAAGCTCGATTTCGTGCCGCGGCTGATTGGCCTTGACGAATTGCAGCGAAAACCCGTTGCCGCGACTGGCGAATCGGAAGCTCCTCCACCTCCCAACTTCGCATTGCCGCGCTATTTCGAGATTAAGCCCGTGATCGACTTCTTCCTGTCGCTATCGCTGATTTTTTTCTTTCCGTTGCTGATTTTTGCCGCCCTTGCGGTCCTGCTCGACGTCGGCTCGCCGGTACTGTTCTGGCAGCAGCGTATCGGCAAGGGCGGCCGAAAGTTTCTGCTGCTCAAGTTCCGCACCTTGCGACCGCCGTTCGATTGGCGCGGCCAGCCGATTCCGGAAGCGCAGAGGATCTCTCGTGTTGGACGGCTGCTGCGCCAGTCACGCCTCGACGAACTTCCACAACTGTTGAACGTGCTGGTTGGCGACATGTCCTTGATCGGCCCTCGTCCCCTGCTACCGGAGGATCAGCCGAGCAACCCCACCACGCGTCTCCTGGTGCGGCCCGGCATCAGTGGATGGGCCCAAGTCAATGGCGGCAAGTTTCTAACGCCAGAGCAAAAGGACGAGTATGACGAATATTATATCCGTAACGCCTCTCCCCGGTTTGACCTGCGCATTGCATTGATGACGCTGAAGGTCTTACTCCGTCGAAGCCACCAATCTGATCATGAGGTCGCGGCCAACTTCGCCGGCGCCGCTAAGCTCGATCGACCCCCGCGCAAGATGACGCGCCCGACGGAGCATCTCGGCAAGACCAGTATCCGCGAAAAGGAGCTGCCGCGATTTGGTTCGGGCGGCGCCCAGGTTTCAGCCGAGACCATTTCAAGCCGCCAACCAAGACCGCAGCCAAGACGCCACAATGCCTGATTCCATCGCTCGTGCTGGCTTCACGTCGCAACCGCATGGCACGCCACAATTTGATCAGCCCCCTACGTCCGAGCCTGCAGCAGTTCGACTAAACGCGGTCGCGCGCGCTGGGCCTGACAAATTGGTCGTTCCTTCCAGCCGCTGGTATGTGGCGCAAACCCACATCCACGCGGAGGCCAAAGCATCCCAACATCTGTGCCGCCAGGGTTTCGACGTCTACCTGCCGCGCTACCTCAAATCGCGGCGCCATGCACGGCGCGTCGATCGCGTCGCGGCTCCGCTTTTTCCCCGCTACCTGTTTGTTTCGATCGACCTGACCACACAGCGCTGGTACGCGATCAACTCAACGATCGGAATTTCAAAGCTGATCCGGCACGGCAACGCACCGGTCGCCGTGCCCGACGCGATCATCGAAGGTTTGAAGCACCGCGAGGACGCCGAAGGATACATCCAGCTTGAGTCCCAGCCACGTTTTGTGCCGGGCGACAAGGTACGGGTAAGCCATGGCGCCTTTAGCGATTGCCTCGGTCTTTACGAGACCGTCAGTGGCAAGGAGCGTTCCGCAATATTACTCGATCTACTGGGACGCAAGGTTCGCGTGGTGCTGGAAAATGACTTGATCGATGCCGCATAGTGGCGCGCGGCGGGAGAAGCCGTTTGCTAAGTGAGCTCGGGCAGCTTCCCGCTCATGACAATCCGTTGCGCCGGCTCTGGGGCCTCGACGGGCAAATTCGTGGTTCGACTACTCCGGCGAACTCGGACGTGCCCACGAGTTTGATACAATGCTCGCTGAATTTCGCCCGCTAAGGCCAAACTCGGCTGGCAACCCAACATCAAAACTGAGCGAGGGCCTCAAGCCGTGCAAGCAACGATTTTTAATGACTTTCTTGGCCGCGAGAGACGAGATATTAAAGCTGCGCCCAAGATCGGAGAGATCATCCATGCGAACCTATCGCGGCGTCGAACTGAGCGAACTGATTCCGACTAGAAAACGCTCGGAAATCCAGCAGTGTGTAGTCGATAGATAACAAAAGCTGATGCCACGAAATTATGCCTTTCCATTCGCCAGTTATCGCAAACCGAGACTGCCCGATGGAATTTGCATCTATGCCGTCAGCGATATCCATGGATGCGCCGACCAACTCGCAAACGTCTTCGCCGCGATCGACCATCACCTCACCCGAGTTCGGCCGAAGCACCCCATCCAGGTGTTTTTGGGCGACTATATCGACCGCGGGCCAGCGTCGCGCCGAGTGATCGATATGCTGATCGACCGCGGGCAGCGTCATGAAACAATTTTCTTGAAGGGTAACCATGAGGCGATGCTGCTTGACCTTCTTCGTGACCCAGAGGGTTTTCCGACCTTTAAGCAATTTGGCGGGTTGCAAACTCTGCTGTCTTACGGAGTGGTCCCCTCCGTCAACCCTGACCCCGACGAGCAACGGACGCTAATTAGAGAATTGGCGCAAAACATCCCAGATCCTCATCGCCGGTTTTTCGACAACCTACGATCAAACTTCCTCTGCGGCGATTTCTTGTTTGTACATGCTGGCGTGAGACCGGGCATACCCTTACGCAAGCAAAAAGAAGAAGACCTGCTCTGGATTCGCGATGAATTTCTTTCCAGCGACAAAGACTTCGGCCAATTCATCGTGCATGGTCATACACCGGTCTCCAAACCTGACATTCGGCCTAACCGAATCAACATAGACACCGGAGTCTATGCCACTGGCCGCCTCACCCTCTTGACGATCCAAGGCGACCATATGTTTACAATTTAAAGTCGTGGTTTTCTGCTACCGACCGCAAGCACAGCATCTTTTGGACAAGAGGTCACAAACCGGGCCCTTTCAGCGCGATGCCGTCCCTCTTAAATCCGGTCGGCGCGCTGAGCAAATTCTCGTCGCCGGCGGATCTCACGCAGAAGCACAATCGTGCATGATTGGTCGAGGCGCCTGTACAAATGCCTCTGCACGGATATCGCCTCGATCAAACCCGCAGCGTTCCAAACGTCCTTCGGATCGTTGCGCCAATCTGCTTTCGCCCGGCGGCCATAGAGGAGAGATTGACCGCGGTCCGCGATCGCGCGACCAGCAAGTCGCGCAACGACCTACCCTACTGGCCAGGAAATAGAATGGGCTCCGAGTGCGAGACCCGGAGCCCGTGTGATCCGCCGACGTCAAATCTGGAGTCAGTAGCGATTATAGCCCCAGTTCCACAGGTAGTTCACCCCAATTTTCACCATTTGGACATTGCGATTGTTGGAGGTGAAGGTATCGCCGGCAAGCAGCGGGGACGTGACCGGAACGGTGAAAGTCCGGTTACCCAGCCCGAGATAGTCGTACTCGAACTTCAGCGACCAATGCGGCGCGAAGGCCCATTCAAGGCCAGCGCCGAGCAGCCAGCCGCCAGTGGTGGTGTTGTTGCAATTGGTGAAGCCGGTCAAGGTCGTGCAGCTGAGCGTCACGCTGGTCGCAAAGTTGCTGACGCTCAGGCCGTTGTTGCCGACCCAGCCGCCGCCGGCCTTGCCGTAGAACAGCAATTGATCGAAGGCATAGCCGAAGCGGGCGGCCAACGTCGAGACCCAGCGATTGTTGTCGGTGATCGCAATGGTCCCAACGTTTGGAATGACCACCCCATTGCCGGTGTGGGTGCTGGCCCAGTCGGCGTCCCATTCGCCACCGATGACGAAGTTGCCGATCTGGTAATTGGCGCCGATCTGCCCGCCGGCCAGGAAGGCGGTGTTGTTGTCGCCGTTGTTGAAGTTGGTCAGGAGGACGCTGTCCGTCCAATTACGCTGGGCAAAGGCGCCGCCAAAATTGACGCCGATGTAGAAGCCGGTCCAATTCAGCACGGGCACCGGCGGTGGCAGCGGCGCCCTCTCCGGCAGATCCGCCGCGCCGGCGACCGCCGTGCCAAGCGCGATCAAGGCGACGCTTGCGATCAACGTCTTAAATTTCATCGTATCCCTCTTCAATAAACGCCACCCCGCGCCTGACTGCAGACCGCCGCGCCGACGGTCTTTTATTCTTACCACGCGGGCCCCCGTTTAACTGTGACCCTTCCGCAACTCTCAAGACATTTCGAACATTTGGCAGTCACCGCGCCAGACATGCAGGTCCGGGTTGGTACCGGAAGCCATGGGGGGCGCCATTCGGACGTGCGCTGCTGTGCTCACAGCCGACGCGCCAATCGGCCGTTCGACCCCTTAACGCCGCTGCCCGACGCGCAGCCGTCGTGCACCGCGCAGGCCGGATGCCGCGTAAGCCGGATTTGCTCGGCCTGCAGAAGCGCAGCGGTGGCAATAGATTTCCCTCTAAAGATTATTAATTTAGAAAATACAACTTAAGATACGTCAAATTGATGCGTTTTCGCCAAACGAAGCCAATTCCTAGCGGCCCATAGGAGAAGCACACGACACTGGTCGGATAGGCGGTCACCCGACAGGATCGCCTAAAGCGCCTGCTGGCTACGCCCTGGCGGCTCGTGGGGTCGATACAAGGACGCTGCAGGCTTTTAAGGTTAAGCGCCATTTTATCGCGTGAACTATGTTCGCTAAGCTAGACTTGCCGTCTTCTGCCGGTCCATCTTTAGAGAAATACATGTCGTTTTGGACTTCGAGAATGCCTTCGTTTGAACCCGAGGAGACCACTCAAAGTCGAGCACGGATGGAAGCGCTAATTAATTCTGCATTCGAACGAGAAGTTATTCGCGACGTTACGGATGTTGTTTTGCCTTTTAACGACGTTGGCGCTGGCCCGTCGTTTTATTGCGTTCACACCCTCACAGGCACAGTTACAGAATTCCAACATATGGTCAGAATGCTCGGATCAAAGCAGAACTTCTATGGCATTCAAGTTCCGACCAACAGGCGTAACGCTGAATTTGCGAAATCGATTAAGGCGATGAGCAGGTACTATGTAAATGAGCTGATGCAATTCCAACCCAAGGGCGCTTTTTTCCTGGGTGGTTACTCGATAGGTGCGACGATCGCATTAGAAATGTCGCACCAACTGATCGCCAGGGGCCGCGAGGTCAGTCTGCTCGTCGTCTTCGACGGAGAGCTTTTCAGCACCGGCGCTGAGATAAGCTCGCGAAATCCGCTATACTGGCTGAAGCTCCTCCTTAACGTGCCGAGATGGACTGTCAATGAACTGGTGAAGAATCGTCGCAGATTGGCGAGCAAGTGGCTAGCCCGACTCAAATCTTTGATCTTCAGGGTCCGCCCAAACGCCGGGAGCCATGCAGTGGAAAGCATCGTAAATTTCAATGGTTTTTTGCCTGAGCACGCAGCCTTCGTTAAAGCTCTGTACGACGAATATCATGATTACGTTCCAGAAAACTACTCCGGTCACGTCCTGGTGTTCGTTGCAAAAACGCAGCCGCTCTTTCGTCTTCGGCAAATAAAAGCAGCCTGGACGAAAATCGCACCGTCATCCGAGGTCTTCGAAATAAATGGTACACATGTTAGCATTATGAAGGCGCCGCACGGACTGCCTGTCGCTCAGCGACTAAGCAAGAAAATCGAAGAAGTTGCCGGCTGAGAAGGACAAAGATGAGGGAGCCATCGCAGCAGGGACGTCTGGCACGCCGAGCGCACCGTCGATCAGCAAGATCAGGACGGTGGAAGTGGCGTGATGGGTCGGCCCGACGTTCCGTTTCGGCCCGGTCCCAGAGGCTGATCGCCCATACCTGTTTTTCGCTATCGGATTATTTTGCAGGACGGTCACCCAAATGAAAATAAGCCTGCGGCCATTAAAACGTGCGCTAAAATCCGCGATGTCCCGATATCGGTACAAGGATGCACTGCGAATCGAGGATACTCTCCACAATCGCTTGCAAGAACTGCTAGCCAAACATCACCCCGATATCAACGTGAAGCTGTATCGATGGCAAGGAACGGTTTTGCATGACGTGTACTGGGGAGGTTCGTTTACCGTGCTGGTTTACTTGGACGGGACTTGCTTTTGCGGCATGTCCTTCGATCTCCTTGGAGGGTATTTAATTATTTCACAGATACACGGAGTCGGTTTAAACCGATGCCGCTATCGCCCGATGCGCCGTTGGTGGGAAGTCACTCTGGTTCGTGCCGCGCATGATCTTGGTTTCCGAACCCGGCTGATCCGAGCCGACCATGCCCATAGCTGGCCGTATGTAACGACCGAAATACGACAACGGTTGGTGAGACGCTTAGACGCTACGGCTCACGCTCTAGGTATGACTGGCAAAGGTGCCTATTGGGTTTGGAACGAGGATGTAGACCAAGAAAGCCACTCCCGTCAGGACGGATTCCGCCCCCGCCCGATCGGGGGATTCAGCCTCGCTGATGCGTCCCGACCGCGACCCGATGTCCTACTAGCCCAACCAGACCGGAAATGACGAACCCAAGGGTACGGCTGCGACGCCAAATTGGCGGCCATACCCGGACCTGTACTCTGGACGAGCCGACGTTGAGGAAATGCCTGCGGCACAAGAACCAGTCGCCCTCGCCAGACGAGCAGATCTGGGTCGGCACCGCATGCCATCGCCCGCACCATTCGGGAGTGCGCTATGCTCGCGGCCGACGAGCCGCCGCTGCTGTACGAGCAGCCCTCGTGCAACCGCCCAGGCCGGGTGGCGCGAGCTGCCGGATCTGCTCGGCTTGCAGAAGCCGCACGCAGCGATCTACGCTTAAAGAGATACAAATATTACAACTTACGGTAATCACAGCTTAAGATCAGTAGCGTTTACCGGTCTTGCCCAACGAACCAAATTTTGTCCTGTCATTGCAAATACTTGGGTCCCGGCCACGGCTTGGATCCACTCTGCGGCGGCAACTCCCTTTCCGGGCTTTTGGGTAGACGGCAAATATTCCTGGGACGCAGGTTCGCGGGACGAGCACGAGAGGCGATAGCGAAATAGACTTCAGCTGACCGCTGCGGCTTAAAACCATTGGGAGACGATCAATGAGAACCCTGTTTCTGACAGCGATAGCAGCTTGTGTCGCGTGGTCATCGGCAGCGATGGCAGAGAAATATCAGCTTTTGCCGGTGATCACCCACATGGGCGCAGCAAGGCTCGACTACACCGCATTGTTGTTGGATACAGGGACCGGTGTCGCTTTCAACTGTTCGGCCCAGTTCGACGCGAAGCTTTCAAAATTTGTGGGCGAGAGCGCATGCCTCGCCGTGGCGGTAGAAGGAAAACTTCCCTCAGGGAATGTCGCGTTGTCAACCGGTTCGCAAACATTTGGTTGGATACCGCTCTGGGCGGTTGATCAGCAAACCGGTGCTGTTACCTTCTGCACCGCGCATTTGACCATTCAGGGCATTGAACACCTATGGTGCACACCGGTGGCTACTCGCAAGTAGGGCTGCTGCGGAAAAACCCGACGAAAACGGTGGCGTGGGCTGCTAGCAAGTCGGATACAATGCAAGCCATATCGAGTAAGACAGGGCACCTCTGAACGCCCTCGACGTCATTCGATCGGTCGCCTCAAGACCGCTTCCTGGGACCGTTTTGAGCCTCTCCAAGGGCGCTCTTGGATTGGGCATCCCAGCATGGCGAGACGACGATCAAATTCGCCCGCTGCAGCGCGAGCAGGAGCCCAAATCTGCCTTCGTGTTCACGTCAGAGCGGGGTTCGCCCTTTTCACTGCAGCAGGCTTTGCGCGCCTTGTAGAGTGCGCTGGCGCGACGCACATCATGCCAATTTCAGGAATGAACGGGCATGTTCATGGGACAAAAAAATCCCGGTTCATGATGCCGGGACGGCATCGGAGCCGGGATAGTGTGCCCATTGCAGGGCTCTCACAGTCTATGTCGAAACCAGAGCCGATGAAAGCTGAATTAAGATGCATCCAAGG
>Ga0206997_10137_pt1 | contig 19220 bp, 19 predicted proteins | sample Alteio_BWMinCont_3_FD_153478 | JGI IMG/M metagenome (GOLD analysis project Ga0206997, IMG submission 153478) | Enriched cells from forest soil in Barre Woods Harvard Forest LTER site, Petersham, Massachusetts, United States -... | ecosystem: Environmental > Terrestrial > Soil > Temperate forest >...
TGCATTTTGTTGTCATCGCCGGAAGACGTAAAGATTTTAATGAAAATACATACCAATTAAGAAGAAGATTATTAAAGTCAAATAACATTTTACTCTTACATTATGACAACTTATTTGATAGTGCCAAAAGACTACTACATGCTGGTAACTATTAATAATAATTGAACTTCGAAGTGATTTGGTATCTTCGAAGTCCCAATTATAACTATATGGGGCAGCAGAAGAATTTCTGCCGGGCGGATTTCTCTCTTCGCTTGAAGAAGCTCGTTCGAAATGACGGGTGGGAATTATTCAAGCTGGCTCAAGGGGGCGACTGAAGGATTTCTATTTTGGCGGATTTCTCTCTCGCTGAAGAAGCTCGTTCGAAATGACGGGTATTCATTTATCATCCACTAATACGGCAATCTTCCCTTTGCTCCCAGCCGCTATTATCAGGTTCCCTTTCCGGCTTTTCCGTATTACATGGTATCCTTGTTCGTCAGAGAGTGGCTGCCAGTGTACACCAATATCGCTGGTAACATCAATGCCAGTGGGGCCTGCAGCCACCAACTTGCTTTCAGTAATGAATTCTACACATTCCCTATACCCCCTTGTAGGCGCCAATACTGTGTGCCATCTGTATGTATCACCATGCAACCGCACTACACACACGTTGTCTTTACGTTGGGTTTCATTTTTATAATCACCACCAACAACAACAATGGCCGTATCACTACTATAAGCAACAGAAAATATCCCGGTTGTACTTTGCCCCTTAACAATGGGCGCACGCACAAAATTAAAGCAGTGCCCTTTGTCTTCAGAAATAAAGAACCGCGACTCTGCACCACCGGTAACTATTATTAGTTTATTTTCTTTAACACACCTTATGCCCGTACCACTTGCCGCAAAAGAAGCTTCTCCTTTTTCCAGTTCGGGCCTGCTTTCCCGGGGTAAAGCGTTCCAGGTTCTTCCGCCATCCTTGGTTCGTAGCAGCAGCATACGCCCGTCTATAGGGTCGCCGTATATCATGCCGTCATTAATATTCCAAAAATCAACGCCATCAAAAAACACTGCCGTGTCTTCATTTTTATATACCACATTCCAATGCACCCCGCCGTCACTGGTACGCAATATCACCGCTGGTGCGCCCGTACTCGCCACAACCGCATTTAGTGCATCAAACCCATACAGCGAACGGAAATCAGCTTTTTCAAAACCCTTAATAAAATCAAACTTCCATGTTTGCCCACCATCAGTACTCTTGCCCACAGTCCCCTTGGTACCACTCACCCATGCCACCTTATTATCCACCACGCTCACCCCTCTGAAGGTTGCATCAGTATTGGTGGGCACACTGTGCAATACCAGTTGCTGGCCAAAGGCATAGGGACTCAACAAAAGCAAAATGGCGGTAAGTAGTTTCATGTGGGTCAAATATATTAAACCCAGAACACCAATTATAGCCTAAAACAATACAATAATTAGCCAACCTTAATCGTTGTAATAATTCTATATATCTTCACGTCAAACCCAGCCCATGAAAACCTATCTATTCGCCCTGTTGTTCATACCATTCATTACCCAAGCACAAGTATATCCAAGCACTTGTTTCGATCGTTTTTTCGGTACGCACGGAAGCGCTCAGGTTGACATTACCCCAAATATTTCAAGTGTAATGGCAAGCGAAGCGCTACTCATAGAGATCACTCCTAATATTTTTGGCATTCAATATTGTCATTACATTATGCAATTGAACAAGGATGGTAAAATTGACTCCTCCTTTGGGACAAACGGCCGGGATACAATCAATATTTCAGGATACGGACCAGTCTCATCAATATCGTTTACTAAAGAACAACCCGACGGGAAAATAATAGCGGGCATAACAGCAATAGACAGCAGTAACAATAATATTTCCTATCCAACCTTTCTGCTCGTAAGGCTTACTGCCAATGGCGCTTTAGATACGCCATTCAATAAAATAGTGATTCCCCCAAAGACATTAGATAGCATGTATGGGATAGTTTATGCAACAATACAACCAGACGGCAAGATCCTGATATGCGGTGTTCCAAATAACACCTATACCTATGAATTAATACGCTATAACTCAAACGGCAGTATCGATACAACATTTGGAATGAACGGAAGAATACACAATTTAACCACAGCTTCTATGCTATTGCAACCGGATGGAAAAATACTAATAGCGGAAAATTTATCTTCAGCTAATTTGCCATACCAAAGCTGTCTGGTCCGGTTTAATTCCAACGGCACTTTTGACAGCACTTTTGGAAATTTTGGTATAGCCTTAGATACAACTATCGGCAACAGCAGTAACTTCTTTAACACGTATATACAAAAAATTGCACTAACCCCTAATGGGATATTGTGCCTGGCAAAAAACAGCATTATTGCATACAAAAGCAATGGCACTTTAGATAAGTCTTATGGCTCCTCAGGACAAATATATTATTATAGCGATGGCCTGTCTGGAGATATAACTTTGCAGCAAGACGGGAAAATGATATTTGTATATTCAGGTTATACTCCGCATTATATAGGTATTCAAACCATCGCACGCTATAATACAGATGGTACACTGGATAATACATTTGGCGCTAATGGAATGATAACAGATACTACTACATATGACCCCGGACATTTTTCAACCGATCTTTGGTACGTGCATGTACAAAGTACTGGCAAAGTACTGGTTGGCGGTGCAGCATATCAAAATAGCTACAACAGCGTTTTCTTTAACAGGTATTATGCAGACCAATACAATGAGGTACCCATTGTAACCACTTCAAAAATAAACGTGAGCATTTACCCCAATCCCACAATTGATGGTCTTTTTAAACTAGGCATAAGCGGTTACAATGGTGTTGCTGACATCAAGGTTACCGATGTGCTGGGTAAAACAATATGGATGAGTGCTCACGATTTCAGTACATCATCTGCACCCAGCATCAACATAAGCAGGTATCCGGCAGGAGTGTACCTGGTAAAAGTAAATACTGCAAACAACGAGGAGGCAGCTATGACGGTAATACGGCATTAACCATTTAATGTCGATGCGGCTGATACACATTTGCAACAACGCCTAAAGGCAACGATGTTGAACTAACGAGATCCATATCAATCGGATGCAACAGTTTAGAGAATATGGGCAAACCGGTACCCAGCACAACAGGATGTATTACCAAACGATACTCATCAACAAGGCCGGCTTTTATTAAATTTTGTACAAAGCCAGCGCCACCGTGGGCTAGAATAAAACCACCCGGCTGTTGCTTCAACTTATTGATCTCCTCTGCAAGATCGCCGGAAGCTATGGTCACATTGCGCCACGAATCAAGCTTACTGCTTTCGGTGGTAAGTACAGTTCCTTTTGCATTATCTGCAGCGGTGGCATCTTTTATTGCGGTTGTGGTTTGCCCATCAGGAACAAGCCCTTTCTTTGTGAAGACTACTTTGGGCATATCATTCATCGGTGCGGCAACAGGGTCGCTTGAATAAGGCCAGTACGCCTTCATATCGTAATAGGTCTTGCTCCCCATAATATGTACACCGGCTTGTGCAATTGCATCTACTATCCAGGCATTTGTAAGTTCACTCATACTCTTAAAGAGCCAGTCTATTTCTCCGTTAGGGCCACCTACAAACCCATCTATTGACATAGACATTTTCAATACTAGCTTTCTCATATCGTACTGCTTTACGTAAAGTTATGCAGGCAGCAGTAAATTACAGAGGGGCTAATGCGACAAATGTATAGGTGCATCATGCCAAACAGGAGAATAGCTGTGTTATCATGCAGTACAACAATTCTGCTTTACAGCAGTGGTATGGCAGGGTTGTTTTTATAGTACTCAATTTTTGAAAGAAACATGAGCGCCATTTTATCGGCTCTCCATTTTGCTTCGTTTGCTTTTTCGCCTGTAAAAAGGGCATTAACTGTAAAATGCCATAGCGCAAGCCACACATCAAAGTGCTTTTGTTCTACAGGTAATTTAGCATGCGGCGGAAATGGGCTGCCAAAGTATGTGTGTTCTTCCAGCAAAACCGTTTGCCAGAAACGATACATCTTTTCCAGATGTTCGGGCCACCGGTCTTGAATTATTCCATTAAATATCGGCGACAACAATTCATTCTCTCTTATCTTTTGATAAAATGTGTTTACCAATAATTTTATATCGTCTATGGTTGATATGTCTCTAGTACTACTCATAAATTGGCTATTAGTTTTTCAAGTGCTGCAACCTTTAAAACCCCTATGCTTTTACCCGATACTTTTACTATACCATCTTCTGTCAATTCATTCAGCATCCTGAAAAAGGTTTCGTACGTAGTGCCTGCATACGATGCCATATCTTGTTTGGTAAGGGCAATATTTATAAAACCTTCCTTGTTCTGTCCAAAGTTTGCTTTCAGCATCAGTATGGTTTCGGCAACACGGCCTTTTACGTCCATGTGGGCAAGGTTCCTCATCCGCTGTTCTGCTTTCTGCAGCTCATTGGCATAAAACTGCATTAATGAGTACGTAAGCTGATGGTTCACTTGCAGGGTGGCCTCGAAAAAAGGTGTATTTATAAAACAAACAATCACATCTTCTATTGCCGATGCCGTTACAGGATATACCCTTTCGTTCCCAAGACCACGATACCCTATCATATCACCCTCTTTAGCAAAATGCAATATCAGCTGTTTATCATTTCCCCAGCGCTTATGCACCTTTACTTTGCCCTTAAATAAAAAGTAAATGCCACCTACGGCCTCGCCCTCTTCAAATATCAGTTCCCCTTTTTTGAAGTGAATATTCTTTTTGTTCGCGCCTATGGCCGGCAGCCATTCAGGCAAACATCTGCTGCACAAAAAGCAACTTTTCAAATCACACGCGTGATTGTTCTTTTTCATTAAAACAAAATAAATCAAAACACTATCAGAATGCAAGGTACATCTTATAATATTTAGCTAAAAGTGATATTTATTTACAAAAAACATGATTTAAATCATACTTTTGCAAAAATTTATCAATATACAGTAAATATGATAAAACATAACATGTTAGATAATGGTATTCCCATTTCTATTTCACTGCAACCTACACTGGAGGCAGAGCATATATCTCAAAAGCAAACCAAGGACAAGCGGCGTGTACTGACCATATCGCTTCTGGCAATTTCAGTAGCAGTATGCATTAGTTTCATAGCTAAATTTCTAATCTACTTAATTAACCTGGTCACCAATATTTCATTTCATGGCAGCCTATCTATGGCGGCAGCAACCCCGGCAGACAATACACTAGGTATTTGGGTAATTTTTGTACCCGCCATAGGTGGAATAATAATTGGTTTGATGGCGCTATATGGGTCAAAGGCTATACGCGGCCATGGCATACCCGAAGCCATGGAACAAATACTGACCAATGACAGTAAGATAAAGCCAGCCATTACATATCTAAAGCCCATTTCGTCGGCCATTGCAATAGGTACGGGTGGCCCATTTGGCGCAGAAGGCCCCATAATAGCAACAGGGGGAGCATTGGGTTCAACCATTGGACAACTACTAAAAATAACACATAATGAACGTAAGGTATTACTTGCTGCGGGCGCTACAGCAGGTATGGCCGCTATTTTTGGTAGTCCTATTGCAGCCATCTTTTTAGCTATAGAGCTGCTGTTATTTGAATTTTCGCCTCGCTCCATCATTCCAGTAGCATTGGCCTGCATTACTGGTGCTGCCGGGCATCATTTTCTATTTGATAGCGGCCCCGTTTTCCCCATAGCCCATACCATAGAGATGCCTGGTAATATGGCATTGTTCTGCTATAGCCTTTTGGGCATACTAATAGGTGGCTTGTCTGTGCTAGTGACCAAAATTGTTTATTTCATTGAAGATTTTTTTGAGAAACTACCTATTCACTGGATGTGGTGGCCAGCCATCGGTGGGCTGTTTGTAGGTGTCATAGGTTACTTTGCGCCAAGAACGCTGGGGGTTGGGTACAATAACATTACCGATGTACTCTCTGCCAGCCTACCTGTAAAGATAATGCTGTCGCTCTGCCTGTTAAAGTTTACCTCATGGGCCATTGCACTGGCCAGCGGCACATCGGGCGGTACCCTGGCGCCATTACTTACTATCGGCGGGGCATCGGGGGCATTATTAGGCGGTGTTATTTTATACCTGTTTCCAGGTTGTGGTATTACTATTACGCTGGCCGCCCTTGTTGGTATGTCCGCAATGTTCGCGGGCGCATCAAGGGCACTCCTCACCTCTATTATTTTTGCATTGGAAACTACGGGGCAATCTAATGCTATACTGGCGCTTCTGGCTGCATGTACTGCTGCTTACCTGGTTTCATTTTTTCTGATGGAAAATACAATAATGACTGAAAAAATAGCCAGGCGTGGTGTAAAGACACCCGATTCTTTTGCACCCAATATTTTAGACGAAATATCTGTTGCAGATGTGATAGAGGAAAATGGGCTCGTATTGAATGAAGAAAATGCGATTGGAGAAGTACGTGAATGGTTGGAACAAGAAAAAGAATACAAGAATAATTTCTTTATCATAGTTAACAATGAAAATGCGTTCAAGGGCATTATAAGTTGTTCCAGTTTATTTAGTCGACAGCAAGATATCAGGAAACCAATAAGTACCCTGATACGTAGAAAACCAGTAACTATAGGTATGAGCAGCTCTCTAAAAACTGCAGTTGAAATGATGGTAAATGAGAATGTTGATGTTTTGCCTGTGGTATCGGACGACCAAAACATTGTCGGCGTACTATCTTATAGCAACATCCTTTCGGCATATAAAATAGATATGGCTAAATTCCATAGAGCCGATCCACATATATCTATAAAACGAGGAGCCTTAAAAATGCTTATTAAAGGGCAAAAGCTGGTAAGCACCTCTAAGAATAGAAACTGATAGATACAGTATGGCCAGCCTGATGGTCCGGGTTGGTTATTTGTATCGACCAAAGTTGTGTAACTGACAGCGACTGGCTACGAGAGATTTAAATGGGCAAATACATTAGCTACAATACGGTCGCAACGGTGAAGATGAAAACTGTAGACATTGTCTTTCATATATCCATTCAGGCTTTCGCGCAGCATGGTCTTGGCCCTGTTCAGTCTTACCTTTACATTTGGTTCTTCGATATTTAGGGTTTCGGAAGTTTCTCTAACAGACATTTCTTCTATTTCCCTAAGTACAAATACAAGGCGGTATTTTTCAGGAAGTTCACAAATTGCCTTTTCCAAAAGGCCACTCAGTTCTTTATTTACTAATTCTGCCGCGGGTGTTGCCCTGTTTATATTATTATCCGGCTGCGTATCAATTTCCATTTTCAACCTGGTATTTTTCTTTTTCCGGGCAAGACATTCATTCAGCATGATCCGGGTTAGCCAGGTACCGAACGAAGATCTTTCCTCAAATTTACTTAAGTGTTCATACGCACTGATATAAGCGTTCTGCATAGCATCTTCCGTCTCCATACTATCATTTAATATGGACATACCCGTGCGGTACAGCCTTTGATTGTAGCGACGCATGATATGCTCAAAAAATCTCTTTTCACCAGCAAGTATCCTGCCAATCAATATTTCATCGGGAAGACGTTCTGCTTGTATTGTTATCTGTTCCATTTATTTATATGCTGTTAGATAATAGAATTGCAAAAAGGTTACAAAATATTCAGTGTAATTTCTTTTGTAACCTTTTCAGCTGTGTTTCATCTAATCCTTATAAAACTAAATTTTATGGCAACGATAAAACAATTACAAAGCACTTTAAAGCTCACTTTTGGTATAGTCCCCATTGTAGCGGGCCTGGACAAATTTACAAATTTGCTCACCAACTGGGCAGACTACCTGGCACCTGCCATTAAAACGGGGTTACCTATTGATCCGTCAACATTCATGAAGATTGTTGGTGTTATTGAAATAGTGGCTGGCATCATTGTATTGCTGCGTCCAATTATTGGTGCCTATATAGTAATGGCCTGGCTCATTTGCATAGCACTTCAACTCATTGCTGGCGGGCACTATTTTGATGTGGCAGTTCGTGACCTTGTAATGGCTATAGGTGCGTTCACACTTGCACAACTCACAAAAATAAATGCTGAGAACAAAAGATAATGGAGATAAGTAGTTTAGTAGACATCCTTGGTAAGACGGATAAAATAACAACAGAAAGCTCTGCGATAGAACACTACCGACTCGCACCAAGTGAACAGATCAGGGCAATCGAATATCACTTTGGCAAGATCATGGAAGCATTGGGATTAGATCTCACAAACGATAGTCTGAAAAACACACCGCTGCGGGTTGCAAAAATGTATGTAAATGAAACATTCAGCGGACTCAACCCGTTAAATGAGTCGTCAGTTACACTTTTTGAGAACAAGTATAAATATGATGAGATCATACTGGAGCGAAACATTCCGGTATATTCGTGCTGCGAACATCATTTTGTGCCCATTATTGGCAAGGCACATATCGCCTACATTTCAAATGGTAAAATCGTTGGCCTTTCCAAGTTGAACAGAATTGTGCAATATTTTTCCAAACGTCCGCAGGTACAGGAATGTCTAACAATAGAAATAGCTAACTTCCTAAAAAAGAAAATGCATACAGAAGATGTGGCCGTGGTTATAAATGCAGAACACCTGTGTGTAGCCTCAAGAGGCATAAAAGATACGGGATGCACTACCATAACAAACAGCTTTCACGGGCAATTCATGAATCCCGAAAAACGAGCCGAACTGCTTTCTCTTTTAATGATTTAAAATGTAACTCATGGAATATACAGTAAAAATAATATCGGTAACTGAAGTTACACATGATGTAAGATGCATTAGAATGGAGAAACCTGCCAACTATCATTTCAGACCCGGGCAGGCAACAGATGTGTCAATAAATAAACCAGGGTGGGTAAGCGAGTTGCGACCGTTTACATTTACCGCGCTAAATGATGACCCTTATCTTGAATTCACTATTAAGTGCTACCCTGAGCGTAAAGGTGTAACTAATGAGTTGAAGAATATTATAGCAGGTGATGAACTGATAATTCGTCCCCCATGGGGTGCGATAGAATATAAAGATGAAGGTTATTTTATAGCCGGCGGCGCGGGCATTACACCATTTATCGCCATCCTGCGCCAACTTAATAAAGATGGGCGGCTGGGGAAGAACAAGCTTTTCTTTTCTAACAAAACTTCAGGTGATATCATTTATGAACAGGAACTACTTGCAATGCTTGGCGATAATGTTGTGTTCATTCTTACGCAGGATAGTATGGGCAAATATGTGCACGACTTTATTGACGACATCTTTTTAGAAAATCACGTTGAAGATTTCAACAGGAACTTTTATCTATGTGGCCCAGATAAAATGACAGCGAATGTTAGTCAGATACTTATTAGCCACGGCTCAAAACCAGACACTGTGATATTTGAAAAATAAATGCGTGCAATTGTTTAACCCTTTTCTGTTCTCATCTCTTACTTTCCAAAATGAGTAATTGCATTGGCATTGGCAACACTTAATTAGTAAACACCATCCTGCGCGACTGCACTGCCTTGCCATCCATGATCAGTGTGTACATAAAGATACCGGATGCATGATAACCATGTTCGTATATCACTTCATTCATACCTTCTTTCAATATTAAGGGCACTTGCTTTACTATACGGCCGGCCATGTCCGTAACAATAATGGAGGCTTCCTTGTAGTTAGGTGTTTTGCCCACCAATACAGATATGGTGGTGGCTTCATCGGCAGGATTTGGCCTATTTTGCAGCAACTGTACAGATCCATCTACACTAGCCGTTTCCTGTACACCAACCCTCACCATTTGTTCGCCACTAAAGAGGCTTTCCACACCATTTGCATCTACAGCACAAACGCTTACTATATACACAGCAGAAGGCAAGTTGCTAATAGAGTAGGCCAGGTTTCCACTGAATGCATAAACAGAATCCCAATCGTTTGTAATAGTACGTACACCCACCTTGTAGTTCAGGTATTGTTGTTGCTGTGTTATATTTATATCCAGATTATCAGTGCCGTTGCTTGTCAGTGTAAAAGCAGGTGTTGCAGGCCCTATGGCCATCATACCGGCAGCATTGCCGTTTATCACACAATTCCTTGCCAGGTAATCAAAATCTACATAGAAACTGTCAATTATGCCATCGTTATTTACATCTATGCCTAATGTATCGCGTGTGGTATGCTGCCTATCGGTATATGCAGGATTAGTAACATCTGCATCACCATCTTCATTAGCAGCCGTGAACCGCATAGCTGTAAAGTTTAGTTGCCTGAAAGGCATATGATCTCCCCCACGCCCGGTCCGGTCTTCTGGTGTGAGTATATTGATGGACATAGGCACGCTGGCTGCCGGCAAAATGCGTTCTTTGTATTGCAGCTTTATATAGCGACACAAGCCTTTATGCAATGAGTTGAAAGTACCATATGAGAACAGGCGTACATCAGTACTATCTATGTTGCCATACCCAGAGCAACTGGGTGCAGATGAGGTGTGCCCGCAAAATATGCCACCTATCACATCGTTATTCAGCACACTCATTATTTTTATGTTGTTCTGTCGGGCATAGTCTGCAAATGCCTGTGCTCCATATAGCCCCTGCTCTTCGCCTATTGTCACCATAAATACAATGGTGTGGTTGTAAGAGTATTTGCTCATTACCCGTGCTAGTTCCAGCACCAGGCCTGTGCCGCTTACATTATCTTCCATACCCTGCGCCAGGCAGGCGGTATCGCACACATCCTCGCAACGACTATCTATATGTCCCTCTATCAGTACAATTGCTTTATCGGTAGTATCCATGCCTGGTAGCACAGCAATAATATCCTTATGCTGATTAATGTTACAGATATTTAGATCGAACTGCAGGTAAGATGGTATCAACCTATTACCATTCTGTGCACTGAACTGCTGGAACTTATGGAACACCCAGCGCCGCGCTGCCCCAATACCGTTAATAGCAGAAAGGGTATCCGATCCCGTATTACGATTATGAAATATCCGCAGGCTATCAAAATAAGAATGTAAGGTATCTGGCGATACCCGTTGATTGATTCCGTTGCTTATAGTAGCATGGTCGTTGAGGACAACACTTGCCTGATATAGTGTCGGGTTGTAGTTGCCCTGCATTACCTGCCCGGCTGTGCTGTTTGTAGTTATTATACTGGTTTGTGCTTTTGCAGCAAACAGGGTACTGTAAAAAAGGATTATGGTGGCAATACCTGCAACTTTCATAACAGCATAAGTTTATGCTAATTTACTATTATTCCAGGTATCCCTGAGTTCATAAGGTCTGCCATATAATACTACACATAAAAAAGCAGGCTTTAAATAAAGCCTGCCGATAGAAAAGATGTGAAAGTTATTTCTTTTGTGGATGAGCGGAAGCATTGAAAATGAAGCTCATGCCAGTTGATATATTAATGGGCTTCTTACTCGTGTCTGCAGGTGTAAAAGTAACTGAGGCAAACGAATGACAACCTATACATGATGCCGAAGCCTGTATATAAGTTTCCTGTACCGTATTGGCCATTAACGGTGGTGCAGCAGTTGTTTTCGGGCCTTCTCCACCTATCATCCACTGCGAGCCGATAAGTTTGTAATTTGCCCATACTGTGCCTGCCATCTTAGTACGAAACTTTTGGTTCACACTATCTGTGTATTTAAATATTTTGTTTACCCTTTTTACCTGTGTGCCCGAACCATTCATAGCCGCACTGTAAAACCCTGCATAGGGCTGGGTAAGCTGCCATATGTAGCGGCCATCATCGCCTGCTACGTGGGGTGGTGCAGTATTTACCGTGCAAGCAGTACATGCCGGGTTGTAGTAAGACCACCTTATACTGGTATCTACAACAGCCAAAGAATCCGGATCGTTATTCACGTGTTCAAAACTACTCCATATCAGGTTAGATCCGGTGAGTGTTGTATGACGGATGATGTGCATACCCACCAGGCCCACTTTTACATTAGGTATCAGTAATGCTTTATGGTTAAAGGTATGCAGGCTATCTACATAAATGACAGCATTCCGGCAATAGAACAGGGCCGGGTCATCGGATGCAGTAAGGATACGCCATGCTGCTTTTATTTCCATCATACCTGGGGCATTGGTAAGCGTATCGCTGGCTGGCAATTGGAAGCCTGTTTGTGTGTATTTATAAATACCATCTACAGATATGAGGTTGTTGTTTGTGATAAAGGTGTCTTCTACATGATTCAGCTTGATCTCGAAGAGGGTAAAGTTCATATTCCTGTCTACAAGTGGCAACCCATCAGCTTCATCAAAACTGCCTATAGGCAATTTTTCCAGTAGGTTGCGTGGCGATTTTGAGGTCATGTACAAGAACTTATTATTATCTTGTTTAGCAGCATTTAAGTGCAGGAACAAAGGATGGTTTACATATCCAAATACTTCCAGTGGATCCCTATAATGCTCCCATACACGCAAGGCACTCAGGTTATCATTATAAATGCTCCCTTTGGGTTTGCCTTGTACATCAGAAGGCCAGTTAAGCGCAAGGAAGGTTTGCCACGAAAACAGGTCTAAAGGTGTTTGTTTTAAAGAATCGGCACTGGTTGCAGAATCCGTAAAATTCATAAAGTCGGTTGTATAACCTTCATTATGAAGAATGGGTTCAATAACCTCAACCGGCAAATAGGGACAAATGGTATCTGCGCTGCCTACACCACAATAATAATTATTGAAGGAAGCAGAAGTAACATGCTTACATGCATATATCCAAACAACACATGTAACAATACTGAGCAAAATCAAGATCTTTTTCATAAAGCTTAATTTATTGTTTAGTTTGCTACAAGATATAAAAACATTTATTTTATTTCAAATAGTGCGTTATTATTCTCCTTAAATAAATTTTATTTACTGTAAAAACAGAAACACGTAGCATTAAAAATGCTTACCGCTATGAGGATAAAAATACTTGCGCCAATTACCAAATCCAGACATGAAAAGGCGTATGCCTTGCTCCTCTGCTGAGTGCAAAACATACGCTTAAACATTACAACAACGCACAATACAGAATCAACTATTGCTGTCTTTCTTTATCCAACTTCTTTTGTTCTGCGTTTACTTTACGTTCCTTTTTGTGCATTTTGCGCTCTTTCTTATTCAGTTTGTCTTGCTTTTCATCCAATATGTGCTGGTGATGGTCAGCCTTCTTTTGGGCTTTCTCTTCTTTTTTTGTTATTGCCTGATCCTGAGCAAAAACGGGTGTATAAGCAATACCCCAAGCCATAATGGCTAAAACGATATATTTTTTCATGTATGTGCAATAACAACAATCGTGCTAAAAAACTGAAAAACAATTATTTACACTGCTAATTCCAGGAATACCGGGCAATGGTCTGAATGTTTTATTGAGGGCAATATTTCTGCATGGACCAGGTTGGTGACCAACGGACCAGTTACATTGATGTAGTCTATACGCCAACCTTTATTATTTTCACGGGCGCCTCTAAAGTTGCTCCACCAACTATATTGGTGGGGCTCTTTATTAAAGTGGCGAAAAGTATCGGTAAAGCCGCCGTGGGAAAAGAATTTATCCAGCCATGCACGCTCCTCGGGCAAAAAGCCTGAGGACTTTTTATTGCCTTTAGGGTCGTGGATATCTATAGGTTGATGCACAATATTATAGTCGCCACAAACAATAAGATTGGGGCGGGTTTGCCCTATATCCTGCAAATGATGATAAAACTCATCGAGCCATTGATATTTATAATCCTGCCGCAGCTCGCCCGTAGTACCGCTGGGGAAGTATGCATTAATGAGCGTTACATCGCCAAAATCGGCACGTATTACCCTACCCTCTTCATCGCTCTGGCTGACACCATTGCCGTACAGCACCTGGTCTGGTTTTATTTTGGTAAGTATAGCCACACCGCTATATCCTTTCTTCTGTGCAGAATAGAAGTATGCTTCGTAACCTGCTCCCAGGATGTCTTCGAGCGGGATGTCATCCTGGTTGGCCTTTATCTCCTGCAGGCATATTACATCAGCAGGGTCGGTTTTCAACCATTCACCAAGCCCTTTTTTCAAGGCGCTCCTGATACCGTTTACGTTATAAGTGATAATGCGCATTATCCTTTTTTTGTTTGCTGTGTCATATCAATATGAAAACTATCTGCGATCTGCTTTGACAGAGACTTGGCCCAGGTAGATACAAGTTCTTTTTCTCGCGGAGTAAGTATTGCATCCTTATGTATCCATAAGTAACTGTCAATAGGCATCCATCCTTCGTCAACAGACTTAGCTACCTTGGCTAGTTTTTTAGCCTGACGTTTTTTGGTAAACGTTGCAAACTCTGAGAAGTTGAGTTCTTTTTTCGCATCCTGCACGTGACTATTGAGAAACCAGGATACAGGGGCCATATTATTGTACCAGGGGTAACGGGTATTATTACTATGGCAGTCAAGGCAAGCCTTCGCCAATATCTCATGTACACTGTCTGGTACAGCATAAACATGCGTTATATCCTGAGGTGTAATATCAGCCGTATTGTGTTTGGGCCTGATGAACTGGATGATAACAAAAGCAATGAGTAACCCTAATAAGATTTTCTTGATCATGGTGGTTATGTTTATTAGCTATTGCGAATTTATTATAAAGTTTCGTCCAACCATTTAAAAAATTCACGCTGCCAGGCTATACCATTTTGCGGATGCAATACCCAGTGGTTCTCATTGGGTAAGTACAATAACTTGCTTTTTATACCATGCAACTGAGCTGCCTGGAAGGCTTCAAGGCCCTGTTCTATCGGCACCCTATAGTCCAAGCCACCCTGTACTATCATTATGGGCGCTGTCCACTTATTCACAAAGTTGGATGGATTGAATTTTTCGTAGCTTACCGGTTGTGGGTTCTTCCAGTACGGGCCATTTACGTCCCAATTAGGGAACCAAATCTCTTCAGTGGTTCCATACCAGCTTTTAAGATCAAAAAGGCCATCGTGAGCTATGAAAGTTTTGAAACGATTGTTGTGCATGCCTGCGAGCATATACACACTGTAACCGCCATAGCTGGCACCTACACAACCCAGACGGTTATTGTCCACGTAACTTTCCTTGCTCATATCGTCTATTGCAGAAAGGTAATCCTGCATAGGCTGCCCACCCCAATCTTTACTGATGTCTGCATTCCACTTTACCCCCCAGCCTGGCATACCACGGCGATTTGGCGCCACAATAATATACCCATTAGCAGCCATGAGTTGAAAATTCCAGCGTATGCTGTAGAACTGTGTTAATGCAGATTGCGGACCACCCTGGCAGTATAATAGTGTAGGATATTTTTTAGTAGAATCAAAGTCTGGTGGATAAACAACCCATACCCCCATCTTCTTACCATCGGTGGTCAATACAGTACGCAGCACTGTTTTGCTCATTTTAATATGGCTATACGTTTCATCATTTTCGTGCGTAAGCTGATGCATTTTTCCGGTCTCGTCATTTACAGCATACAATTCTGTAGCGTGATTCATGTCGGTACGGGTCACAACCAGTTCATTATCATATTGCCCGGCTATGCCTGTTATATCAAACTTGCCATTTGTTATGCGATGTACTTTAGCACTGCCTTCAACCTTGTTGTGTTTTGCAGTAAAGCTTGCAGGTGCAGGTACTTCAAATAATTGTTCTGTTCCTCTCCATGCAGCAGTAAAGTACAAAGTGGCCCCGGTATTACCCCAAACAAAACTGTTCACTGTACCATCCCAATCTTCGGTAACATTGATCTTTGCTACACCTGGGTGGCCCAGATCCATTACATACAGGTCATTTTTATCAGATTCAAAACCATCGTGTGCCATGCTTGTCCATGCCAGGCGTGTACCATCAGGACTAAAAACGGGTTGTGTATCGTAACCTATCATGCCAGCTGTATAATCAGTTGTATTGTCTGTTGCCGTATTATAATAATAGATGTCGGTGTTTGTGCTTTGGGCATATTCTTTACCATACTTCTTTTTACAGACATAGACCAAGCCCTTGCTATCTGGCGCCCATGCCAGATCTTCAGCGCCTCCAAATGGTTTCTGCGGACTATCATAGGGTTCCCCTTCCATTATATCTTTGGCTTTACCGCCTTCTTTTAACGGAACAACAAATATGTGCGAGAACTTACCATCTTCCCATGTATCCCAGTGACGGTAGTTGAGATCGGTGTACACCTTTGCAGTTGTTTTGGGCAAGTCAGGATACTTGTCAGTACCAAGTTCAGGCTTTATAAGCACCTCTTTTGAGTAAGCCAGATACTTACCATTTGGCGATACCCATACATTATCAAAATCAGTAAGGCCATGATATACTATGTTCCATGTATCTCCGTTGTCTTCACTTTTGTACAAGGTATTATCGTCTGTAGCATACCATGTACCTTCCCTGCGTTCTATTATCTTCTTGCCATCGGGCATAGCAACTTTTGTTTGCTGGCCATTTGCAATGTTGATCTTGTAGTGGGTAACGGTACTTGTTTCCGTTTTCCAATCTACCAGCTTCGACGAAAAGTAAACATGCTTCTTGTCGGGACTCATCCCTTCAACAGTCACACGTTTCAGGCTCCAGAGCAGCTCAGGCGTCATATGGTCTTGCGCCTGCAACCTGGCAAGAGCAGAAAATAAAAAAACACATAAAAAGGTACGTTTCATGCTATCAAATTACTGTGAAAAATTGAAAATTATTTAGATGCCTTAAGGGGCGGGGCTGACCTCATTGTCGGTTTTCTTTTTTGTTCAAAATCAATGATATGTGACCAGCCCGCCTTCAACACCAGCTTTTCATCATAGGGTATCACATCTTCAGGCTGTATCTTTTCAAATAAGTTACCAGGATCCCACTTGCCATTCAGGTTTTTATCTACAATTACCCTGAATGTATAAGTGCCCGGGCGCAAACGCGATAAATTCACCATTGTATCTGTAACTGGTTTCTGGTAAACAGTATCAGCATCTGCACACACCATCAATAGGTACTCTCTACTAAAATAAGCTGTGGGCAAGTGTATGCTTAATGTGCCATAGTCCTCCTCCCGTTTGGTGCGGAAGGTATAACGGGACGGCATAACATCATTACCGGCAGTATCTTTAGCAAATCCCTTCTGCAAGCGTAGCGTGTACACTGTATTTTCTAACCATGCCGGGTTGGCAATATGTAGTATATTCTTTTTCACAGTGTCTTCTGTTATCACAACAGGCACTTCCACCTTAACCCCTGAACTATCATATTCAAGATGTATGCGGTTTTTCGCAATGGCTCCAAATATTTTACTGAAGGTTATATTGACGGGATAGTTGATATCGTATGTCCTTTTGCGGACATCACTGGTATCTAATGGTACGGAATAGCTAAGCCCCTCTTTAACTGATGACTTTGCCCCCATGCGCGGTTTCTTTGCAGGTAGGGTGTCTATACTATGTGTGGTATCTATTTCTTTAAAGACCTTGAGTGTAATAGGCTTTAAAGCAGAGTCGCCGGGAGTAATGATGCCATCATAAAAGCCTATCATTTCATTACCACCGTCATAGATGAGGTTGCTATTACCATCTTTAAGTGCATACATCCGGAACTTACGCGCAGGTAACCCCTTAAGGGAGAATGCACCGCTTTTATCAGCCTTGGCAATGTACTTGGGTTTCTCGCGTACTACAGCACTATCTGACCGTGAAGCGTAATACAACATTACATAAATATCGCCGCTATCGGGGAGCCCAGTGGCTGCCATGATCACATTACCTGATATTTGCAGGGAATCGAAATAACTGCCGGTACTGAATGTATAGCTATAATGCGCAAACACGTTGCCTTCGTGCAAGTCTTTTATTGCACTCCCAAAAGAAATACGGTAAGTGGTATTGTCTTCAAGCAACGTATCTACGATCTTTACCGTAACCCGCTTACTTGCACCCGTAACAGTTGGCGCTATGGCAAGTATGGGTGATATCTGCACCTCCTTACCCACATCGCTTACTGTTATAAATTCATCAAAGCGCATCTGGATCTTGCTTACCCTTGTGTTTAGTAATGAGTCAGCAGGGCTTACAGAAAGCAGCTTGGGTGGCGTAATATCTTTTTTGCCACCAGTAGGGGCTTGTATGCTGGCACAGCCCGTACACAGGCAAATAAGTGCTACAATAAATACACGGAGGGTAATTGCATTCATTCAGACCCAAAAATAGCATATAAGATGAAACATAAAGCTTTTGATCTTATATTCATTTTTGCTGTAGGTTTGTACAACGTTTTACCTGTCATCAACTTTATCATCCATGATACAATTACTCAATATGCTATTCTTTTTCAATTTTCTTTTTGCCCCCCATGCAAACAGCAAAGATATACCCGCCAGCATTTACGATTTTAAGGTGGCAGGGCTGGATGGCAGCACCATAGACTTCTCTAAGTATAAGGGCAAGAAAATATTCATTGTTAATACGGCATCAAAATGTGGTTACACCCCACAATATGCAGCTCTTGAAAAACTGTACGAGAAATACAAAGACAAAATGGTGATCATTGGCTTCCCAGCTAATAATTTCCTGTTCCAGGAGCCAGGCAGTAATGAGCAGATAGCTACTTTTTGCCAAAAGAATTATGGGGTAACATTCCCTATGGCAGCAAAAATATCTGTTAAAGGAAGGAATATGGCACCCTTATACCAATGGCTAACCATTAAAAAATACAACAATTTCCAGGAAAGCTCCGTGAAATGGAATTTTCAAAAATACCTGATCAATGAGAAAGGACAACTGGTAGCTGTTTTTCCTCCAGCAACAACTCCAGACGATGCGGAAGTAATTAAAGCCATTGAGCAACAATAGACCAGAAAGCAAGAACGGGCGTATTGCATTTAAATCATCAGTGCATATTGCAATAAAGAAGAAAGCATCCCTATAATTGGGGATGCTTTCTTTATTATGAGATACAACTGAAAGGGCAATTTTAATAAATTTAGATGATTACCTGCGACCCCTATAGCCTCCGTGACCGTAACCACCACCATGACCGTAACCACCGCGATAATAACCACCACCATGAGCATATCCGCCACCGTAGTAACGAGGACCACCACCGTAGTAAGGATGACCATAATAAGCGGGACCATAATACCCACCACCATAACCACCATCTACAATAACGGGAGCAGGTATCCCAACCCTTACGCC
>Ga0206997_10168_pt1 | contig 18159 bp, 17 predicted proteins | sample Alteio_BWMinCont_3_FD_153478 | JGI IMG/M metagenome (GOLD analysis project Ga0206997, IMG submission 153478) | Enriched cells from forest soil in Barre Woods Harvard Forest LTER site, Petersham, Massachusetts, United States -... | ecosystem: Environmental > Terrestrial > Soil > Temperate forest >...
TCGCCAGCCAGCTTCGCGAGGTCCGTCTTCATGATGCCGACGATGTCCGCGAGCAGCGCCGAATGTGAGTCGTAAACTTTGTCCGTGACGCCGCGTTTGTACGAAATCGCCGGAAATTGCGTCGCGCTTGGCAGCGTCATCTTGATGGCGCCGGGGCTGTTCTTTTTCAGATGGGGCAACTCGTGCCCGGTCAACGGCCGCACTTGCTTCAGCTTCTTTGTCACGATTCCCGCAACTCTGAGCGTGGCAGCGCCCTTTGTTTGAGCCGCCTCCCAGGTTCGGTCCAGCGAATCGCCGAGGTCGAAGCCCTCCACCGCGTCGGGTGTGGAAGTAAACCCGTTTGGGAAAAACGCAGAGGGATTCGCCGAAAAGCACGGCGGCAAAATGCGCACTTCGACTGCGTGGTCGCGCGCCCGAAAAGCGGGCGAGGGACAGGCGCGGCCACTCCGCTCAGAATGACAGCTGTTCGAATGTGAGCGCGGGATTCTATGCCCCGTGAGTTCTCCTGGAGGAACCTACAACACGATGGAAGGCGGCAAAGGCTTAGCAGGTAAGACTGCGATTGTGACTGGCGGGAGCCGGGGGATTGGCCGCGCGATTGCCATGCGGCTGGCGCGCGAGGGCGTGCAGGTGGTGATCGCGGCGCGCGATAAGGCAGCCCTGGCTGCCACTGCCGACGAAATCAGCAAGGCGGGCGGCATTGTCGAGACTATTGCCGCCGATCTGCGCGAGCCGGAAGCGCCCGGCGCGCTGGCGCGGGCGGCGGTCGAGGCGTTTGGCGGAATGGATATTGTGGTGAACAACGCCGGCGCGACCAGGCGGGGCGAGTTCCTGGAGCTTTCCGAAGCGGACTGGATGGATGGCTTCGCGCTGAAATTTTTTGGTGCGGTGCGGCTGGTGCGAGCGGCCTGGCCCTACCTGAAAGAGCGCCGGGGCGCTGTGCTGAACATTATCGGGACGGGCGGGCGAACACCGGGGCCGGAGTTTACGATCGGCGGGTCGGTGAACGGTGCATTTCTCTCGTTCACCAAGGCACTGGCGGACGTCGGGATTCGCGATGGCGTGCAGGTGAATGCGATCAATCCCGGGTATATCCGGACGGATCGTCTGCAGGGCTGGATCAAATCAACCGCTCAGGAAACGGGCGGAAATATGGAGGCGGCGGAGCGGGAGATGGTCCGCCGGGCGAAGATTGTGCGGATCGGCGAGCCGGAGGATATCGCGAGTTTGGCTGCGTTCATGTTGGCTCCGCAGAATCGGCTTCTCCAGGGAGCATTGATTGATCTGGACGGCGGGATGACGAAGACGGTGTAAGCTCCTGACGGCGCTTGAGTTTGTACTATCGGTGACAACGCAAAGAATCCCACCCTTCGCGCCTTTTTTAAGGCCGAAAAAACGCCATGATGTCCACGGCTTTTTCCGTACGACAACATCACCGAAGGATGGGGCTCCCCGGAAAAGCGAACCACCAGACAAATCGCGGCTTGCACATCCCCGTTCGGGCCGCGAAGTAGTGCCTTTTCGGGGACCTGTCCTTTCGACCAGTAGTATTGGTTTCGCATAGTCCCTAACCTGTTGTTTCCGGTGGTGTGTGCGCGGCAACGGCATTCGGGCCGAAGCCCGTTCAGATAACCTAAAAAAGGACCCCTTCGAATGAAAAGACGTCCGACCGCCGCAGACGGATCGAAACTGGAGCGCAGGAAAGAGACGCGTTTTCCGGTGAGGATTCCGGTAGAAGTGGGCTGGAAGGGAGCGGAGGGCCAGTCAATGAAAGAGGAAGGCGTCGCGAGACAGGTGAATGCTCACGGCGGCCTTCTGGAAATGGCAAATTACCCCGATCTCGGGACCCGCGTGGCACTAACAAATTTGCTCTCTGCGGAAATGATGGACGCACGCGTCCTGGCGACGCCGAATTCACGCGAAGGCGTTTCTCACGGCATCGTGGTGGAGCTCGTGTCGTCCAACGAAAGTTTCTGGGGCGCCAGCTTGCAAATGAAAATAGCGGGCGCGGAACTGCAAAGGCTCGAGAAGAGCCTGCGTTCACAGAACGTCGATCTGCGGTTGCTGAAGGAATTTCGCGATGCCGTTGACTACATACAGGCCATCGCCGGATCGGTGCAGCAGGCGCGAGAACGGCAACTGGAAGGAGAGGAAGAAAGCGCGGACCTCGGGCTCGTCGGCGAGCGCATTCGCCGCACCATCAATTTTTGCTTCGAAGTGATGGCCGACTTTGACGCCGGCCGCATGACCGAGGATACAAAGGGCTTGGCTGAGCTCCTGGAGTCGGTGGAGCAGATCAGCCAACGCATCCGAGGACTGCTGACACACGGGGCTTCAGGAGGCATGCGGGGCACGGACGTAGCCGCGCCTGAGCCGTCGCCCGTGGGACGGCGAAGCCGTGCCGAATCGCGCGGGAATTAGCTAGAGACACAGCCCGGGCGACGGAGTCTCGACGCCGGTACTTTTGACCCGATCGGAAATTCTCTCATCCGCTTCGTTTTTGCCTCGAAAGCCTCTTCCTGGATTCGCGTTTCGCTACAAAAACGCGGCAGGTATCCGCCAGGATAGCGGGTTGGCCATTGCTCAATGTTTCCTATCGAACAGAGCCGCTTGACGCCCGCAAGATGTTAAAAAAACGACACATGCACGGGCAAATTGGAAGAGCCGCGATAGGAATGAGGTTCATACTTCAAGTTATGAAGGTCGAGCAACATCGCGCGATGCGGCGCCCATTCACGGCTCGGGTGGAAGTCGTGGAGGTCGAATCGGAAAGGCAAGTTACTTCGGTCACGGGCGATTTGAGCGTGTTTGGATGCTTTGTCGAGACGCCCGCACCCTTTCCTCACGGCGCAAAAATCCGCATCAGGATTAATCACCGCGGAACCACATTCGTTGCCCTCGGGTTTGTGTCCAATGTGCGACCTACGGGGATGGGCATTCGATTCGGCGCGATTGAACCGGCGCACCAGCAGGTCCTCGAAAATTGGCTGGCACAGCTCAGAATTAGCCCCAAGTCTTCTTAGAAGTTTCGTGTCCTTGGATCAGTCCCTCCAACCTACGCACCCTTAAAATCGAAGAGTGCGGCACCCACCAGATTACTTTGGCAGGGGAGCGCCTTTGCGGATCAGGATGCGATGGCAGCACATGAATATGCCGGTAAAGACCAGAACGGCGGGCACCAAGCCTAAGAGCGCCCACACCGCTTCGGTGAACCTGTTGAATCTGCCGAAATGCAGGTTCGAGAGCCATGTTAGGAGCAGGTCTCCAAAACGGAGCTTATCGTTTGAAGGCGGCTCGAACCTGTCGACGATGTCGTTGAATGGCTGAGGAAAAGAGAAGTAGATTCCCGAGATTCCCCACATAAGCACAAATACAAAGCACCAGAATCCGAGTGTGTTGTGCAGGTCCCAATTTGTTCTCGCGATGCTCGATCTCCAATTTAGCGTCAGGCTCCGGCGCCAATTGTCGATGCCCGGCCACCATATGACCGCACCGGTCAGGCAAAGGAGTGTCAGACACATTGCGCCGATGCCGTTCACGCTGCGGCCAACCTCTCCCGCCAATAAATTTGTGTGAAAATCGACGAGCCATTCGACCGCGCGAAAAACGTTCCCTTTGAAATTGGCCGCAGTTTCCAGCTCGTTGCGAAAGACAATCGCGCTGCCGGAAAGGCTCATCACAAAAAGATAAAGGCCGGCCATCATCCCTACCCACAGGTGAATCTGGAAAAGGAGCCTGTGAACCCACAGCTTCTCCGGATGTTGCAACCACCGTTGCCACGCGGATAGTTCGTGGTGGATGGGTCGGGAGGTTGAAATTGCCATCGCTTCACATTCCCAGATCAGACCAGGCGAAAGGCATTGGAGGCAATTTGGGAGGGCGTGCGCCGTGGCGTTGCGCGGTGGCCACCGGAACATAGGTGAGTTGTGCGCCGCTGCGCGCGCAGCGGAGCATCAGCCCGCCGCGGCTCATGTCTCCTCGTCCTGCAAACTCGGCGGGGAAGAGAAGCCGCTCTCCGAAAATGTTCAGCAAGGGTTCGACATATTTCGGCGTGGCGACGCTGCCGAGCAGAACGACTTCGCAGCTTGTTCCGAGGCGCTCGGCGAGCAGGCGCGCATCGCGCTCGAGAGGAAGGCGGTATCTTGCGTCTGACAACGAAACCGAGGCGGCAGAGATATCGCAGAGCGCTTCTCGAGTGAGCAGCGTTTCGCTTGGAAGCAGACCGCCGCAGGCTGTAATCACGAGGACTCCGTCCGTATCGGCCGGAGGCTGGGCGAAGGCCTTGGCGTATGCGAGCTTGCCACGGAAGTAGAGGCCGCTGATAAAGGAGAAGGCTTCGCCGAGAGTCAGATGGCCGTCGCGGAGGCGCAATGCCAACGGGAAGGTAGCTTCTTCGCGCAACATGAGCTTGGCGCGAATGCCGCTGGCATTGGCAGGCGAAAGCAGGAAGATGCGGCGGATCGGCGTTCCTTTGCGTTGCGCGTGCCGAGCTTTTCCTGATTTCCGGGGCACCCAGGAATGATAGCCTAGGTCCGCAACAAGGCAATTTATCTATGTGCCACTTTTCCGGCAGCGCTCATCCAATCTTTCCGTACCTGTTTGTAACCAATCTTTTGTAACCAGCCCAGGGTCGAAGGAGCGACAGCGAAGGCCATACCCTGTACAATAGAAGCTGTGCAATGGGGCAGGGCGGTGCACGGGCGCCGTGCCTGTCTACACCGGTACGGGGCCGAGTGGCCCTCGTTTCGATCTATTTCTTGACCCAATCGCGCGGGGCAAGCTCACTCGTTAACTATTACCGGCAGTTAAACGTCTTTAATTCAACGATTCAACTCTCTAATCGAAGTTTGTGAGTTTTTGCCTAGGGAGCGGAGAAGCCAGATGAAATGGAGTAAGGCAATTGGGGCGGTGGCAACGCTGGCGATTTTGCTGGCGAGCTCAGGCTGCTCTAAAAAGAGTACGCAGGCCGCAGGACCGCCGCAATTTGCGCCGCTGGTCACGGTGGCGCGGGCCACAGCGCATGACGTCCCGATCTATCTCGAAGAAATCGGGCGCAGCGGGGCTTTTGAGTCAGTGACCGTGACCCCGCAGATTTCCGGCCGCATTACCGAGCGACATTTTCAGGACGGTGCCGAGCTCGAAAAAGGCCAGCTCCTTTTCACCATAGATCCTCGCCCCTTTCAGGCTCAACTCGATTCGGCACAGGCCCAGCTTGCGCAAAGCAGAGCGGCGCTGGATTTGGCCAAGACGCAGCTAAAGATGTACGACAGCATCGCCAATACGCGCGCCATTTCCCAGCTCGATCTGGAAACCAAGAAGAACACGGTGGCTGTTGACGAGGCGCAGGTGCAAACCAGCGAAGCCGCGGTGGAAAACGCCAAGCTTAACCTGGAGTATTGCTACATCCATTCGCCGATCGACGGCCGCGCCGGAATGAGGCTGGTGGACGTAGGCAACGTGGTGCAGACGAATACGACCGGGCTGCTGCTGATTCAACGGCTGGACCCGATTTATGCGGACTTCACAATCACCGAGGCCGATCTGCCGGAAGTGCAAAGGCAGCTTGCCCGAGGCACTTTGCAGGCGCTGGTGCGCATTCCTGCGGATCCGCCCAATCGAGCGCGCGAGGGCAAACTGACATTCGTGGATAACACGGTGCAGAACGCCACCGGCACGGTAAACCTGCGGGCCACGACCGCCAATAGCGACCACCATTTTTGGCCGGGACAATTCGTGAATGTGACGCTAGTTTTGTCGACCGCCAAGGCCGCGGTGCTGATTCCTAATCAGGCAACGCAGATCAGCCAGCAGGGTTCGTATGTCTATGTGGTCAAGCCGGATGGCACCGCGGAGTTGCGCCCGATAACGCTGGGCCAGCGCCAGGGCGATGACGTCGTCGTTACGAAAGGCGTCGCCGCCGGAGAGCAGGTAGTAGTTACCGGGCAGCTAACAGTGGCGCCGGGCGCTAAAGTACGCGTACAAGAAGCCGGGCCGGCGAACGGTCCCGGCGGCGCATCCGCTGGCGAAGCAGCCCCGCCGAAATCTTCCGATTCCGGCAAGACAAGCAAGAGCTGAGAGGACAGTTGGCGTGAATCTTTCCGAACCATTTGTGCGCCGTCCGGTGATGACGGTGGTGTTGACCGCCTCGGCGATTCTGTTTGGCGTACTGGCCTACCTCAACCTGCCGGTGAACGATTTGCCGGCGGTGGATTATCCGGTCCTCCAGGCGAACGTCTTTTATCCAGGAGCTACGCCGGAGACGATGGCCAATAACGTGGCCACGCCGCTCGAGCGGCAGTTCATGCAAATCCCGGGGTTGCAGTTGGTCACCTCCAACAGCGGGACGGGGCACAGCAGCTTCGTGCTGCAATTTGAGCTTTCCAAGAGCATTGATGCGGCGGCGACGGACGTACAATCCGCCATCAACCAGGCCGCCGGGAAATTGCCGGTGGACTTGCCATCTCCGCCGACCTTCTCGAAAACCAATCCCAATGACCAGCCGATTATCTACATCGGGCTGACCAGCGATACCGTTACCGAAGGACAGCTCTACGACTATGCCAATACGCAGGTCGGCGAGCGGCTGAGCATTTTGCCGGGCGTGAGCCAGATTCAAGTTTACGGGGCGCAATCGGCTGTGCGCATCAAGGCCGACCCTTCGGAGATGGCCAGCCGCAATATCACCATCGACGACCTGAACATTGCAGTTAAGAACGGGACTGCTTACACGGGAGCAGGGCAGTTCGATGGCGAGCATCGGAGCTATTTGCTGCAGCCCCAAGGTCAACTGAATAAGGCGGAGGATTACAACGATCTCATCGTCAGCCAGAATAATGGCCGTCCGGTTTACCTGAAAGATGTGGCCAAGGCCACCGACAGCGTCCAAGACGAGCGCATCAGCATGCGCTTCTGGGTGCGCGGGCACCAGGTGCCGGCGGCTACGGTTGTGGTGGCGGTTTTCCGCAGGGCCGGTTCAAATGCTGTGCAAGTGGCCAAGGAAGTGCGCGACGCCGCACCCGTCATTCGCGCGACACTGCCAAGCTCGATAGACATCGTGCCGATTTACGACCGTTCGCAAACCATTGTGAACAGCGTAAAAGACGTCCAGAGCACGTTGCTGATCGCTTTTGGACTGGTGGTGCTGGTCATCTTCATATTTCTCGGCCGCGCTACGGACACTTTGATTCCCGCGGTTGCTTTGCCGCTGTCGCTGATGCTCACGTTCGTGGCGATGAATATCCTGGGCTACAGCCTGGACAATCTTTCGCTCATGGCGCTGACGCTGGCGATCGGATTCCTGGTAGATGACGCGATTGTGTTTCTAGAGAATACGGTCCGCTTGATGGAGGAAGGACAAGGGGCACTGGAAGCCACGCTGAACTCGGCACGGGAGATCAGCTTCACGATTTTGGCGATGACCATTTCACTGGCGGCCGTGTTTATTCCGCTGGTATTCATGACCGGCCTGGTGGGGCGCATCTTCCGTGAATTCTCGATCACCATCATCGTGTCCATCTTCGCGAGCGGAATCGTGTCCCTGACGCTCACGCCTTTAATGTGTTCCAGGCTGCTGGGCCAGCGCGGCGAAAACGCCAAGAGGGGATGGATGGAACGTGTAGTGGGACGGGTCGAGCGCCGTGTCGTGGATCTCTACGGGCGCTCGCTGTGGTTCTTCTTGCGGCAGCGCTGGGTCTCGGTTCTGGTATGGGTAGTCTGCCTGGTGGGGACGGGATATCTTTTTTACGTCATTCCCAAAGCGTTCCTTCCGATCGGCGACAGCTCGTTTGTGCGTGGCGTCTTCGTGGCGCAGGAGGGCTCCTCCCCCGACCAGATGCATGCGTATCAGTTGCAGTCCGAAGAAGCTCTGCACGCGAACCCATCCGTGGATATGACGTTCACGATGGCCGGCACCAACACGTTTTTCCCGTCGAATCAAGGATTATTGCTGGCCATCCTCAAGGATCCCGATCAAAGACCGCCGATCCTGGCGGTTGCAGGTCAGTTGATGGGTGCGGTCAATTCGAGGGTTCCCGGGCTCCTGACCTTCCTGCAGCCAAATCCGGTCCTGGAAATCAGCACGGGCGCGACCGCGAATTTTCAGGGGCAGTTTGCCTATGCACTATCGGGCATCGATCCTAACCAGGTCTATACGGTAGCTGGGCAGTTGATTGCCAAGATGCACGAGTTCCCGGGATTCCTGTTCGTCAATTCGGACCTCTTTAATCACACTCCGAATCTGCAGGTGGATATCTTGCGCGATCAGGCCAAGGTTTATGGAGTGTCTGAAGCGCGCATCCTGACGCTGCTTCATAACGCCTATTCGCAGAATTACGCCTATCTCATCAAGAGGCCCAATGACCAATATCAAGTCATCCTGGAAGTCGCGGATAAAGACCGCTCCGATCCACAAAATTTGAACCTGCTGTACATCAAGAGCGACGATGGCCAGCGCATGGTGCCACTGCATGCGGTCACGAAGTGGACTTCGATACTGGGACCGCAGGCCGTCAATCACATCAACCAATTCACCAGCGTGACGATCTTTTTCAACCTCAAGCCGGGCTATACGATCGGGCAAGCCACGCAGTTTGTGGAGGACACTGCCAGGCAAATTCTGCCCCTCGATGTTCGGGGCAGCCTGCAAGGCGAGGCCCTGACGTTCCGTGACACCGTTTCGAGCCTGACGATCCTCATGGGCCTGGCGGTTTTCGTGATGTACGTGATCCTGGCAATTCTCTACGAAAATTATCTGCACCCGATTACTGTGCTGTCATCGTTGCCTGTGGCGCTTGTCGGTGGGTTGCTGACCTTGTGGCTTTTCAATGCGGAAGCCTCGCTCTACGCCTTCATTGGCATGTTCATGCTCATGGGCATTGTGAAGAAGAACGGCATCATGATCGTGGATTTCGCGCAGCAGCGAGTGGAGAAGGGAATTCCGGACATGCAGGCGATTCACGACGCCAGTATGGAACGCTTCCGGCCGATTATAATGACCACCCTCGCGGCATTGATGGGCGCTCTGCCCATCGCGTTGGGATTTGGCGCGGATGGCGCATCCCGGCGCCCGCTGGGTTTGGTTGTGGTTGGCGGGCTCATCGTTTCGCAGTTCATTACGCTTTACGTTACCCCAGCGATTTATCTCTCACTCGAAGAGTTCCAGGAAAAGGTCCTGGATCGAACCAGCTTCTTCCGGTCCACGCGCCACCGTGCGCCGCAGACGGCACACGCCGTTGAGAGCCTTGTTTCGCATGACTGACGGCTCGCGCGAATCCAGAGCAAAAGCAGCTTCGGTCGCAGACGCGCCGAGTAAGCGCGTGCCCAGGTTCACTTTGTCCGGGGAACCAAGCGGCACTTGGCGCCGCCTGACCGTCGTCATCTTTACCCTTTCCATCGCATTCCTGAGCGGCTGCACGGTTGGGCCGAAATATGCCAGACCCTCCGCGGCGGCGGCTCCCGCGTACAAAGAATTGACGCCGGCAAACTTCAAGGATACCGACGGATGGAAACAAGCTCAGCCGAACGACGGCACGTTGAAGGGCAATTGGTGGGAGATATTCAACGACGCGCAGCTGAATGCCCTGGAAGAGCAGGTGAACGTTTCCAATCAGAATATTGCCGCGGCCGCGGCAAATTTCCTGGCAGCCCGAGCCCTGGTTCGGCAAACTCGCGCGCAATACTACCCGACGATTTCGGCTAATCCGACCATCACTAATTCGAGGCCGTCCCTGGGACAATTCGGCGGCGTAAGCGGCGTATCGTCTTCTTCGAGCCCCGCCTTCAAACTGACATCCTTTACCGATTACTCCATGGCATTTGACGCCTCCTGGGTGCCGGATTTCTGGGGGAAGATTCGCAACACGTTTTTGCAAAATGCCGCGGCTGCGCAGGCCAGCGCCGCCGATTTGGAAAATGTGCGTCTGACGGCGCAGGCCGAAGTGGCGGTAAATTATTTTGAGCTACGCGCGCAGGACACGCTTAAGCAGCTCTTCGACCAGACCGTGGCGGCCTACCAGGACTCTCTGGAGCTGACGCAGCTTCAATTCAGCGCGGGTATCGCTTCGGACGAAGCCGTGGCTCAGGCCGAAACGCAACTCGAGGCCACGCAAGCTCAAGATACCAATCTCGGTATCGCCCGGGCCCAATTCGAGCACGCTATAGCAATGCTGCTCGGCCAGCCCGCGCCGACTTTCTCGTTGCCGGCCGCGCCGCTCGAAGCCAATCCGCCGGCAATTCCCTTTGGTGTTCCGTCGCAGATTCTGGAACGCCGGCCCGACGTAGCCTCTGCCGAACGCCTGATGGCGCAGGCCAACGCGGGGATCGGGATCGCAACCGCGGCCTATTATCCGACCGTCACCTTGAGCGCTTCGGCCGGATTCTCGAATACCTCGCCTACGGATTGGTTTACGTGGCCCAGCCGATTTTGGTCCGCGGGACCAGCGCTCGCCGAGACGCTCTTCGACGCCGGACTGCGGCGCGCGACTGTGCAGCAATCCCGCGCGTTCTACGACCGCAACGTAGCGAATTATCGCCAAACGGTGCTTACCGCATTCCAACAAGTGGAAGACAATCTAGCGTCTTTGCGGATTCTCTCGCAGGAGATCCGCCAGCAGGATACGGCAGTCAGTTCTGCGCAGAGGAATTTGCAATCGGCCACGCAGCGTTATCAGGCCGGCATCGATCCTTACCTCAACGTGATCACCGCGCAGACAACCCTACTCACCAATCAGCAGACTGCTGTAAATCTGCGACGGGATCAGATGACGGCCAGCGTGCAGTTGATCGAGGCGCTGGGAGGCGGCTGGGACGCGGCTCAACTTCCCTCGGTGAAAGATGTAAGCCAAGTGACGCCCTCGGCCGCTGGCGTTAAGTAGATCCGAAGTCGCGCCGGTCTGGCTCTTCGGGACAAGGAAAATCCTCAGGGCCGCTGGAAACCGCCGCAGCCTGAGCTACAAGTTCCACAGTCAGCTTTTCCAGTCTGGGGTGGCTACGTAGTCGCGCGTGATGTCGGCGACGGTGCGCGTGCCGCAGTTGCCCATCACCAGCTTCAACTCGCCCTGTATAATTTCCAGCACCCGATCCACGCCGGCCTGGCCGAAAGCGCCGAGTCCCCACAAGAACGGACGACCGATGCCAACTGCTTTGGCGCCGAGCGCAAGGCCTTTGAAAACGTCGGTGCCGCGGCGGAAGCCTCCGTCGACAAACACCGTCAGGCGGCTGCCGACCTCGGCGACGACTTCGGGCAACGCCTCGATTGTGGCGCGGCCTGTTTCCGTGGACCGGCCTCCGTGGTTCGAAACCAGAATGCCGTTGACGCCGTGCTCGACGCAGAGACGCGCGTCTTCGCGCGTGTCGATTCCTTTGATGAAGAAAGTTCCTTGCCAGGATTTCCGGATGCGGTCCACGAAGGCCCAATCCATCGCGGGGTTCTGCCGGAGCACGCCGGTCATGTTGATGCCGTCGTACATGGGGTGCTCTTTGAGAGCCGATCCCGGCTCGCCTTCGTGGCAGGTGGCGCACTGGCTCATGTTCTTGGGCCGGGTGCGGAGGTAGGTTTCGCTGTTGCGGCCGGTCGTGTTATCGCAGGTAAGCGCAATCACTTTGCAGCCCGCCGCTTCCACGCGCCGCAGGATCTTTTCGCAGGCGTCCCAGGAACTCGGCGCATAGAGCTGATACCAGACCGGGCGCCCAAGTTCTTTGTTCACGTCTTCGACGGCGGTCGAGGTGGAAGTGGACAAAAATTGCAGCGTGCCGCGAGCTTTGGCGGCTCGAGCGACGGCCAATTCGCCGTCGGGGAAAAATGATTTCTCGCCGCCCGTAGGGCAGGTGAAGATCGGGCTGTTGTAGACGGTGCCGCCCAACTCCACGCGCATGTCCACTTTCGTGGCATCGCGCAGGCGGCGCGGGCGCAATTCGACGTGCTTGAATCCGTCGCGATTGGCGCGCAGGGTGGCGTCATCGTCCACGCCGCTGGCCATGTAAGCCCAATGGCCGGGTTGGACTTTGCGGTGCGCCGCTTCTTCGAAATCGAAGACGTTCAGCGCTTGGGCCGGACTGGCGATTACTTCGGCAGTTTCGCGTGGATCCTGAGCCAGGCCGCTTTGCTCGAGGAACGCGGTCACTCCGCCAAGCGCAGCAACGTAAGGACTGGCGGCGAGGAACTTTAGAAATTCACGGCGGGCAGTTCCAACAGAAGGATTTTCCATAGTCCGCGTACTCTAGCACTTCTGGGTTGCGTCTGGCCAGACGGCAACGGGTCACGATTTCCTCTTGTGGGGTTCTGTGTCTCCGTGCGCTCTGTGTTAAATTCCCGGGAACAACGGAGGGGGTACTTGTGATGCATCCAACCGGTAGAACCGCATTTACGCTTATAGCCGTGCTTGCGACGATCGCTGGGGTTAGCGGCGCGGCGGGCGCGCAAGAGACGCAATATCCGAAGCCGACGGAGCTCCCGAATCCGTATCGTTTGGTCGCGGGCTGGCCCACGCTGCCGAAGAACATGAACGGAGGGCACTGGGGCGAAGTCATCAGGGTGAGTCTCGATTCCAAAGGCAATATTTGGGTTTTTCATCGATGCTTTAACGTGGTGCCTCCCGGCAGCGCCACGTGCATCAATCGCGGAGATGCGAATCCGCCGATCCTGGAGTTCGATCCTTCGGGCAAGCTGCTGAAAAGCCTTGGCGCGGGACTCTTCGCGTATCCGCACGGTTTCACTCTGGATCGAGACGGGAATTTATGGGCGAGCGATGTAAATGACCAGGAAACTGTGCTCGGGATGTCAGCCAAAAACGCAGAGGGCGTCGTGATGGGCCAGGAAGTCCTGAAGTTGAGCCCAGAAGGAAAGGTTCTAATGACGCTGGGCAAGGAGGGCATGGCCGGGACTGGTTCGGACATGTTCGACCGGCCGACGGGAGTAGCGATTGCTCCGAATGGTGACATCTTTGTGGCCGACGGCCATTTCCCGAACAAGCACGACACTGCGCGTGTGGTGAAATTTTCCAAGGACGGTCGTTTCATCAAGTCGTGGGGAAGGAAAGGAGCAGGCCCGGGCGAGTTCGACGAACCGCACGACATTTTCATCGGCGGATCGCAGAACCGCGTCTACGTTGCGGACCGGAGAAATCGCCGCATTCAGGTTGCAGACCAGGAAGGCAATTTCATCGCTGCCTGGAAGCAGTTTGGCCAGCCGAGTTCGGTATTCGTTGGAAAAGACGACACCATTTACGTGGGCGCCTCGTTTCCGGATCCGGCGGCGAAAAAAGGAGAACTGCGGGGCATCGTGATTGGAAACGCGAAGGATGGCTCGCTCAAGGCGTTCATTCCCGATCCTTCCGATCTCGATCAAGTGATCACGGGAACATCCGCTTCGGGCATCGCGGCGGACGATAAAGGCAGCATTTTTGCTGCCGACGTCGGCACACACAACCTGAGAAAATACGTCAAGGTCAACTAGACGGCGACGCCAGCCAATTTCCGATAATGCCCCGTTTCTCGGAAGTTGGGCATATACTCTTCGTCTGACGCTCCGCTCGAAGTATTGTGTTCAAAAGAACGAGAATGTGCCCCACCTGTAGCGCGTCCTTAACGTGCAAGGATATTCGTGCGGCGGGCCGGTTCCCATGTCCCGTATGCAAGGCCTTGCTCCGAGCATCGGAATACTATCCGTTGCTAACACTTGTTGTGAGCCTTTCACTTGTTGCGGTTGTATTCGTCGCGTTGGGCTTTCGCGGAGTTCGACTGTTCGATGCTCTGCTCTGGAGCGTTATCCCCGTCATCTATTATCTGGCTGCACACTTCTTTAAGTACCTGATCCTCCCGCAGATCGAACCATTCGAACCGGGTCTGACTCGACGCTCGCTCTACTGACACTGCGACGCCGCTTCTCCGTATTTTCAAAAAGCCAACTCCCGTTAAGTCCTGCCAGATCAACCGGTCGATGCAACACCAGTTAATCGGCTGCACGGACAAAACTTCTCGCAGGGAAGTGATCTTTCCGAGCTGTACTCAATTAAACCTAAACAGGACAGCACTTTCCGTCTGTATCAAAGCCCGAGGTCGAATGTAGCTCTTGAGGCTCCTGTACTAGATTTTGAGCCTGTGTTGCGATCACCCATTGAATCCACCCCGTTTCTTGGGACTAATCCCGCAGGAGTGGCTCGTACCGATCCATTACTTGAGCGGTTCCAACGGGTGTTAAACTTCGGTTCCATGCGGGCGCCGAGATTGAGGTGGATTGGCATTGGACTTATCTGCGTCTCGTTTTTCTTCGCGGGAGTTCTAGTTGGTCGGCGTGTTTACCACGCCTTACTCCTCGCTACGGGTTTTGTAGAACGTACAGAAGCGATGCGAGTCACTGATCCGACAGGGCGGTTTGACGCCGTCGTTGTCACGGAAGGCTATGGAGGAGCAGCAGGAAGCATCGATTGGTATATCTACATCGTACTCAAGGGCAAGCCTGTACCTTCCGACGGACTACTTCCCGTTTTTGAAGCGAGCACGCTGAATCGTGGAGAACCAGTGTGGAAGGGGCCGCACGTCCTTGAGATCCACTACGAGTTCGCATACATCCAAGGTTTTCGGAACATGTGGTGGTCGCACGAAGTTGAGAACGTGGGTCCGCTAGGAGAGCGTGACTGGGACGTCCGGATTCATCTCTCGCCATCTGATGGCAACCGCCTGGGCACGTGACGACTCAACTCCTGAAGTTACCTTCTCGTACACGGGCCCGACCGGAAATCCCACTGTTCCGAGAACACAATTTTCAGGCGTTGGCATTCAACAAAGACGGCTCCTCCATTAACTGATACGTGAGTTTTTTCTTCCGCTCCTTAAACGCACCCGAGAGTCCAGCTAGACTGGCCTTAGAGAGAGGAGGCCCCAATGTTTCGCTCGCCTGTTGGTCGTTTGCTATTAGGTTTTGCTGGCCTGTGTCTGTTTTATTTTCTGGGTGTCGCCCTGCGCCAGCTTTTTGGAAGCTGCGTGGACATCAGAAACGCGAGCACCGAAACGGTGCGAGATGTAAGCGTGAAAGTCGAAAGTGGCGGGAAGATTTACGATGTGCCGAACCTTGCTCCCCGCGACCACCGGCGCATCTACGTGCGGCCCCAGGCGAAATCGCAGATCACTTTGAAGATTACCGACGGCACGAACAGGCCGCGCGACATTATGGTCTTTGACGGTGCCCAGCCGGGTGATTGCGGCATTTCGATGGTCACCATTCAGCCCGGGCACAGCACCGTATCAGAAGAGTTCCACCACCCTGTATGCTGGAAAAGTTGGTTGGAGTTCATGTAACTCAAACTGAGTGAGGCATCTGGGTGTTTCATGACGTTAACGACTGCCTGACAACGCACCACTGCACTATTTCAGTGCACTCTTCAGCCGTTTGGCGCTCTTCTTCAACTGCTTCTTGAGTGCGTCTACCTGCTTCGTCAGATCGATAAGTTCTTCTCTCGCGACGTGCGCCGCTCGCGCAGCTTTAAGAGCTGCTTTGTGAGCGGTGTTATCAACCTTACCGACTGCAGAGCCAATTTGCACCGCGGCATTTCTAAGTCTATTCTTCGCCATGTCGTTTCCTCCAGCCAGATTAAACGATGGCAGATTCCCTGCGCCGGTGGCAAGGCCAAGTTTCGAAAAGTTATCGGAAGCTGGCCCGGCCAGAAATCTCACCCTCCGAGAATTCCGTTTCACGGGACTTGACCCGGCAGCATCGGTGCTCGCTTTATCCTTCTGACGGGTGTACTGTCCATTAGTGAGGTGAACGGTATGGAACGGGACTACGACATTTTTGAGAGATTGCCTGATTCTTCGGTGCGCTGTCTCGTCCGCGTCCACGGGACTCTGCATGTACCCAAGGTTCTAGAAGAACGGGGAAAGCAAACCACCAACGAGTGCTTCGCGATGAACATCCGAACTAGGGAAATCTTCGCTCGGGTAAACCACAAGGTAGCGCACCGCACGTAACTGATGTTTCACACCCAGGACCCGTAAGACCCAATCGATGACGCCACTCCCTGTCCAGAAATAGACTGCTATCTGCGGCGAAGCAGAATCTCGCGCGTTTTTGGACCGAGTTTGATAAGATTCGCGGAACCGGCGGGTTGGTTCTATGCGTCTAAGGAAGCGCCGGGATCGAGTGGGGTTCGGCATTTACAAAATTACAAGGAGATCAGTGTATGGCGAAACCGAAGTCGATCGATGAGGCTCTTGCACACGTTGACGAAAGCCGGCGTGGATTTCTGAAGGGCCTGCTTCTTGGCTCGGCGGCTCTTGCGGCGCTCCCTCTGATGAATTCGAACGCGTTGGCGCAGGATCAGGGCGGGGCACCCCCAGACGACGCCAAGGGCAAGGGCAAGAAAGGCAAGGGGAAGAAGGGCAAGGGCGACGGTGGGGATGACGCTGGAAAGGGTAAGGGCGATAACTAGCTCTCGCCGCGATACTTAGTTTCCTCCTGTCAATTTGTCTTGGTGAGTTGGGCCGGTGGCCGGGGACGGAGAAAGCCGTTTCCCGGCCTTCTGCTCGTAAGATTCCTATAGCAGATGCATAATCCCGCACTAAATCCTGCCGTCCGCTTGTCTCCTGTCGAGAACGGCTATGTGGCCTACGATACTGCCGCCGACCGCCTTCACGAGCTGAATCCGGTCGCCGCGCTGATAGTCGAACTCTGCGATGGCAGCAGGACGATTGAAGAAATCCGCGAGCTGGTGAAACCCGTCCTGCCCGAAGGCGCTGGTGAGGAAGAAGTCGACCGCTGGATCAAAGAGGGGATGCAAGCCGGTCTGTTCACTGACAGCAATGGCGATTCCGCAGCCCGTCAGGAACTTTCCGCGGAAGAACTAACCAAGCTGGCTAAGCGTTTGCGCGAGAAAGGGAAGATCCAGACGGCCTACCTTTGCCAGCACCGGGTAACGGAGCTTATCCCGAACGATTCCCATTCCTGGAGCGAACTGGGTGAACTGGCCCACATCCTCGGACGCCGCGATCAAACCCGGGCTGCCTACGAGAGATATCTCGAGCTCGAGCCCGACGATGCGGAAACCAGGCATCTGCTGGTCGCCCTGCGCGACGAGCCGCCGCCTCCCCGTGCGCCGGATGAATGCATCCAACAGCTCTACCAGAGATTTTCGTCCTTTTACGAATTCAATGTTTGCGAAGAGCTTTACTACGAAGCCCCTCAGCGCCTTCACGACCTGATCAAAGCGGTTTTGGGCGAACGGCAGAAGTTGGCCATCGCCGATATCGGTTGCGGCTCGGGACTTGCTGGCCTGAAGCTAAAGCCGCTCGCGGCCCGCATGACCGGTGTGGACCTCTCGCCGGAGATGATTGAACTTGCCCGCGCGCGCAATATCTACGATCGGCTCGAAGTCGCTGAGATCACCCGCTGGCTCGCCGGAAACCAGGACCCTTTTGATTTGATCGCGGCGTGCGACTGTCTGATCTATTTCGGCGATCTGCGCCAGGTTGTAATTCCCGCAGCCACACGGCTTGCGCCCGGCGGCGTTCTCGCATTTACCGTCGAGCGCGGCGATCAATATCCTTTCCGGCTCACCGATACAGGCCGATACACACACACCGCCCAGCATGTCCGGGAAGTCGCAAATGAAGCCGGACTCCGTGTCGCGCGTTTGGACGAAGCTTATTTGCGCATGGAGTACGGCGAGGAAGTCACCGGCCTGTTTGTGGCTCTTCAGAAGCAGCAATAGCCGTCGGCATTCTCTTCTTTTAGCTGCCCCGGCTGAATTTACTTCTCGCTGCTTAGCGTTTTTCCGCCTACCAGCTTTACGAACTCATCATTCGTCGCCACCCGGCCGTGGATGGGAACGTGTTGCGCGACATCCAACTTCAGCAGCTGCATATTCTGATAAAGGGTGCGCATGCCGGGAGTCGCAGTTGTCGGCCCAGTGGGCTGCGCCTGCGGCGAATAAAGATCGGCATTCACCAGGATTTTCTCTTTGGGCAGGTAGACCATCAGCATGTCGTTGCTGTGGTTTCCTTGTCTGTATGACGGATCGCCAAGATCGTAAGCGACGTCCAGTACGTGAAATACTTCCATGATGCGTGTGCCGTCGGTCACGACGTAAGGCGCTGTCATGCGCGTGTCGCCGTCTACGGTTTCGATCGGCGCCGGCCGCCGGCTGATCATGTACATCGGATGGTATTGCG
>Ga0206997_10077_pt2 | contig 17648 bp, 12 predicted proteins | sample Alteio_BWMinCont_3_FD_153478 | JGI IMG/M metagenome (GOLD analysis project Ga0206997, IMG submission 153478) | Enriched cells from forest soil in Barre Woods Harvard Forest LTER site, Petersham, Massachusetts, United States -... | ecosystem: Environmental > Terrestrial > Soil > Temperate forest >...
TCCAGTCGCCGGCATCAGGCCCATGATCGTGCGCAGCAACGTAGTCTTTCCCATGCCGTTGTGGCCGACGATACCGATCATGCGGCTGGGCGTCGGGGTGAAGACCCAGGTGCCGTCGGTCATGAACGGTTTGACCATCGAGGAGAACCTCTGGCTCTCCGCGTCGAGAACGAATCCCGAGGGAGCGGATGCGGTCGTCGAGGAGATCGTTGCCGAATTTGCAATGCAGCCTTTTGCGCGCCGACAGGTCAGTGAGCTGGCGCACGGGCAGCGGCAGCTTGTAGAGATCGGTATGGTCCTCGCCAACCGGCCGAGATTGGTTCTGCTGGATGAGCCCGCCGCGGGCGTGACCGGACACGAAATGGAACGGCTCGTAGCTATCATTCGCAAGATCAACCGCAACGCGGCCCTGATCGTGGTTGATCACGACATGCATTTCGTTCGCATGCTCGAGGCGCAAATCACCGTGTTCAACCAGGGCTCGATCCTGGTGGAAGGGGATGCCGACCAGGTGCTCAACGATAAACGCGTCCGCGAAGTCTATCTGGGGTATCGTGCGCGATGATGAGCCAGAGCCACACCGATGTGCTTGACGCCGCTACGGCCGATGAAACGACGCCGAGCGATGTCGTGCTCGATATATCCGATCTGCGCTCGGGATACCGGGATGTACCGGTGCTGCGCGGGGTCTCATTGCAGCTCCATGAGGGAGAAGCGATCGGTATCGTCGGCCACAACGGCATGGGAAAGACTACGTTGCTGCGCACGATCATGGGCCTGATGCCGGCGACTGGAGGCCGGATCACAATCGATGGCGTCGAGGTGACGAACTGGCCCGCGCACGAACGCAGCAGACTCGGAATTGGCTACGTACCCCAAGGCCGCGGTATCCTGGCAAGCTTGAGCACGCATGAGAATTTGCGCTTGGCATGGACAGCTGACTCTGGGGAGACTGAGGAAAGCGCGATCGAACGCGTGATGGGTTTGTTTCCAAAGTTGAGTCGATTGCTCGATCGACGTGGGGGGACGCTGTCGGGAGGCGAACAGCAAATCCTGGCGCTGGCGCGTGCGCTGATCCCAGCCCCCTGGTTGCTGGTCCTGGACGAGCCGTCTGAGGGCATCCAGCCCTCGATCGTGCAGGAAATCGGGTCGGTGCTCTCGACGCTCCGTCGTGAAAACCGGCTCTCGATGCTCATCGTCGAGCAGAATCTTGAGCTCGTGTTTGATGTCGCCAACCGCGTCGTTTTGGTCGAGCGCGGTCAGATCACGCGCGAACTCGATGCCGCCGCAATCCGAGGAGGCGCGATCACCGAACTGATCGGGCTTGGCGCGACGAGGATTGCAAGGGCTGGCCGCGCCGGTGCGGCGAGCGCTCTGACGCGGACCGCGACGTCGGCATCGCCTGCGGCCGGTCCATCTGCAGTTGCGAACAAGACATCGCCGAGTTCAGTGCCAACGCCCGCGCCAAGCTATGTATCTTCGGGAGGAGCCATGTCGACCGTCAAACGGCCAACGCTCGATCAGTTGCAAGAGATCGTTGCTTCATTGCACATGAACATGTCGGCCGGTGAAGTTGCGGAGTATCTTGAGGTGCTCGAGGGTACCTTCGCATCCTACGACCGCGTGAACCAGTTGCCGGATTACCTGCCGGCGGTGCGCTATCCGCGCACGCCAGGCTATCGGCCGGGTGCCTCCGAGAATCCGATGAATGCCTGGGCAGTGAAATCCGAGGTCAAAGGCGCTGCATACGGGCCGCTATCCGGCAAGCGCATTGTACTGAAGGACAACATCTGCCTGGCCGGCGTGCCGATGATGAATGGTGCATCGACCCTCGAAGGTTACGTGCCAGACGTCGATGCGACGCTCGCAACTCGCATCCTGGATGCGGGAGGCACCATCGTGGGCAAGGCGCATTGCGAATACTTCTGTCTTTCGGGCGGTAGCCACACCTCCGCGCTCGGACCCGTGCAAAATCCCTACAGGCACGGCTACGCTGCCGGCGGCTCGTCTTCTGGTTGCGGTGCACTGGTTGGCGCCGGTGAAGTTGAAATGGCGATCGGAGGCGATCAGGGTGGATCGATCCGGATGCCTGCATGTTGGTCGGGCTGCTACGGCATGAAGGCGACCCATGGTCTGGTACCGTATACCGGCGTCATGCCGATCGAGGCCACGATTGATCATGCCGGCCCGATGACGACAACCGTTGCCGACAATGCTCTGCTACTCGAGGTTATTGCGGGACCGGACGGCCTGGACCCCCGACAATACAACGTGCGAGTCGACAAATACACCACGGCGCTCGGGCGCGGCGTCGCTGGCATGCGCATAGGCGTCGTCACTGAAAGCTTTGGTTGGCCATCCAGCGAGGCGGATGTGGATGACAAAGTTCGGCAGGGCGCAGAGCGCATGCGGTCGCTTGGTGCCGTAGTCGAAGATGTTTCGATCCCGATGCACCTCGACGGCGGCGCGATCTGGACGCCGATCGCGCTCGAAGGCCTGATGGTGCAGATGATGCACGGCAACGGCATGGGATTCAATTGGGAGGGACTGTACACCACGAGCTTGCTTGACGCGCATGCCAACTGGCGTGCGCGTGCCAACGAGCTCTCGCGCACCCTCAAATATTCTATGATTGCGGGACAATATTTCATCAAGCACTACCGCGGGCATTTCTACGCCAAGGCGCAGAACCTCGCCCGCCTGTTGCGCAAGAGCTATGATGACGTGCTGGTGCGATATGACTTGCTCTTGATGCCCACCCTGCCGATGAAGGCGACACCGCTTCCGCCAGCCAACGCACCGCTGGCGTTGTACTGCCAGCGCGGCTTCGAGATGCTGCCCAACACGTGCCCGTTTGATGTCACCGGCCATCCCGCCATGAGTATTCCGTGCGGCATGAGTGGCGGTCTGCCCATCGGTCTCATGCTTATTGCGAAGCAGTACAACGAGGCCACGATATATCGGGCCGCTCACGCATTCGAGCAGCTTGGCGACTGGCGGAATTTCTGACGAGAAGGGGCCCCGAACGATGCCGCCCGCAGAAAACCCGTTCATGTCCGGATTCCTGCGTGCCGGCGCCGACGACGGGCTGCGGCCGCCGGGACGCCTGTCCTACGTTTCGGGCTCGAGCCACGACCCGCCGAAATTCATGACCATTGCGCAGTTGCTGGATCGGGCTTGCGCACGAAATGGCGCAGCCGAAGCCGCGATTTTTGTCGAGCAGAAGCTTTCGCTATCCTGGTACGATCTCAGGAATCGCGCCGATGATGTGGCCGCCGGTCTTCTTGCGCTGGGCATCAAGCGCGGAGATCGCGTCGGACTCTGGTCGCCCAATCGTGTGGAATGGCTCTATGTCCAGTTCGGAACAGCCCGCATCGGCGCGATCCTGGTCAACATCAATCCGGCCTACCAAACCTCGGAGCTCGAACACGCGCTCGGTAGAGTCGAATGCAAGTTGCTGGTTACGGCCCGTGACCACAAGTCGAGCGATTATCTGGCGGTGCTACGAGCCTTGGTGCCGGAAATCGATGTACCTCATGATGGTCCTTTGCGGCCGGCCAGACTGCCTCGGCTTGAACATGTGGTGGTGCTTGGCGATGGCCCGGTGCCGGAAGGCTGCAAGCAATTTCCCGCCCTGGTTCGGCTTGCCGGCCAGGGCCACCGCAACCGGCTCGAGACGCTATCGGCCGAGCTCGATCCTGATGATGCGATCAATATCCAGTTCACCAGCGGAACGACCGGCCTGCCTAAGGGCGCGACGCTGACCCATTTCAACATCGTCAACAATGCCCGCTATTGCGCCAAGGCAATGGCGCTCGGTGCGGGAGACAGGCTTTGCATTCCTGTGCCGCTGTACCATTGCTTCGGCATGGTGCTCGGGGTCTTGGCGTGTACGGCCGTTCCGGCGACCATGGTCATTCCCGGCAAGTCGTTCGATGCCGTGGCAACGCTGGCTACCGTCGACAGGCACAAATGCACCGCGTTGCACGGTGTACCGACAATGTTCGACGCGATGCTCGATTGCCCAAACTTCTCCAGTTACGATCTGTCGAGCCTGCGTACTGGCATCATGGCTGGTGCGCCGTGCCCCATCGAGACCATGCGACGTGTCATCGAGCGCATGCACATGCGGGAGGTGACGATTGCCTATGGAATGACCGAGACGAGTCCCGTCTCTTTCCAGTCGCGGATTGACGACCCCATCGAAAGCAGGGTGAGGACAGTGGGCCGTGTCCATCCACACGTCGAAGTTAAAATCATCGACAATTTTGGTCACCTCGTGCCCGTAGGCAGTGTGGGTGAGCTATGCACGCGAGGCTATTCTGTAATGCGCGGGTACTGGGGCGAGCAAGCGATGACCGCGGAAGCGATCGATCGGGCCGGGTGGATGCATTCCGGCGATCTGGCCGTGATCGACCACGAGGGCTTCTGCAAAATTGTCGGGCGAATCAAGGACATGCTCATCCGCGGCGGCGAGAATGTCTATCCGCGCGAGATCGAGGAATTTCTGATGCGGCATCCCAAGGTTCAGGCGGTGCAGGTCTTTGGGGTGCCTGATCAGCGGCTTGGCGAGGAGGTATGTGCTTTCGTCGTTCTGAAGCGGGGTCAGACAGCGACGGCGGAGGAGATCCGAAGCTTCTGTCAGGGTGAAATCTCATATTTCAAGATCCCGCGTCACGTTCGGTTTGTTGCCGAATTTCCAATGACGGTTACTGGCAAGCCGCAGAAATTCATGATGCGCCAGCAGATGATGAACGAACTGAACCTGGCCGAGGCGCCGCCCCTGTCGGCAATTGCTGCTTCGCAGGGCTACGCTTGGCCTCACACTGGTAAATAATCGGCGTCGCCTTGGTTTGCGGCGCGTTGATCTTTTTTACGGGTGACTGCCGCGCAGGGCGGCGGCGATGATCTATCGCGAGCGGGTTCTATTCGCTGCCCTCACGTCATCGGTAGTAGCTGCCTCGGCCTCCTGGATTTTGAGTTCCGAAGGACCGATTTCGTGCCTTTTGTGCAACATCTTGCAAAAACATTCTTTGGAACGCGGTGAGACCGGCGTCTTTGTGTTGCGTGTGCGGGATGCTTCGGTAGTTTCGAATTGCGACGGAGGGGGGCACCCAAGGTCGTCCCGTTTTGAGGTGGTTCGCCGAAATTATCCGCAGCGTGCGGGAAGGCGAGGGCGCGAAAATGCTGAGCAGGGTCCTGGGGGTATATCCGGGGACATGGGGAACCTGCTCAGTATTTGCGGGATGAGGCTCGGCCAGCCGCTGAAGCTCCTTGTGATATCTTCGCTTGCGACCTGCCCTTGCCCTGGTGAACTCCGCTTGGCTCTTTGCAACACCAGCTCAATCGTTCAGCGCTCCAAGACAGGCTGATGCGAGTTTCCGCCAAGCGACCGCAAGGCAAGCCTGACAGGCGGTCCTATTTCAGGGTGATCAGCTCCGCAATCGCCGCCGTATTTTCCACGAAGTTTGGCGGGCATTCGCTGGCCGCGAGCTTGAGAAGGCGCTGCGCCTCCTTCTTGTTTTTTCTAAGCAGCGCAAATTCACCGCTGTAGAAATTGGCCTCGCAAGCCTGCGCCTGCTTGGCCGTCGGATCGGCGTCGGAAGCCGCCTTCAGCGTTTGCTCGGCGTTAAGTTCGCCCAGGAAGTGACGGACAACGGGTGCCGGCCACTTTGCCATGTCCAAGTGCTGAGCGGCCTCTACCAGATGGCTCGGGGTATTGTTGCGGCGTTCGGCAAGATCGCGCCAGAGCGCGGCGTAGGCGTTGTCGGGATTGAATTCGGCGGCCTTCTTCAAGTCGGCCACCGCGTCTGCATAACGGCCGCCGACGACATAATAGGCGACGCCCCGGTTGAAATAGGCGCTGCCATCGTTCGGATCGAGCTTGATCGCTTTGCTGAAATCTTCGATGGCTGCGGGGTTGTTGCCCAGGATGTAAGAGAGCTGTCCGCGGCTGAAATACGCCGGCGCGAAGTTGGGGTCGAGCCGGATCGCATCGTTCATATCGGTCATGGCACGCGCGAAGTCGCCGCCGCTCTTGTACACTTCGCCTCGCGAGAAGAAGGCCAGGGCGTAGGAGGGGTCGAGCCTGATCGACTCGTTCATGTCGGCCAAAGCGTGCTCGAGATCCCCCCGGTTCCGGTACAGGTTGCCTCGCGATGCATAAGCCCAGGCGCTCTTGGGGTCGAGACGGATCGCCGAGTTGAAGTCGGCAACGGCGTGCTCCGGATCAGATTTGCTCAAAAAAACGTTGCCGCGGTTGAGAAGGGCGGCGGCGTTCGAGCCGTCCAACCGGATTGCCTCGTTGCAATCCGACAAGGCGCGATCGGGATCTTTTTTGGCCCACCACCAGCCGCACCGGTTGTTGAGCGCGGCTGCACGGCCTTGTGCCGTCACCTTGGAATCGTTGATCACTCGGTCGCACGCCGCGATGCCTTCATCGGCCTGCTTGAGGTCGCCGGCGAATTTGCAACGGTCGAGATCGCTTTGATTGTCAGCGAGCGCCGGACTCAAGAAGAGGTACGCGACAGTCGAGACGGCAAGAAGCAATGAGAAACGCATTATAACTCCCTTGAGATCGCAACGATCAGCGTGGCGGCATTGCCATACCGATAGGCCGAGCGTGGCGAACGAACGCTACAGGAGACCGTCAGGAATATATGTCGAAGGTCAGGTTGCAACAGGCCACCAAAAAACGCTAAAATTGTGTATCGAACGACGGGAATCATGTTGCAGCCGGATCAGCAGAAAGCAACCCTCTCCAGGAAATGGCTAAAGCAAGCCGAATTAGGCTGGGCAGATCTCTGCAAATGAAGGTCGCCCCGCTAAGCCTCCTTGTGCGATCGTCTCGGCCGGCGGTTCATTTCGGCTAGTTTCCGAATCGCAGCGCGTGCTTCGATTCGAGGCATCGACGGAGGCACCAAGCCTCCGTCGATCGTTGGACGTTACGCCGACGCATCAATGTCAAAGGGTTTCAAAAAATCTTCCGCAGAGCGGATCTAATCGATAAAATACCCGAGAAAACATGGTCTTAATCATTTTTTGTATGACAGCTGCTTTGTGCATATTTGCAACACCCTTCGGAAAAAGGACTGAAACGGGGGGTTATGGCGCAAGTTTAAATTGCCTTTTCACCCGCGAGCAGCGACCTTCGTACAACAATTAGGCACGACGAGCTTTCGTGCCGGGGAAATTTTGCGGGCGAAACTTGAGGTTTCGCATTTTTCACGGACGATTAGGGGGACACATGAAATTTAACTTCAAAGCGCTTCTGGCAGCAGCAGGTGTGGCCACCTTCGCGTTCTCGCCTGCACACGCATATGACGCAAGCCCCGCGCAAACCAAAGCAGGCTCCTTCATCGGCGCCAGTGCCGGCATGCCACCGCCGGGCATATATATGTTCAACCAGATATTCACCTATCAGACCAACCTTGTCGGGCCGAATGCGCCAGACCACTTTGGCAGGCAGGTGAATGTTGACGTACAGGGCTTCATCTTCGTTCCGGGTTGGACCTTCCTGGGGGCGACCTATGACGCCCTGATCGTGCAGCCATTTGTTCAGGTCAATCTCTCTAATCCCGCGAACGTCAACGTTGAGGGTGTGTTTAACACTTACATCGTTCCGATCGAATTGAGCTGGACGAAGATAGGCGGTACCGGCTTTGCGGTGAAAACCGGTCTTGGCATCTACCTGCCGGACGGAACCACTCAGGGTATAACTGGCACCGGCAACGTAGGCGCCCCTTATTGGACATTCCAGCCTGAATTGGCGCTCTCTTGGCTTTCGGGTGGCTGGAACCTGACCGCCTTCATCTATGACGAAATCAATACGACCAATAGCCGTACCAATTACACCACTGGAGACATTTTCCACGTGGACTGGACCGCGACCTACACCATCGGCAAGTGGACGCTCGGGCCGGTAGGTTACTTCTATGCGCAGGTTTCGGACGACAAATGTCCAATCGGAGTCTGCACAGCCTTTCATCCGCTGGGCACTTTGACCAATACCTCGAGGTTCCAGGTCGTCGGCATCGGTGGCTTGCTGGAATATAACTTCGGGCCGGCCACTGCCTCGGTCTGGGTGACCCAGGACGTTTATGCAAAGGCTTCGAACTCCGCTGCGGTGGCCGCGGGGCTACCCGACGGGTCTCTAATCTCCAGGGGCCTGACGGTATTTGGAACGCTGAGCTATGCACTTTGGAATCCTCCGGCGCCGCCGGCGGCCCCGATGTTCCACAAGTAACTTTCGACTGACGTAACGAAATCCCCCTTCCGACGGCCTGTCGGGAGGGGTTTTTGTTTGTGCTAGGTGCGATAATATCGCCGGATGTGCATGAGCCGTTAGCAGCGAAAGCGGCGGTGGCCGACGTAGAGCGAAGGTTTCCATTGCGGAGATTTTCGCGGAGTAACATCAACGCCCGGGCCAAACTTTCCCTCTTTCAAAAACCGCCTCCTATCATTCACCGATGTGGGCTTGACGCGTCGGTCAGTTTTCCGATCGGGCGAGTTTGGGTCCAGAGGCTGCGCGCGACTGGCATCGGGTTGACCCCGACAGCTTTCCACCAATTGAGTTCAATGCCGACTCGGTGCGCCTCTTCAATGCCGACTCGGTGCGCCTCGCGATGATGGGCTCTGCAGAGGGGAACGGCGAACTCGTCGCTCACCTTGAGCCCGAGGCCACAGACAGGGCTGCCTGGCGACAAACCGCAAATGGTTGCACCGACGCTTATCGCGGCTGGCTCGCTCGTGACCGTCTGATGTCCCGCTGCTAACAAGGGTAGATGAATAATTACTATTCAGACGCATCCCGCGCAAAATCGCGAAGATTCCTTCCCAAATCTAATTTAGTGCTGTGCCGCAGCCACTTCTTGCATTTTGGAACATTTCTGAACGTTGCACTCGATTGCACAAGCTCGATGCGCAGGGACCTTTGAAAAAACGGCGAACCCGACAGGCGTGACGCCTCGACGTTGATGCAGGCCCTTGTGCCGTCAGACCTTGCCGGCCGCCAGGCTCGGCGTTCCGGCCAGGCTCGCGACGAATGCCCCCAGCCATTGCACGCTACGACCGACGAGGTGTTCGAATGAGTAAGGCATATCTGTTCGTGGCCCTCAGCTCTCGCGTGCTGAATTTGCGTTCGCGCCGCGCTAGGGAAATCGCCGCGGAAGCTGTATTGCACGCGCACGAGATTCTAGTGGTCAACGCCGCATTAGTCCTTCCCAAGGATTGCGCCGGTTGAGGCACTTTAGGGTGAACACGACCTGGCGAGCTTGGCGCCAAAGCCCGGCCTCATATCGGCTCAACCGGTCGAGCGGATATGTCGATAGGCTCGTAAGTCGGACAAAGGAGCGCGTGATATCGTCAGAACGATCAGCACACTCCGAAGCGGACAGGGCGCTATCAACGCCGTCGGTAGGTTCGGATTTATCCTGCTGCGGATCCCCTTCGGTCGCGAGAAAATTTTGGTGTACGTTCTCAATAACATTGTGGCGGCTCTGTTGGGCCGGACGTCGTTGCCGGAATTGGAGCATATGTCGGGCCTGGATCTTGAACAGGCCGCTCTCGATCGCGGTAACGCGACGCAACCTCCACAACAGGCTTGCCAGTCTCAGGACGAGTTCTCGTTCGACCGACGATCGCGCATCGTAGTCCGCTGTGACGGCCATCTCGAAAGCCGCATAATCCTCGGTGTCCTCCAACGCGTCGATTACGGTTTCTGCGGTGAGCCCATGACGGACAGCATTTCGACGTGACCTTCTCTTGCCTTCGTCAGTCATGGGCCCCGTGCTCAGCCGGGCGTTGCGGCGGTTGGCCTCGATTTGCCGGAAGGAGGTCATTCTGCCTCGGTCCCAAGGATTGGCTTCGTTTCGTCATTTTGGAGCCCAGTCGCGACGCCGGCTACGTTACCAAAATGCCGGCCGTTGGGATCTGACGCGTTGGCGCGCGCCCACTGATCTTCATCGCCCGGCAGGTTTGGTTCAGCTGGCGTGACCGGATGCGTCCTGCCCCAAAAGATGGCGGCAGTAATGAGGGGATTGATCGCCTGGCTCTCCCACCAGGCCCGCTCGTTGCCCCGCCGGTGCAGTTCCCGATGGTGCAACCGGCAGATTGGAACGGTGAAGCGGTCGCCGACTTTCCGCCCCATCGCCCGCTGCTCGGCAAACTTGATGTGATGCGCATCTGATGGGGTTCGGCCACACACGAGACAGGGCTGAGAGGCCACAAACTTCAGGTGTTCGCGGTCGCGCTCACGGATCGGCTTGCGGATGACGGTGACGGTCTGCTCGCCAGGCTCCGTCTGCGATGATTGGCTGCCATCGCAATTCGCCTGTCGATCTTTCGCCGCAAGGGCCTCGAGTTCCCCAAACCGGCTCAGCCTCGCCGTAAAGGCGTCCTCTACCGCTTGGGCATCGGACTTTGAGAGCTGGTCTTTGAGGGGTAGGGCATCTTGCGCCCAATTGGCAAGAGCTTCTGGGCTTGTGAGTTGCTCTAGCTCAGATGTTAACTGACGCCGAAGATTATCCGAGGCGTCAGGCGACAAAGTTGGTGGTCGGGACCTTTCGGCGCGGGCTCGCCTTTCCGATGAATGCTGCAGGGCGCGGCCTGTGGATTGCGGAGATGGGCTACTATGCAATCCCCTAGCGTGCTCGTCGGGGCTCAAAGGACCATTATGTGAGATCAAAGAGCCATCCGCCGATGGAAGATCGGGCGCGTCCGGATCGTCCTCGCCGGCGATCCCGACGAGCGTGAACAAAGCATAGCGGCGGGCATAGGTCAGGGCAGCGCCAAGCCGATGCGGTGCGGCCGTTTCGCTGACCGGACAGATCGGCCAGTCCGAAGACACCCACTCGCCGGAGGCGTGCACGAGGGTGGTCGTTAGTTTGATCAGGCCGCTGTTGTGGTCGACGGCGGTGGCCTGAACGGTTGCGATCTCGTACTGGCCGAGGCACTTGCGGACGAGATCGAGCCCGGAGGATAGCGGCGCATAGCGAAACGTCCGACTCCCTTCGCGCGGAAAGGGAGAGACAATGGTTGCTGTTAGGGATTTCTCTGGATTTGCGATCGCGACCTGGGCCTTCGCAAGCGCCGCCGCCAAGGTCCCAACGCTAGTGCTGCAGTGCTGCATGACCAGGCTCCTCTACCAGCGCGTCAAAGCTGATCGCTCCTGATTTGGACCGCTTCGCGCGTACCCCGTGTCCTAACGCCTCCTTGGCATCCTCGGGCACCAGGGCCTTCAGCTCGGTTTTTGCCCGATCATGGTCGAGTGCCGCAGACCGGGTCAGCCGATAGAGGTTGGCAAACTCCGCCCAGGCGTTGGAGCCGCTCATGTCGACGGTTCGGATTGCTTCGACCCGAGGCCTTGGCGGGTCGATGCCGAAGAGGTGAGGGGGCTCGCCCGTTTCGACGCAGCGCCAGAACTTCCTCTCAGCAGTCAGGAGCAGATGCTGGTAAAGCGGGTCGGCCGGAATAGTCATTTCCACCCATTTGCCGCCGCCGGTAATGATGGAAAGCACGGCAGTTCGGGACGCCGTCACCCACATATTGTGCTGCAGCTGAGCCATGTGCTTCTCGGCGGCGGCCTCTTCCGAGAAGTTCCATGGGAGCATGAACTTGGCCTCGAACACCGCGCCAGTTGCTTCGACCCTTCCGTCAAGGGTCGCGGCCATCCACCTATGAACCTTATGAAATACCTGCCGCTGCACCTCGGTGACGACATGGCCGGTGTTCTTTTCGTACCAGCACCGGTTCAAAGGCTCGGTCACGGTCCCGAGTTGGACCAGTAAGTTACCGGATAGGTCCTCGAACTCGACCTCGGCACGCTTTTCCCGCCAAAGCCGTAGCAGCGCCGCCTCGTCGTCGCCCATAATGATCCGGGCGTCTGAGCCGCCGATAAATGAGTGGCGGTCTGGGTTGGCGGTTGAGGGGATTCTCATTTGCGCCTCCAATAGTGTAGAAAATATATTGAAACATATATATTAAATATATCCACGAGTCAATAGATTTTCTATGGAATTGTAGAAGCGTTGCGAATCCGGCATTTAGCGGCGGATGATCACATCCGAGCAGTGTAGAGCAGGCCGCGGGCTCCTCGCGTGGAGCCAGCAAGAGCTTGCTGATGCTGCGGGCGTCGGAGTCGTAACAATTCACCAGTTAGAGGCTGGGACGAGCGAACCGCGACGTGCGACTCTCGAGGTTATAAGGCGCGCCTTTGAGAAAGCCGGCGTGGAGTTCATCGACGAGAATGGTGGTGGACCGGGGGTTCGCCTTCGGAAGCCGACCAGACAAAAACGGTGACGTCCAACTCCAATAACGGTTCAAGCGCGGTAGACATGAGTCAAACATCTCAAAACAGGCTCAACGAATAGGCTGGCGGCCGCAGGCGAAACCGTGCCGGTCACGGACCGTGATCGGGTCGTAGCCGAACTTGGGCCGCCGGCGCCGGGCCGCAGCCCATTGGATTCGGATGCGCTTCTGCTCGATGTCCGTTCGCCCGGGGTGGATCAGGCCACCGCTATCGGCTGGAAGGGAAATGCCGGCCCGAAAGCCGGTGATGAAGCTCCGTGAAATCTTGGTCGGTCTGCAGGAGGATCGAGCGGATCGATGATTTGTCTGGATAGTTCGCGAATGCGAAGCCTGGAACCAGATCAATGCGCGTCGGCTCCAAGACTCCCGCGGCGGCGCAGCTCGATCGACCGAGTGGCCGTGGTGCCACCTGTACTGTGCGCCCTTGATCCGTTTTTGGTTCTAGTTCGCGACATTGGAAGCTGAGGCTTCGAATGTCCAGTAAGCCCTAGACCTCCACGCCGACCGGGGCGGTCGGCCCATAACACTTTGAAATTGCAAGGTTTTTTTGAGCTAAAACATTAAGAAGAATCGTCCCTTTGTTTAAAATTTGGGGTCAACACCATTGGGAGAATCATTTAACTGGGAACACGATGCCGGCAGCTAGCCATCCTGCCTTAGATCGACGAGACCTTGCGGGTGGCACTAAACAACTTGCCCGCTTGTCGCGTCCTAGAAGCGGCTGGCGTCGAATTCATTGATGAGAATGGGGGCAAAGCCGCCGCCTGAAAATGAATCTGCTTTTGCTGTTTCACGCGCAATATTCGAGTTGTGCTTTCGCTTTAACCAAATCTTTACTTTGCCGGATCAGAACAAATTAGAGGGCGCTCGGCCATTGGCCGAGTGAAAAAGCTAATGAGGTAAATTATGTTGAGTAACGCGGATCAAGTGCTAACCGTGGATCAGGTGAGGGCTCTGTTAGGCCCACCGCCGTTGATGCTAGGCGAAAGCGAAGAGGAATATTGGAAATGGTGGATGGCAGTTGTAGAGCCTGGCAAACCAAAGAGCTTTAGGGCCTGGCTAGAGGTCGATGAGCTGGCTTACAAGGAGCGGGAGCAGAGGGGTCTTAGGCGGTACCGTCCCGCACTCGTCAAGAAGGCGTGGATATCAGTCCTCACATCGTTATTGGATCCGGTCCACAGCGGTGCTCCACTTAAGGTTGCGGAAGACTATTTCGGCAGCGACGCGAAGAAACAAAAAGCCGCTCGCGAAACCGTTAGAAAATACGGCATCACCGAGGAGCAAATTGTGGCCGAGGCGTTAGCGAAGCGCGGCGACGAGATGCTGATTCTCGACCGAATGGACAGCAATCGTGCCAATGCCAGTCGCCACCTGCGGAAGGCAATCGACCGGCGCGCCGAAAACGGCAAAATTCCGCCCGAGCAGACCGGTGATCAAGCCTTAGGAGTACAGGACCTTGGCAACCGAGAAGCAGATAGCGGCTAACCGCGCCAACGCAAAGCGCAGCACCGGTCCCAGGACAACGGCGGGCAAACTTAATTCCAGCCGCAATGCCTATCGGCACGGCCTCTCCCGTTCGATGCCGTTGAATCTTCCAAGCGCTGCGACGGTCAACTCGATCGTGCTTAAGCTCGCTGGCGACCACGCGACGGCGGATCGACTGGCGTCTGCTATCGACTTCGCTGGCGCCCAGATGGAGCTGCTTCGGATTCGAGAAATCCGCACCGACCAATTCTCAAAGGTTGATTTAAATGATGGAAGCAACCTAAAGGAGCTCCAGCATCTGGCCGCCCTAGACCGATATGAACGTTATGCGCTCACAAAACGTCGGAGGGCATCAAAACAACTACAATCCAAAGGGTAGAGTGTGACGGTTCCTTTTTTTGCCAAAACGAACCCAATTTTTCAGTAGAGGCGGACGGTTCCCACCAGGTTGGCCCGGAAGTCACCCGGCTATTCTACGCTGCCGCGATGAAGGTCGGCCTCGATCTGCAGCCGCGTCCCGCCGCCGAAGCGGGTGCGATAAACCTGCAAATTCTCCATGATCCGCTGCACATAGTTCCGCGTTTCGGAGAACGGAATCAGTTCAACCCAATCGACGGCATCCACCTTGGGATCGCGCGGGTCGCCGTAACGGTCGATCCATTTTTTGACGCTGCCGCGGCCCGCGTTGTAGGCGGCGAATGTCATGACGTAGGAGCCGCGGTAATCCTCGATCAACCCGCCAAGCTCGGCCGCACCCAGCGTCGCATTGTACACCGGATCGTTCTTCAGCCGTCCGAGGTCGAAGTTGGCGCCATATTTCTTGCAGACATACTTGCCGGCATCCGGCGTCACCTGCATCAAGCCGTAGGCCTGCGCCGGCGATACGACCGACGGATTGAAGGCGCTCTCCTGGCGCGCGATGGCATAGATGATGCTCTGCTCAACGTTGGGCCCGATCGACCTGAACGGCGGAATTCCGTTCACGGGATAGGCGTAGAAGTCGAACGGCAGTCCGCGATTTAGCGCAGCCTTGCCCAACAGCAGCATGCTGCGCGCGTCGCCATAGCGCGATGCCAGTTCGCCAAGTCCCACCAGCGCATCGGGATCGCCGTTTTCGCCCATGTCGGCAAAAATCGGAATCGCGGTTTCCCCCTCATCGAGTTCGTACAGCAGTTGTACCGCTCGCACGATCTCAAGCCGCTCCACCGCGCGCCCGCGCGCGGTGGGAGCCCCGTTCAACTCGATCTGCGGCAGGCCGAGTTTGGCCCGCGCCAATTGGCCGTAATAGCTGGTCGAATGCTCGGCCGCCACCGTGTAGGCGGAGCGGGCTTCCTGGGAGCGGCCCGCGGCTTCGGCGGCGCGCCCTTGCCAATAGCCGGCGCGCGCCAGCGTGGTCGGATTGACGCTTCCGACGCCGATGCGCGAAAAGTGCTGCGCCGCCGTCGAAGGATCGTTGAGGAAACGCAGCGCAATCCAGCCGGCGGTGAATTCCTGCTCCGTCTTGTAGATATCGCGGGTGGGCAGCGCGGCATCGCGAGCAATGAGATAGGCGGTCCGGTATTCGCCGTCATCAATCATCTTGCGCGACATCAATCGACGTTCGATCCACCATTCGTCGAGATTGTAGAGACGGCCCGTATCCTTCGGCGCGCTCATCATGAGGTGGGCTGCCTCGGCAAACTTCTCCTCCCGGCGCAGGAGCTGGATCTTGCTGAAGATATAGCCGGCGTCGCCGTGCAGTTCATGCGGAACGGACTCCAGCAGGGCGCGGGTATTGGAGGCCTTGCGGTACGCGGCGATGCGGGCTTTCGCCAGAGCGACCTCCGCGCTCCCAAGCCGTCTGGCGGCGCGCAATGCGGCCTCGTGCTCACTGCCATAGAGCAGGAGATCCATCCGCGCCTTGTGATCGCCAGGCGTAATCAGCGCCCCGAACAGGTCGAGCGCGTTGTTCTCGGTCTCCTCCGACATCGAATCGTTGCGCCAGGCATCCCGCACCAGGCGCTCGGCGTTGGCGCGGTCGCCGCGCGCGATCATGACTCGCGCCAGCGACAACTTTCCCTTCGCCGACAACGGCGATTCATTCTCGAACCATGCCCAGACCGCCGCATCTTCGCGGTGATCGTCCCACAGCGCCGCCTCGAGGCGCCGTCGCAGGAAGGTCTGGGAAGGCCAACTCGGATTGCTGGATATGAAGGCGCGATAGCGCTCGACCGATGCGCCGTTGTCGTCGCTGCGCAGGATGATCCATTCCGCGAGCTTTTTGGCTACGGGATCGGAAATGGCCGCCTGAAGCTGAGTGGCGTCCAGCGGCTTATGCTTGCGAACCAGCTCTATGACGTTCTCGAGCGTGTCCTTGTCGGCCTGCGGTGTTGATGACGTGGAGGCGACTGCAGCCGCCGTCACCTGTTTGCGGTCCGCCGGCGGGGGCAATGCCGCGTGATGGCCGGTGGCTGGAGCAATCGCGGCAGGAGCCGCGGTAGTCTTTGCGGGCGTGGTCTTGGCTGCGGTATTGCCCGCGTTCTTGTTCTCGTTCTTGTCAGTGTTCTTTCTTGGACTGCCTTCTGCGGCTTTGGGCACCACGTTGCGGGCGATCGGCCGCGGTTTGGGCAACGGAATCCTGGACTTTTCGGAAGCGTCTGCGGCCCCAGCCGATAGTTGCACGGCAAGCGCAAGCGTTGTCGCGATTGCGGTCGAACGCATTGCGACTTCGCGGGCGAATTGGGTCACGGCGGTCCTTTGCGACGAATCACGCGACGGCGGTGGTCCTGGTTCTATTTCATTGAATATGAGGAAAAATACCAATCACGTTGGGCGCTTGCGATGTCTGCGCCATCACCACGGCAAAATCGCGGCTCCTGTGGCGTATTCGGGGCGCGGGCAGGCGGGTGAAGTTCGGCAGGGACGACACCCTCCGGGCCGGTTCAGGCCTTTCGTCAGGACACCATACCCGGTATGAATTGGGCGAAATGGTTACTTGGGCGGCGGTTTGGCCGCTTCGCGTTCGGAGGAAATCCATGGCAGCCAAAACGAATTTCCGGGGATCGTTCACCGCCCTGGTTACGCCGTTCAAGAACGGATCGCTTGATGAGGCTGCATTTCGCGGGCTTGTGAGCTGGCAAATCGCCGAGGGCACCCATGGCCTGGTTCCGGTCGGCACCACCGGCGAAAGCCCCACCGTGAGCCATGATGAACACAAGCGCGTCGTCGAATGGTGCATCGACGAAGCGGCCGGTCGGGTTCCCGTGATCGCCGGCGCCGGCTCCAACTCGACCAGGGAGGCGATAGAACTTGCTCAGCACGCCGAGAAGGCCGGTGCCGACGCCGTTCTGGTGGTAACGCCCTATTACAACAAGCCGACCCAGGAGGGCATGTATCAGCATTTCAAGGCGATTAACGATTCGATCGGTATCCCCATCATCATCTACAACATCCCGCCGCGGTCGGTGATCGACATGAGCGTCGACACCATGGCGCGGCTGTTCGAGCTCAAGAATATCGCCGGGGTGAAGGATGCCACCGCGAGCATGGTAAGGGTTTCGCAGCAGCGTGCGAAGCTCGGTGAGGATTTCAACCAGCTATCGGGTGAGGATGCTACCGTGCTCGGCTACATGGCCCATGGCGGCCACGGCTGTATTTCCGTAACCTCCAACGTCGCGCCGCGGCTCTGTTCGGAGTTCCATCTTGCATGGCGGAAGGGCGATGTGGCGACCGCGCTGAAATTGCACGACAAGCTCATGCCTCTGCACACCAATCTTTTCATTGAGTCCAACCCGTCGCCGGTGAAGTATGCCCTGTCGCTGCTCGGCAAGATCGACGAGACGCTGCGCCTGCCGATGGTCCCCGTCTCGGAGCCCACG
>Ga0206997_10176_pt1 | contig 17563 bp, 14 predicted proteins | sample Alteio_BWMinCont_3_FD_153478 | JGI IMG/M metagenome (GOLD analysis project Ga0206997, IMG submission 153478) | Enriched cells from forest soil in Barre Woods Harvard Forest LTER site, Petersham, Massachusetts, United States -... | ecosystem: Environmental > Terrestrial > Soil > Temperate forest >...
AGTCGTATCATGAGTTATCAATATTGTTCCATATGCGATCATTGCGGGAAAGAAATTCTGTTTTACTGCTTTCTCGAACCAGTTAAAAGAAGTATTCTGGTCTCTAGTTACTGATATCTTCTTGGTCCAATCAGGCCAATTGTCGCCAGGAACCTCTTCATTGCCAAGATAGTAATAACAAGCCAAAGCATATTGAGCCTTGGCATCGCCATTCTCGGCAGCTTTTGTCGTCGCAGCCAAATCAGTGATGGTATCCGGCTCGGGCATTACGATCTGGGCTGATAAAAATAAATTGGAATGAAGACAGGCTGCCATCAACGTGAACAAGAAGAAGACACGGAGTTTCATAGCAGTTCCCTATGCAAGTAAGTATCTGCTAACATGATTAGATGCTGGAGCCTGAGGAAAAGTTAAGACAAAATTCGGGAATGTGCAATTTTGAATTCCGAATAAGCATAACTTTGGTCCACCTTCGATACAAAACGGCTTAGCTCCAGTTAGAGTTAATCATCCTATGCCTTCACGCTTTAAGAACAGCATTTATAAGACTTTGGCTGCCGTAGGTGTGCAGCACGCTCTGTTATGGCGGATGCGCAGGAAACGGCTGACGACAATCCTCAACCTACATAGTGTGGGGATGAATTCGAATCCATATTGGGACCCGCTCGATCCGCAGGTGTTCGAAGGACTGCTGCAATATCTCTCACGCAACTTCCAGGTTTGCCTGCTTGGGGAAGAGACTGCTGCAGACGACCCGCGACCTCGGGCGATACTCTCATTCGACGATGGATACTACGATTTCATCGAGATTGCGATGCCGCTGCTGGCGAAATATAAAATGCGCGCCAACATGAATGTGATCGGTGAGTGTGTGGAGACAGGCAAGCCGCAGTGGGATGTGCAGATCAGCGACCATCTGGTGCGCGCACCGTTGGCACTGGTGAATGAGTTGAAGTTGCCGGAGTTCGCAGCGAAGTTGGCGTCCGAAGAGAAATTCGACCGCGTGCAGTATGCACTGGCGATCTACCGGTACCTCAAGATCATGAACACAGAAACGAAAGCGAAGATATGGCCGATCGTGGAAGAGTGGATGGCAAGAGTCGGGCCGGGCGCTGCCACTCGATTTATGGATGTCGACCACATACGCCAAGCCGCATCGGCAGGGCACCAGATAGGAGCGCATGGATACCGTCATCAGCCGATGGGGTTGGAGACGGCTGAGTACTTCCAGCAGGATTTCGAACTTTGCAGGAAATTATTCCGCGACAAACTGAAGATGCCGCTGGAGATCTATGCCTTCCCATTCGGGAGTCATCGCAAGGAGAATCTAAAGGCACTGACCGATGATGGTGTGAAATACGTGCTATTGGTGGAGGAGAAATTGTTTTCAGGAGTGGGGAATGTGTATCCGAGAGTGTCGATCTATGGATACACGGCGGACGAGACCATCTTTCAGGCGCTGGGACTGCGGGCGCAAGGCGTTCTCTAGTTTTTATTTTTTTGGGAAATTTGGAGCGGGAGACCGGGATCGAACCGGCGACATTCAGCTTGGGAAGCTGACGTTCTACCACTGAACTACTCCCGCGTACATGAGAGTTTAACATTTCCTGCCGATGCACAGCATAGGCATCAAGGCGTGTTCCCGTAAAGTTTTTTATAGATCATCTGGTTGCGCAAGATGGCCATCACATATTCACGGGTTTCGGTGAAGGGGATGGACTCGACGAACTCGGAGGTATCGAGCGAGGGAGCGGCGGCGCGCCAGTTGGTCACGCGGCTCTCGCCAGCGTTATATGCCGCCAGCGCGTAAACGACCTCCCCGTGTTCGGCGTCCGTGATCTCACGGAAATATTTTGTCCCCAGCTTGATGTTGACGTCGGGGTCGAAGAGCTTGTTCGCGTTGAACCCTTTCATCTTCGTCTGCTTGGCGAGCTGCTTGCCCACGGATGGCAGGATCTGCATCAGTCCGAGAGCTTTGGCTGGGGAGACAGCGCCGGGATTGAATTCGCTCTCCTGGCGGATAAGCGCGGCCATCAGTGCGGGATCGAGTTTGTTCGTCTGGGATTGCTGCACCAGAGTCTGCCAATGCGGGCGCGGGAACAATGTTTCCCATATCTCGCGCGGCATGGATGAGAAATCCCATTGCGAATAGTTCGGCACGGCGGTCTTCACGGTGCGGAGCGCGGTGTGTATGCGGTCGTCAGAGATGAGGATGCGTGCGGTCTCAGCGAGCGCCCAAGGTGCACGTTCAGCTTGCGAAGCTGCCTGTAGTTCATGGACGGCGAAATCCGTGAGTGAAGCCGAAGCGAGCAGACGGGCGCGGCGGAGGTGGGGATCGTCCACCGAGACAACGTTGGTGGCGAGCGTGGGAGCGGATGGCGTGGGCGGCAACGCGTCAAGCAATTGGGTGACGGAGGCGGGAGACTCGGCGGGACCTTCGCTCGCAGAGAGCGAGCGCAGATCGCGGCGAGCAAGCTCGGAGTAGTAATAATTACGATAGCGGTCTGAAAGCTTACTCCAAATGGCGCGGGCAGCGGCTGTGTTGCCTTGTTGCGCGTAAAGACGTGCGAGCCAGTAGAGTGCAGCGGGAACGTCCGGAGATCCAGGGAACTTAGTGATCTGCGCTTCGAAACGCTGCGCGGCTTCCTCTTTGCGGCCGAGACGATAGGAGAGCCAGGAGGCCTTCCAGTGATAGATGGCTGCAGAACCGGAGTTGGGGAAACGGATGGCGGCTTCGTAGTAGCGCTGCTCGGCGGTGGCCAGGTCCTGCTTTAAAAGAAAATGATTGCCGCTGTCAATGAGAGCATCGCGGAAGAGCGGATCTCCGGGTGCGGCGGCGCGAAAATCATCCATCCGTTGTTTCGAGGTGGTGTCATCGTCCTCTGAGCGGGCGATGCCGGCTTCAACGTACAAGCGGAGTGCAGTGACATCCTGCGAGAGGGGTTGTGCGGGGAGCGATGACAATGTTCTTTTTGCGTCTTTTATTTTGTTGGCCTTGTATTGGGTGAGTGCAAGCGTAGCGGCGAAGAACGGTTGCTCAACAGGGTCCGATCGCTTGATCAACTCATGGAGATCATCTTCCGCATCAGCATATTTCTTCGCAGCGATGAGGGAAGCGATGCGGGTGCGATAGCGGGGATAAGAGGGAGCGTCTTCCAAACGACCCGCGCCGCGCAGCAACTGACCAGCGATCTGCGATTCATTGGCAAGCGGGTGGTCGAAGTAAAGATCGCGCAGGGCCCCGATGCCGAGTTCAGAGGTTTGCGTGTTGGCGATCCAGGCGCGCCCGAGTGAGAGTTCAATATCAGAACGATAGGGAGCGCGGTGCTGCACGAGCAATCCGGCGGCCGCGTCTTGGCGGTTCGATTCAAGCAAAGCGTTGGCCATGACCACGGACATATCGCGCGCCCAGATGGAACCAGGATGAAGTTGTTCGAAGTCGGCTAGCGTCTCGATGACGCCACTGCTATCGTTTTGGGCTTGCAGTGTGGTGGCGAGGAGCGCATCGGAGTAATCATCGAGTGCGGCGGCGTGTCCGCGCGAATGGCGGAAGGCGTCAGCGGCTTTCTTCCAATCGCCGTCAAGGGAATGCGCCTGGCCGAGGACCATCCATGCGAGCTGGGCGAGTTGGTCATTCTTGTGTGCGGCGGCGATGGATTCCACAGCGGCATAATTCGTTTTATTGCGCGCCGCGAGTAGCCTGTGCGCGGGGAGTTTGAGCTCGCTGTCCGAAGAGGGGATGGGTGCAGGCTTGGCTGGATGCGAGACTGTATGTTTGGCGGCGGGAAGTTTTTGCGCGGTAGAAAATGTTATTGATACAAAAAGCAAGAGCGGGATGAGTGAAGGTCGACAGCGCACACAACGATTTTATTGCATTTCACGTTAGTTAGTAAGTAGTAAATATTGGCAGGGACTGGAGCGATCAGGTGTCTTTGTTCGAATGGGAATTCGGGATTGAGACGAGGGAGTAAAGGAAAATAAGGATGCCGGCCGCCATAGAGAGGCCTCCGACGACGAAGAAGACGATGAATGCGGTGGGATGGGACCAGAGCAGGGAGAAGACCTCGACCAGAAGACCGAACAACAAAAGTGATCCGGAGATGCGAATGCGCTTTTCCATAATTGTGAGGGGCTCACCGTTCATTTGGTGGCTCCTTTCGCGGGAGGCCAGAGCTTCACCTTGTCCAATGTGGTGGTGGCATGGACGGTATCGTGGCAACCGCTGGTCATGCAGGACATGGTGTCAGCCTTGATGGCCTTCATGATGTCAGGATCGGCATTGTGGGTGGCGCCTTCTTCGAACGTGCGCGCGCCCTCATGACAGTGCAGACAATTCAGATTGCTGTAGGCATTGTAGAGATGCAATGGGGGTTCGGGGTTGCTGGTGTATTGCACCCAAACGTGACGCAGGCCGCGCATTTTGGCTTTTTCGTCGCCGAACATGGTGTAGTCAGCGTGGCAGGTGTAGCACGCCTCGTCCGCAGGGATGCGGTGGTTGATGAAATGGCGAGCGGCGAGGTAGTTGGGGTCATCCACGTGCAGGCTCTTGCCGTAGGGCTCCATGATGTGGCAGGAGAGGCAGAACTCGGTGCGCTTGGCGTGCTCCATGTGAGTAGTGACGCCGAAACCGCCAGACATTGCAGGCAAGATAAATAAAGCCACAAAGGCGAGCACTTTACCCGCTTTTGTGGCTGTCAGGGAAGGGCGTAGCACGAGCATCAGGATGAGAATGGCCGTCAACCCGATGAGCGAAAACAGAATGATGAGCGTTGTATCCATAACAATTATTTCTTCTTTCCAAGTTCCTTCACGTAGGCGATGAGATCTTTGATCTCTGAGTCCTTCAGCTTGTCTTTGAACGCCGGCATCTTGTTCTTGCCTTTGGTGGTGGCGTCAGTCAGATCGGAGTCAGAGAGTTTCATGACATCAGGTGAAGAGAAATCCTGGGCACCCATTTTTTTGCCTATTGGTGAGGCGCTGCCGTCTGCGCCATGGCAAGCCACGCACTTATTCTTATAAAGTGCTTGAGTCTCAGGTGAGGCGGCGAAACACTGGGTGGTGAGGAGCGCGGCTGTGGATGTAGTGAATAAAAGCGCTTTCAGGGTCTTCATGTTCCCTCCTTAGGGATGATCAGAACTTGTATTTCAGTGACAGGTTAACCATGTTCGCGTGCATATTTCTAGGAAGTGTGGGACCGGGGTCAGAACCTTCGTGGTAGTCGTAGTAGTTCCATCCACTGGTCCAAGTCCAACGAGGCGCGAGTTTCACCTGCACGGAGCCGGAGGGCAGATGATAGACGTAGTTGAGAGGGCCCAAAGGTTGTATGGGATTCAGGATCAGGGACGTGCCGTCGTCAGTATTCAAAGTGTAGCCGAGGGTGGCGATGACGCGCGGCGCCGGTTTCACAAAGAAGTTGCCGCTGAAGAATTTGGCCTTCGAGGTGTAAATGGATGTCCCGGTCTGGAGGGTCGATCCAGGGCACGTTGTTGCACCCGGAAGGTTGGGTGTGGCTGTGTAACAGATCAAGATGGTGGAATAGACGTCGTTATAGCTGAAGTTGAGGTCCGTGCCCCAGATCTTGGCGGGATCATAGACGACGCTGAAGGAATATGCGCGATCGTGCTGGTAGTTGAGCACGTCGGACTGCGGATTGCGGCGTTCATCCATTTTTACAGCCGCGTTCACGGACCACCCTTCGGTGGGCTTCCACAGGGTGCGAGCTTTATAGATCTGGTGGTGGCGTGAATCGATGCGGGTGTAGGAATAATCGGCGGATGCAAAATCCACATCGAAGTTTGCGCGGAACTTCTGGCTGGGCTGGAACCATAACCCGACCAGGCCAGCGTAATCGCTGATGTTGTAGTACTCATTATCGGTGGCTGGGGCGAGAGTCACAACGCATGTGCCGTTGGCCTGTAGAGTCACACCTACACAAGATCCGCGATTGGGCAATGATGGATAGTACGTCAACGTTTGGTTCTCAAGGTTGCGGATAGTGATCTCGCGGTCCTGGTAACGGAAGCCGATGTGTCCGCCGAAGTGGCGGTTGAGGTTCATGTCAAGAACGGATGTTTCCACCTTGGTGCGCTGACCCTGATAGTTGAACCATTGGATATTGGAAAGATCCGCAGGTGAGCCGGAAACGTGAACAGGACAAGTGGATGGAGTCGCTGGGCATGTGGCGGAATTGAATGTCAACGGTGCGGTGATGACGTTGACAGCGAAGAGCCAGTTGTCAGCCTGAATGGAGTCACCGGGGAGACGGTAATCGTTGTAGTGGAGCGTGTTCTGGAAATGGAAGTGTTCGTTGATGAAGACGGTGGCGCCGAAATCCCCATTCACACTGAGCCGTCGGGTCATGGCACTGAGCGCGAGGTTTTCGATGCGCCGGTTCGAACTCTCTTCCCCATTGAATATCTGATCGTAGTTGGGAAGGTTCAAGTTCGTATTGGAGTACGACATGCTGCCCGAGAGCTCCACTTTCTTAAAATAACTGGATTGAAAACTCAGTTTTTCGACAGGAAGCGTTGACCGGATGTTACCGGTGCGGTTGAAACTCAGATAGGAGTTGCATGTGGAGTTGATGGTAGGCGGAGTTGTGGTGGCATTCGAGATCGGAGCGGCGCAGGGGATGTTGTTCGCTGTATTGAAGCCAAGACCGAGGTCAGCTGGAACTCCGGTGGACGTTTGATACGGCGTGTTGGCGAGGGTCCAAGTGGTGTCTCCTTTGAAAGCCTGGATGGTCTCGTCATAGCTGATCTGTGTGCGAGGAATGGTGCGGACATCGAATCCGAAACTGTAAGCCTGGTTCAAATTGCGCCAATTCTGCAACAACTCTGCTTCTGTTCCGTAGTGGACGCTGCTGAATGTAGGGCCTTCACTGACGTTGCGGTTGTAGCCCATGCGCATACGGTAGCGGGAGGTGGGGAAGAGCAACAGGTTGTAGTCCCACATGCGGCGAACGTTCTCGAACTCATGCGGTGAGTCAGTGATGAGCACAGTGGGATTGGAACCTGTCTGCGGATTCAGCGGATTGGCGAAGAGATCGTAATCGAAAACATTGCGGTCGCGGCGGAACTGGGCCTGGAAGTCATACCAACGATCTTTGGAGATGCGGGCGCGGGTCATGTTGTTGGGATCGCCGCCGTACCCAATGTTGCTGAAGGAAAGCCGATCGAACAAAGAGCCTTCACGCATGATGGAGCGCATCTCGAACCACTGGTTGAAGAGACGCGGGCCGCTGTTCTCATTGACGTAGGTGTCCCAGATCGCCTGGCTGCCGGAGATGTCGCCGATGCGTCCGCCGAATTCAATCTCCTGATGGATGGTATAGCCGTTGTAGACCATACCGTCTGAATTGCCATCGGATTGTGGCGTGGGAGTTGGCGCTGGTGCAGCCGGAGGCTTGCTGGTGGAGGTCTGCGCAGCGAGCGTGCCCATCAGGAACAATGCCGGAAGCAAGATAGTAGCGAAATTCTTTCGGAAGCCAGTATCCCTTGCGACATTGCGTGAATCGATGATCGATGTAGGCATGGTCGCTCCTTATTGGAAGAAGTAGCTGCTGGCATTGGAGCCGTGGATCTGGGCGTGGCACATGGTGCAGGCTGTGTATTTCGTGGCCTGGTTATGGAAAGTCGGGATCGCCGGGGCAGAGGAGTCCGTGGTCAGAGTGTGACATTCGAGGCAGAGCAGGTTCACGCTGGCGCGTTTCAACAAGCGTGGATTCGCAGAGCCGTGCGGCGTATGGCAGGATGCGCATCCTTCGTTTTTGATGGGGGCATGTTCGAAGGCGAATGGTCCGGCCTTCTCAGCGTGGCACTTGAAACAGACCTGATCATTGGAGGCGGAAGAGCGCAATTGGCGGGAAAGGAATCCGCCATGCTGGTCATGACAGTCTGTGCATTTGATCAGTCCTTCGTTCACACGATGATGGAAAGGCTTGGAGAATGATGATTTCACTTCCATGTGACAAGTGAAGCAAAGATCGGGAGTGGTCTGCTTGAGCAGAGCGTCCGAGACTTTGGCAGAGTGCGCGGAGTGACAGTTCGTACATCCGACATTGCTGCGATGATGGGCGGAGCGCTGGAAGTTCGATTGATCAGAGGTCTGCTGATGGCAATTCAGGCAATAAGCGGACGCCTGCATGCCATTTTTATCCGTGAAGGTGACGATGTTGTCCTTGCTGGGAGCCTCAGAGTGGACCTTGCCCGGGCCATGACATCCTTCACACCCTTGAAACGCAACGCCACGGCGAGTGTCTTTCATAGTCTGCCAGTGAGGGCCAGCATGGTAAGACTTGTACTGGTCATCGTGGCAGGTGTTGCAGGTCTCAGCGCCGACATATTGCGAAGGGTCAACGTTGGCGGTCTTTACCTGCGCTTTGGCGGCATCCTTTGGTTTGTTCGTGTCCTGGGCGAAGGAGGAATTGCTATAGAAGGAAAGAGCCAGCGCAACGAGCGCTGTGCTTACGATCATCTTCGATATTTGGTTTCTCATAAACTTCCAACCTGATACCGGGGTCGAATTCTGTGAAAGTATAGGAATCATCTCGGCCAGAAGTATGTGACCGCTGTCACGCCACAATAAGTTTCTATTCGCATTCCATGGTTGGGTAAAAGCCCCCAAAATGGAATGAGGATCCTGAAAATCAGAACAATCAAGTTATGTAAAAACTGACCCAAGGCAAGAATGAATTGTGTGGTTTTATTTTTTGGGGTGACCCGTTTTCACAGTAATATTATTGAATATCGATGAGTTACAAGTATGTTCAATATTGCACACCTTGCTGTTTTGTAACATTCTTTCTGAATCCCGCAGAACACAAAAATCACAACATGAAAAGAGGAAGCTAGAAATGGTCCTATGGTGCGACATGTCACGCCATATTCCACTTGTTCAATGAGAGAAATCAGCTCCCATATTGGCGGCGTCACCATCCGCCAGGATACGGATGAGTTCCTGGCTGAAGTATCCGGCGGCGATAACCGAAGCTGTAGCGGCATAGCGCTTGTCATAAGTGGCACGGCTTTTGTCGATATCTTCGCGCATTACAGCGTAGATGGATTTGCTCGCCTTGGCTTCGGTGACTTTGGCGGGGTTGTAGAGTTTGATCTCATCCACAAGAAGTTTGGCGAAGCGCTTGGCTTTCTTGTGGACCTCTTGTTCCTCGGGGGGAAGTCCGGCTAGAGCTGAATCGGCAGCAGCGGCAGGTTTTGCAGCAGCAGGAGCAGCAGCTGGCGCAGCTTTTGCGGGTTCTGGAGGTGGCGGTGGTGCAGGAGCTTCGGCAGGTTCGGCGGAAGGCGCTCCGGCGGTCTTGCGGAGTGCCTGAATCTCAAGCCAACTTGATGCGGAGCGCACCAGAAGTTGGACGGCGCTCTGGTCAGACTTGCCAGAGGGGTCGGGGCCGGCGTCGGTATAGATGACGGCGGCGACCTTGTCGCGAACGATCAATGGATGGACAGAAGCGTTGCCATCATGCGGATTACCGTGGGTCTCAATGAAAGCGGAACTGAATTCCACGGCAGCGGCGCTGACGGGTTCTTTGTCCGCGATGGCGCGGCCTGCCAGCCCTTCGGTTCCGCTCATGCTCAAGCCTTTGATAGAGCCTTCATCGGCGAACCCACGGGATTGCCATGCGGAGAGATTGCCAGCTTTCATTACGAACAGGACGGCGCGGGCCGTAAATTGGGAAAGTCCATCGAGGAGTGTGCGCAGGATCTCGGTCTGGGCGGTCACGTCATACAGTGAAGCGACGGCGGCGTTGAGCAGGTCTGTGGGGCCCCCACCGGCAGCGGTTTCAGGTGAACTTTTGGCGGAAGCTTGTGCCTGGGCTGCTTGTTCGGCCATCTCGGCGAGCTTCGGGGCGATGGCCTCCATGACTTTTTCGCCGAGTTCGTGACGCAGTTCCGGTATGTGCGCGGCAAAAAGTTCGGCCACGGTCTGTTCAACCAGTTCCTGGATATCGTGATGGTCCGCCATCGAGTGTCCTTAGAAATTGAAATTAGGGTGAAGGCAGATTATACGGGCAGTAATGGCCAGTGGCTAGTGTTTAGTGGCTAGTTAAGAACAAAAGGAGGGACATCCGTGGAAGGAGCTAGAAAATCAATGATCAAGAAATCACATACGATCCCAGAAAGAAAGACAAAATGAGACGAGTCTATCTATCGCAGGGTAGAATAGGAATGGAAGTTACCATCGATTGAATAATTCCAGCATCTTTCACCACATGCCAGCCATCCAAAACACGTACGGCGATACAGGAGTCGAGCTCGAGTTGGTGCAGTCCGCCCGCAAGGGTGACATGGCCGCGTTCGAGAAGCTGCTCAAACTCTACGACCGCAAGATCTTCCGTATCGCACAGAACATCACGCACCACGCGGAAGACGCGGAAGACGTGGTGCAAGAAGCGTTCCTCAAGGCCTACAAGAACCTGGACCGCTTCGAAGGGAACTCGAAGTTCTATACGTGGCTGGTGCGCATCGCCGTCAATGAGGCGTTGATGAAGTTGCGCAAACGCAAGTCAGATAAAACTGTTTCGCTGGATGAGGATGTGGACACGGAAGACGGGTCCATGCCGCGCGAAATCGCAGATTGGGCGCCGACTCCGGAGCAGAACTACTCGCAGACCGAGTTGCGCGAGATATTGAGCAAGACGATCCAGGGACTGCCCGTCGGGTTCCGAACCGTTTTCGTGCTCAGGGATGTGGAACAGTTGAGCACGGAAGAGACGGCGGAGGCGCTCGGGTTGAGCGTACCGGCGGTGAAATCAAGATTGTTGCGGGCGAGGTTACAGTTGCGGGAACGCCTCAACCGTTACTTCGCCAAGAAAAAGAAAAAAACCACTCAAACAGTAGGAGCACCGAACGCGTGAACTGCAGGGATTTTCTCAAGGAACTCAACGATTACCTCGATGGCGAGCTTGACCCCAAGCTGCGTGCTGAGCTCTCAGAACACCTGACCTGGTGCCATAACTGTTTCGTGGTCTGCAACACCACCAAGCAGACCATTGAGATCTACCGAGAGAATGCCATCTATGAACTGCCGGAAGCGTTGCGGGAAAAGCTGCATACAGCCATCATCACGAAGTGCAAGAAGAGCGACAAAGGTAGTGCTTAGTAACCAAATACTTGGTATCTGCCAAATTCAAAATCAAAATCAGAACAGCAAAATCAATATACTGGTCGGAATTTTCATATCATTCAATTCTTATTCGAACGCCTTGTCGTCCAAACCTTGAGACGGTTCGAGCATCTCGACCAAAATACCCAACATATCGCTGTTCGTGACGATGCCGAGTAAATCCCATTTTTCTGCCACCAAAAGCGCCCCGATCTTATTGGCGTGCATGGTGTGGGCGGCGGTGGCGATGGTCTCATCCGGGCCGATGGTAATGGGGTTGGCCGTCATGACCATGGTGAGCGGGGTCTGTTCAAAATCACGGCGGGCTTCTTCCGAAGCATCAAACAGGGTGGATGGCGCGAAACGGGCGACGTCGCGATCGCTGATGATGCCAACCAGTTTGTTATCAATGGCAGAGAGGATGGGAACGTGGCGGCGTCCGGTGCGCTTGATAAGCGCGGCCGCCTCACCGAGGGTCTTATCATCAGTGAGGGTATTCACATTGGTGGTCATTTTGTCACGAACGGTCATAGGGCCCTCGGGGATGACACTCCGCAGAATGAGATTTGCGATTCTAACAGTTCCTTGCAAGTTGCGGAAGTGGTGCGATAGTCACTATCGGACTTGGCCTTCAGCGCGTTTAAGAAAGTGTATGGAGCCGTATAATGAAAAAACCCTGCCTCGGACAGGGACACCTCTTTGAAAGACATACAGTCCAGTCTGCGCGAAGTCGCCGTGTTGCAGGAAGCCACGGAGATGATCCTCTCCAGTATGGATCCGGATACGGTCCTGCACCAGATCCTACTCATTGTCAGGAATTATTTTAATGTGGACCAATGCGGCGTCTTCATGCTGGATCCCATCTCCCAAGAACTGTATTGCCGTGCACAAAATGGATATGACGACCCGAAGATCCATACCCGGCGCTTCCGTGTAGGACGGGATGGCGTAGTGGGAGCAGTGGCCGCCGCCAAAGTCCCGCTCTATGTTCCGGATGTGACGCAGGAAGCCATGTTCATTCCCAGCCATTCGCGTACGAGGAGCGAGTTAGCTTTACCATTGGTGGTGCGGGAACAGGTCATTGGCGTGCTGGATGTCTGCAGCGAACAACTGGACCACTTTACGGATGACATGATCGGATTGCTGGCACTTTTCGCCGCGCAATCCGCCGTTGCGTTGGAGAACTCACGTTTGTACTCCACGGAACGGCGCCGGATGCGACAGATCGAATTCATCAATCTCATCGCGCGCTCCACCGCAGGGGCAAATGATATGGAACAGTTGCTCACCACACTCTCAGAGCTGGTGAGCGATACATTCGATGGCGTGGAAGTCAGTGTGCTATTGCGGGAAGCGAATGGAACCATGACGGTGCAAGCCCACACGGGCAGTGGACAGCCTGAACATGGCCCGTTCCAAGAGAGTGAAAAGCGAGGGATACTCGCGCAGGCGCTCTCCGCACGCAAAGCCGTCATTGCCAACGACCTTACGGACCGCAAAGGCTGGGCAACTTGCATCCCGGGTTCCTATGCTGAAATTTGTGTACCGATGCACTGCCTTGGGGAAACGGTCGGAGCGATCGTCCTTTCGCAGTCGAAATCCAATGGATTCAATGCGGAAGATGCGACCATTGCACAGGCTGCCGGTGATGTCTGCGCGACCACGATCAAGAACATGCAGTTGAGCGAAGAACTGCGTCGCGTGGCCAATACAGATTCTTTGACAGGAGTGCATAACCAACGCTTCTTCCATGCTGCCGTGGTGCAAGAGATCACCCGCGCCAAGCGGACCGGAAAACAATTCATCATCGTACTTCTGGACCTTAATAATTTTCGCGCAGTGAACCAGGTGGTGGGCTTTGATGCTGGAGATGTTCTTCTGCGAAAAGTGGGGGAAGTGTTGACGGCAACGTTACGCATGGGTGATACGGTGTGCCGTTATAACGGAGATCGATTCGCTTTGCTTCTACCCAACCTCACGATTTCCGGGAAATCCAGCGACAGCCTGGAGACGATGAAAACAAAGATCTCAACCGGACTCGCGCAGATACCAGTCCCGGCAGGAGTAGGCGGGATACTGCAAGCTGCATTTGCTGCTGTCAGCTTTCCACAAGACAATGATTCGGAATATGAATTAATGCGCATCCTGCTGCAACGGTTGCAGGAAGAGAAAGAAAGATCGCTGGAGCCGGACGCGTAAAAGAACCGATTCTCATTTTCTTTTCTTGTTTCTCGAATCATGGAAATGGGCGAGAAAAGCTTCGCCCTTACTCATTTTCAATCATCATTTTTCGGTGCCACGTCAGCAACAGGCCAGAGCCAACGATAATAAGGCCGATACAAAGGCCGACCCAAAGGCCAGTTGCACCCATTCCACGGGAAAAACAGAGCCAGCTCCCGACGGGAAGACCGATGACCCAGTACGCACCGAGGCTGGCGAACATGGCGGAGTGGGTGTCCCCAATGCCGCGCAGTGCACCAGTAGAGACGACCTGAATCCCATCAAAAATCTGAAAGACAGCAGCCACGGCGAGCAGTGGAATGCTCGCGGCGATGGTCTCTGCGTCTGGCGTGAAGATGCGAGCGATCCATTGGGGGATCGTCCAGAGGACGATCGCGGAACAGAACATGAAACATGTTCCCAGGGTGATTGCCATCCAACCTGCACGTCGCGCAGCTGCGAGATCGTGACGTCCAAAGGCCTGACCCACGCGGACGGCCGCTGCGGAACTCACCCCTAGGGGAACCATGTATGTAGTGGTGACCGTTACCAGCGCTACCTGGTTGCCGGCCAATTGCACCGCACCAAGTTTCGCGATGAGTGTTGTGGCAGCGACGAACACTCCCACTTCAAGTGTCAATTGCAATGCGGCGGGCAAGCCGAGTCTGGCGATCTTGATGATGCGTGCAACATCAGGCATGAAACCACGATGCGCGAAACTTTGGACCATGCGGATGCCGTGTTCGTGGTCGGCACGCACTGCCACCACGAACAAGAAAATGCACATATAGATGCGGGAGACACATGTGGACCATCCAGAACCGGGAGCGCCCATTGCCCGCACTCCTAAATGCCCATAGACGAACACCCAATTCCCGAATGCGTTCATTACATTGGCGCTCATCAGGGCGAACATGACCGGCGTCACTATGTTCATGGCCTGCAAATAGCGTCTCAGCGCAATAAACAAGAATAGTGGTGCTGTGGACCATAACAATGCTTTGAGATATTCCCAAGTCACGTGGATCAGAATGGGGTCGTATCCGGAATTCGCAATTAGCGGCCATCCGAACCAGATGACTGCAACCAACACGGGAGTGAAAGCAAGGGTGAAGTAAAGTCCACTCAGTAGGGTGTGGTGACAGTCATCGACATCATTACGACCGAAACTCTGGGCCACAAGAGTATCCAGGCCGAGGAGCAGTCCAATGCCGAAGATGGTCACAGCTATGTAGAGATTCGAACCGAACCCAACGGCGGCGATGGCTGTGGCGGAATCAGGGAGATGCCCGACCATTATGATGTCCACGACGTTCATCGTCACCCAGCCCAGTTCACCTAGCACGATGGGTGCGGCGATACGGAGCATAGGGGAAACTTCTGAACGCATCTCTTTCAGAGTCAATGGCATGCAGTTCAAGATTACAGGAAGTGTGTTTCAGGAAAATGGGTGGAGTAATCACGAATCCAGAGCGACGACAGAGGCATCACTGAGAACGACGCGGTCGCGTCCGGTGCTCTTAGCGAGGAACAAGGCTTTGTCAGCGGATTTGACCACGGAGGCACTTTCGCGTCCATGTTCGGGGAAGAGTGCGACGCCAATGGAAAGTGTGACGCGTCCGAGAGTCTGCCCGCCGTGCGTGATGTTGAGGCTGCGAATTGCCTGTCGAAGGCTCTCGGCGCGCGCGACGGCGATCACTGGAGTGACATCAGGAAGAATGAGCACGAACTCTTCGCCGCCGAAACGGCAGACGATGTCTTCAGCGCGGACGGTGGATCCGAGAACATGGCCGGTCTCGCGCAGGAGCGCATCGCCGGCGTCATGTCCGAAGGTGTCATTGAAGTTCTTGAAGTGGTCGAGGTCGGCGACCAGCACTCCAACGGAAGTTGTTTTGCGCGTGGCCCTGCGGATCTCACGCTCGAGCGAGACCTCCATATGACGGCGGTTGAAGAGACCGGTAAGAGGGTCGCGAATGGATTGCGCACGGAGGGTCTCACGCAGCTTTAAGTTGGCCAGGGACATGGCGAAGTGGTCCACAACACTGGCGAGGAAGGAACGGCGAGATGTGCGGAAGTCCTGCTCGATCTCAAACGGAGTCATAGCGCCCATATACAAGTGCATGAGTCCTAGGACTTCACCGTGTGCGGTCAATGGGATGCATTTGGTGGGGCCGGTCGGCTCGCCGGCAAGATGGCGGCAGAGCAGGGCAGCATTGGGCTCGCGTACGAGATGAGCATGTCCGCTGCGGAGGGCGCAGCAATCTTCAGGCGTGAAAACCTGTTCACCCTCATGACCGTTCCAGCGTGCGACCTCTTCGAGCAAGTTACGGGAATTATTGAAGAGGTAAAGTGCACCGGCAGCGGTAGGGTACATGCGCATCATGGATTTCTCGATGGCGCTGTATGCATCCGATGGCTGAGCGCACATCTGCAGAACTTCAATGACCTCATTGAGGAAGCCGACTTCATTGTTGCGTTTCTCAAGTTCTTCCACCCAAAGATTGAGCTGTTCGTTGGCTTCCTGTGTGGCGCGTTCGGCGGCCTCGCGCCGTTTTGTATCACGGCGGACAAAAACGAATGACCCGAAGACCATGGCCAATGAGATGAAACAGAGCAGGAAGATCGTGCTCTGGGTCGATTGAAGCTGATTGGTGGCCTCAAGCGAATGCTTGTTGAGCTCATCGTGTTCAACGTCCAACATTTCTTTGGCAATGTTATGGATCTGAGTGGTGAGCTTGACTTCTTGGCTGTTGGATGTGGAGACGCTGGATTGGCCGACCGGTCCCACCTTGTTATTCTTGGCGATCAGTTGCCGAGTGAAATTGACATAATCTTCCAGGGCATGATGTAAGAGCAGGAAGTCCCGTTGCTGTTCAGGATGTTGACCCACCAGTTTAGCGAGTTTCTCATATTCCAAAGTCTGCTCGCTGATGCCTTCTTCGTAAGAATTCAGGTAATTCTGGTCACCCGTCACCAAGAAGCCCTGTTGTCCGACTTCGATATCCTTCACGCTGGCTAGGATGTTATTCAGTGCGGTAATGGATTCCTGAGAATGCGTCACCCACCGATTGGATTCACGGACGGCCTGCATGTTGCGATAAGAAAGGAACGTCACCGCCGCAAGAACAAGCAGGGCGGATACGAATGTCAACAGAAGAGTCCTTTGAAGGTTACCTTTCATAAGTGGCAATACACCAGTTTCAGAATAGACGGATTGGAGATTATGAACAATGTATGAATAGGTGACTATGGTCATACCTGTGCTGGAAAAGTAAAAACCGCGTAATTCCGATGGATGCTGGCTTGACGATGCCCATATGGAAGAAAAGAGCAGTTGCGATATACTGTTCCCATGAACGTTCTTAAAGGCATTGGGGCGATCGCCAAAGGGATGTCCATCACATTCATGGAAATGTTCCAACCACATGTGGTGGAGAATTACCCCGACGGCAAAGGGTCCATGCGCGGCGCAGTCTTCCAGGAACGATTCCGCGGTCTGCATGTGCTGCAACGCGACGAGAATGGACTGGAAAAATGCGTTGCGTGCTTCCTGTGCGCGGCGGCGTGTCCTTCGAATTGCATCTATATCGAAGCTGCTGAGAACACGGAGGAACACCGTATCTCTGGTGCTGAACGCTATGCCAAGGTCTATAACATCGATTACAACCGTTGCATCTTCTGCGGATATTGCGTAGAAGCCTGCCCCACAGACGCCATCACGCATGGACATGGATTTGAACTCGCTACTTTTAATGCTACGAACCTCGTTTATCGGAAAGAACAATTGTTGGTGGATGTTAAAAACCTGACGCAGTGACCGGTATTTGATTCTTGGCGAGTTGTGACCTTTCGATATAAATCAGAGCAATCCAACCATGTGAAGACGTGCGGATGTATTCAACCTTCCCGTTCAACATTTGGGCGATGAGTTCCGGCGGCAGATCCTGCTGGTCGTGGAAATATTGTTTGTTCACGCGCTCCCACCAGGCAAAATGGATCAACGGAACAGTCTGGTCTTTAGTGTTGAAGACAAGGAGTGTGTCGTACCCTGTGAATGAACTGGCGGCCATGATGGATTCCGGTGAGAAATCTTCAAGTCGAGAGACTGAGAACGGATGATCGACATAGCCGAGCCAGGGGCGGGTGAGTTCGTCAGATGCAGGCCATGCGGTGAGAACGCGGGCAGAAGGGCGATGGTCAGATAGATATTGCGTTGCGCCTTGAT
>Ga0206997_10178_pt1 | contig 17304 bp, 14 predicted proteins | sample Alteio_BWMinCont_3_FD_153478 | JGI IMG/M metagenome (GOLD analysis project Ga0206997, IMG submission 153478) | Enriched cells from forest soil in Barre Woods Harvard Forest LTER site, Petersham, Massachusetts, United States -... | ecosystem: Environmental > Terrestrial > Soil > Temperate forest >...
ATAAATCAATCGCATCACTGCGGCGCTACGATGAGAATTTCCTACGATACTATCCCTACCTTGATCGCCACATTCCTTGGGCCCACCTGCGCGGCAAACGTGTCCTCGAAGTCGGCCTCGGTTACGGAACGGTCTCGCAAAAGCTCGCTGAGGAAGGGGCGCTTTTTACTGGTCTAGATATCGCTGCTAATCCGGTGGCAATGGTCAATCACCGTCTACGTCAGAGCGGATTGCCAGGAGAAGCAATCCAAGGCAATATTCTCTCGCCGCCGTTTGAAGATGGCGCGTTCGACGCAATAGTCGCCATCGGTTGTTTGCATCATACGGGTAACATGGGCCGCGCAATCGAGTCGTGTCGTCGCTTACTTGCCCCTGATGGTCGCCTGATCGGCATGGTATATTACGCTTATTCGTATCGGCGTTTATGGAACGAGCCACTCCGAACGATGCGCCACTGCCTACAAGAGTTGCGCGGAGAGACGCGCACTAGCCGCGACGGCAAGACTTTTTCTTACGACCATGCGCGGGACGGAGCCCTCGCCCCATCGACTGAGTTCATATCGGTCAGATCGTTGCGCTCTCTTTGTGCTGGTTTCGTCAAGTTCAGCGCCAGAACGGAGAATGCAAGTCAAGAGCGGCCATTCGCTATATGCACTCGCGATCAGCTCCTCTCGTCACCAGTGCCACGGCTTTGTGGCCTTGATCTTTATTGGACCTGCGTCAAGCCTAACTGACCAGGTTCTCGCTCGCGTGGATGAACTGAGGACAGTAATCGGATGAGCAAGCCCACCATTCACGCGGGAGCGATACTTTCTCTGCCCGCTAAGGCGACGGACCACCGACCCAAGCGTATCCTTGTTGCCTATTCCATGACGGCGACATTTGTTTCAACTACCATGGAGTATTTGCTGACCCTAAAGAACTTCAGCCCCTATGAAGTCCATTATATTCATGTGACGCACGACGCCCGTATGGATTTCGACATCAACGACTATGATGTTGTGTTCCACAATTATTGTGCGCGTCTGTGCTTCGACGGATTTGTGAGCGAGGATTATCAAACTGCATTGTTGGGATTTCGGGGCCTTAAGATCATTGCGATACAAGATGACTACGACCGCACGGCGAGGCTGCACCGCGCCATTCGCCGTCTCGGTTTCCACGTATTGCTAACCGCAATCCAAAGCGAATTCTGGCCCCTTGTTTATCCAAAATCGGAGTTGCCTGGCGTGACAATCGTTCAGGGACTGACGGGCTACCTGCCGGAGCGTTTTCTTGACTACAAATTTCCAATTATACCGCTTGCCGACCGGAGAGTATGGGTGGCATATCGCGGTCGGAACATCGGCGCTCGCTATGGTCGGCTGGGCTTCGAAAAATACGAAATTGGTCGGCGGATGATCGAAATCTGTACCGCGCGCGGCATCCCGCACGACATTGCTATGGACGATAACAGCCGCATTTACGGCGATGCTTGGTACGAATTTCTTGGCTCAAGCAGGGTGATGCTTGGATCTGAGAGTGGTTCTAATGCTTTCGATTTCGACGGACACCTGGATGAAAAATTCAGTACGTTCGTTTCAGTACATGGCAGGCGTCCTACGTATCAGGAATTCAAACCCATCCTTGATCCTCTGGAAGCGCCATTCAATGTCGGCCAAATTTCGCCGCGCGTCTTCGAATGCGCGATAATGATGACGCCCATGATCCTTTTTCGCGGAAGTTATTCGAACGCAATTGAAGCGGATGTACACTATATCCCCCTGGAGAAAGACTTTTCGAACGCTGAAGCAATACTGGCGCGTCTTAATGATCTGGAATACCTTCAGGGCTTTGCCGATCGCGCTTATCAACGCCTCGTTGCGTCGGGCAAATACGGCCATCGGTCATTTAACCAATTAATTGTTGATACAATCGAGAAGGAATATGCGCGCCGGATTGACCCCGACTGGATCGCATACCGGTCCCGTACAACGCGTTCAACTGATTCTGGCAACAAATCCCCCAAAGTAAGTGCACTCCAGCTAGAGCTTGCCGAGCGACCGACCGACGTTCCCCTCGGAGCGGATGAGTTCGTTCCCCGCCAAGAACGCATCGCGCGCTTGCTGTGCAAGCCTCAAACTTTAACTTTTTACGTCATTTTGCGACCCATATGGGTCCTGCTCCCGATGTCGCTACGCACGAGTATTCTGCGAGTCCTCCGCTGGTGGATGAATACGCTTCGACTGCCTTTGGCGACTCGCGCCGATCGCAAGCGCTCCGGGTACTTTGCACCCCAAGGGCGGCGGAATGGCGAGTGATCGGGCCGGATATCGAGATACGCTGCGTCAACGCACATCGGCCAGCCGCAAGTGTCATGCTCCCGCGTGACACAATTACCTCCAGAGACTTAGCACCGTGGTGGAGAACCGAGAGGGGATCGTGACTTCCTTGAAACAACAGAAGATGGTATGGCGAAATCTAAGCTGCGGAGTTTGTCAACCTAGTCGGCCGGTTGCTGTTACACGGGGGAACAGATGAGATTTGTGTTCTTTGGGGATTCTATTTGCTTTGGGCAGTGCATTTCACCGCACCTTACGTGGGTCTCGCGTATCGGCTCGGAATTACATCGAGAGGCTGGAACGCGAGATATCACTATCATCAACAGTTCCGTGAATGGCAACACAACTCGTTTGGCATTGGAGCGGATCGGGAATGATCTGCAACTTCAGCGTCCCGACGTCGTCCTTATCCAGTTTGGACTTAACGACTGTAATTGCTGGATCAGCGATGAAGGTCACCCTCGCGTTAGTCCTCGCGCCTATGGCGCGAACTTACACGAGATTGTTGATCGGGCGCGACTTTTCGGAGCGAGCACTATCCTCCTCGCGACGAATCATCTGACTCAATCGGACGGGCCGGTTGAGCAGAAGCAAGCGACTAATGCGAAGGGCAGCTACAGAGCTCGAATAGGCGAATACAACGACGTTATGAGGCGAGTGGCCGAGTCGACCGGCAATTTGGTGATTGACATTGAGGAGGAGTGGGTCAACGGACCAGAGAAAGCTGGACAAGCCGCATCAATGCTTGCGCCAGACGGGCTCCACCTCTCCCTACAAGGGCACGATTTTTACTTCGGGGTCATCAAACCTATGTGCCTCAATGCCGCACGACAAGCCCTGCAGCCTCAGCGACTGGCGTCGTGAAGCGGTTGCCGGGTCAGGAAGGAAGTTTCGCAATGAACAAGAGCAGCACGGATCTGCACTGGAGTGAACGAGCTTTGAAGGAAAAAGACAACGCGAAGGTCAATATCGGCGATACTGTCCAGCGAGATCTTGAGCTCGATTTCATATTCACTCAGTTGTCGGCCGCCAACCGCATTCTCGAGGTCGGATGTGGAAACGGTTACGTGACCCAACAACTGCGGAAAAAAGTGAAGCACGTCGACGCGTTTGATTACTCCGAAAACATGATTGAGCGTGCTCGCTCTACTTACGGGGAGGAAAATAATCGGTTCTTCCACGGAAGTGTTCTCAGTCGAGCAACCTGCGATACTCGAACTTATGACGCAGCTATTTGCGTGCGGGTTTTGATCAACCTCCGCGATCTTTCCGAGCAAATTACCGCCATTGGCAACCTCGCTTATTGGCTAAAGCCTGGAGCTAAACTGATCCTAATCGAGGGATTTCGCGACGGGTTTGATAGTTTGAACGCCGTGCGCACTGATTGTGGAATGCCGGCCCTACGGCCAGCGCCCATAAACTATTATTCGTATCTTGACGAATTGAAGGGGCAGATTACGAGTTTGTTCGAAATCGCTTCCGAATTCCATACAGGAATGTTCGACTTTCTTACCCGAGTTGTATACCCTGCTCTCGTGGGACCAAACCAAATCGTAGCTTCGGGGGACTTCCATCACAAAATCGAGGCGATCGCCCGTATGTACAATCCGCAGGAATTTCAAAAGTTGGCCCGCGTTCGGGGCTTTGCGCTTGTACGTCGCGAGTGAGCTAGCAGTATATCACGAACGAATGTGCTTTGTCGGATGATCTGGCAACCGAGCCCAGCACATCGGCGAGCCAAGCCTGCGGATCAATATCGTTGAGCTTGGCGCCCGCGAACTTACACCGCTAGAGCAAAATCTGACCGATTTGAATCGGGGGGATTCCCATGAGGCGCGAGTTCTGATTCACACTCCGTGCTGGGCGAGGAGGCCAGCACGCATGGCCAAGTCTTTGTCGGAGGACCTGCGGATCAGGGTGGTGCGAGCAGTTGAGGGGGAATGGCGCGCCACGCGGCCGCGGAACGGCTCGGTATCTCGGTCGCAAGCGCAGTGCGCTTTATCAAGGAATGGCGCGAGAGCGGCGCAACCAAGGCCTAGCGAGTGGGTGGAGACCTCGGTGCGTTCTCGGGTTCGGAGAGTTGGACGTGACGAAATAACGGATCGCATGCCGGCTGCAAGCCAGTGCCATTAGCAAAGAAGCCAGATTGGGTGGTTGTCTGTGGGGAGCCAGCTCTCTCGTCAGTCCGCGACTGCTGGACGTTATGGAGGGGCGATTTCATCGCGCTAAAAGATAGTGATGAAGCATCTGCGCAATAGTCGACCTCCTGTATCAACGGGCCAAACCGCGTCCAATCGTGATGCGGTAATGGATTGGCGCCAGAGCAATATTCGCCTCCGCCGCCTCGAAGCCGAAGCGATTGCGATACTTCGTGAAGCCGTTTGTGAATCACGAAATCCCGTGATGCTATATTCCATCGGCAAAGATTCCAGCGCGATGCTTCATATCGCGTTGAAGGCGTTCGCACCCGGAAAGCCGCCGTTTCCACTACTGCATATCGATACAACATGGAAATTCCGCGAGATGATCGCGTTTCGCGACGAGACTGTAGCACGCGCGGGGCTGGATCTGTTGGTCCACGTCAACGAGGAGGGCTTGCGCCGCGGCATTTCACCGATTGCCTCGGGCTCGGTGTTGCACACCCAGGTCATGAAGACTGACGGCTTGCGGCAAGCTTTCGATAGATGGAAGTTTGATCTAGCGTTTGGTGGTGCGCGGCGCGACGAGGAGAAGAGCCGCGCTAAGGAACGAATCTTCTCACATCGTACGGCGACCCACGCCTGGGATCCCCGAAATCAGCGGCCAGAACTGTGGCAACTGTTCAACGCGCGCGTCAAAAGAGGTGAATCGTTGCGCGTCTTTCCGCTCTCCAATTGGACCGAGTTAGATGTTTGGGACTACATCCGGGCCGAGGGCATCCCGGTCGTTCCATTGTACTTTGCCCGGCCGAGACCCGTGGTCGAACGAGACGGCGCGCTGATTATGGTCGACGACGAGCGGTTGCCACTTTTGGTGAATGAACTTCCGCAATTGAAAAGCGTGCGCTTTCGTACCCTCGGTTGCTACCCTCTCACCGGTGCGATCCGCTCGCATGCAGGCACACTCGAGGCCGTCATCGAAGAGTTGCGTTCGCTCCCGAGTTCCGAAAGGCAAGGGCGGCTCATCGACCACGACGAGAGTGGCTCGATGGAGAAGAAAAAGCGCGAGGGCTATTTTTGATCTCTTCCTCGCAAGTCGAATCTCTGGCGACCGACCGCGCTCTGGAAATCACTCGCGCGCCGCCGGCGCTGCGAGTCCTGACTTGTGGCTCGGTTGATGACGGCAAGTCGACGTTGATTGGCCGAATGCTCTATGAGCAAAAGCTCATTTTCGAAGATCAGCTTGCTGCCCTTGCGCGCGATTCAAAGAGGCATGGCTCGGTCGGTACCGATCTAGATTTCGCGCTGCTGCTCGACGGATTGGAGGCCGAACGCGAGCAGGGGATCACCATCGATGTTGCTTATCGTTATTTTGCGACACCGAGACGCTCTTTTGTCGTCGCTGATACGCCGGGGCACGAGCAATATACTCGGAATATGGTCACGGGTGCCTCAAACTGCGAGCTTGCTATCCTGCTGGTCGATGCGCGCAAGGGGCTTTTGGCGCAGACACGCCGCCATGCGATGATCGCGAACCTCCTTGGTATCCGCCATATTGTATTAGCCGTGAACAAGATCGACCTGGTCGATTACGCTCAAGGCGTGTTTGAAAAAATCGTTGGAGACTTCTCTGCTTTCGTGGCTGCACTGAACTTTAAAAGAGTGACCGCGATACCAATCTCCGCGCGGTTCGGTGACAACGTATCCTCGCCAAGTGGTAAAATGCCTTGGTACGACGGGCCTCCCCTGCTGAGCTATCTAGAGGCGATCGATGTCGAGGACGACTATGCTCTGCGAGCATTCCGTTTACCGATTCAATGGGTAAATCGGCCGCATCTCGATTTCCGTGGCTTTGCCGGCAATATCGCGAGCGGCAGCCTGCGCGCGGGTGACGAGGTTGTCGTTCTTCCGTCTGGACAGATAAGTAAAGTTACCTCAATTCTTGGTCCGGGCGGCAGAATCGAAAGCGCCGAAGCCGATGACGCGGTTACGGTCACCTTGGCGGATGAAATTGATGTTGCGCGTGGTGACATGCTGGCATCTGCACGCGCCCGGCCATCGGTCGCCGACCAGTTTGCAGCGCATCTGGTCTGGATGTCAGCAGATCCGTTGCTACCTGGGCGTTCTTATCTAATGAAAGTCAACCACGTTACGGTGGGAGCAACGGTAACCAAGTTAAAGCACTCTATCGATACCGATAGCCTTGCAGAATTGGCGACGAAGACCCTGAAGATGAATGAGATTGGTGTCTGCAATCTCTCCGTCGCACGGCCGATACCATTCGATGCCTACCGCGACAATCGAAGAACCGGCGCCTTCATCCTGATCGACCGTGCGAGCAACGAAACCGTCGCCGCAGGAATGATCGACTTCCCGTTGCGTCGTTCGACAAACCTCCATCATCAAGCCATCACCGTTAGCAAGGCTGAACGCAGCAGATTGATGCACCACCAGCCGGTCGTTCTGTGGTTCACTGGCCTGTCCGGCGCCGGCAAGTCGACGATCGCCAATCTCGTGGAGGCGGAGCTGCATGCACGTGGTGTGCACACTTCGTTGTTAGACGGAGACAACGTTCGCCACGGGCTCAATAGAGACTTGGGTTTCACGGAAGCCGATCGTGTCGAGAACATTCGGCGCGTTGGCGAAGTGGCCAAGCTGTTGATAGACGCAGGATTGATCGTCCTCTGCTCGTTTATCTCGCCGTTTAAGGCGGAGCGCCAAATGGCGCGGGAGCTGGTCGAGGAGAGCGAATTCATCGAAATCTTCGTCGACACGCCGATCGCGCAGTGTATTGCTCGCGATCCCAAGGGTCTTTATCGTCGAGCGTTAGCGGGCGAGATCAAGAATTTTACGGGCGTTGATCAGTCTTATGAAGCACCAGAATGCCCGGAACTGCATTTGAGGTCGGCTGAACAAAGTGCCGGCGCGTTGGCTATGCAAGTCGTCGACGAACTGGTGCGGCGTGAAATTGTTGGGAACAAGATCTAAATCGTCGGACGCGGAAGCCAAGGCATGCACTTTTTCGTCGGGATGATGAAGGAAGCCCTTGTCGACCACCCTACGATCAAAAATCCCTATTGTTTTCGCGTCACAAGCCGCTCTCCGTAAAGGCGCTTTCAGAGCGTCTATAGTGCTGGCTCGACCCTCACTGTTATACAACGGCGGTTACTCCGAATAGAGTGTGTGTCGCGCAGACCTTCGTCTGCAGGGCCATGCAGGGCGGGGGGCTCCCGTCGAAGATGGCGGCATCGCCGCGCGCAACTTCATCTTCGTGTAGGACATCGCGCGGGGGTCGATGGGCGACGCGGCTCTATTTCAGACGTGTTGGGCGGTCGCCTACAACAGCCGCGCACGTAATCATACATCCAGAGTGGTGGACACCAGATGCAATGTCGCCGGAAGAGCGAGTAGAGAGATGCATCAACGGACGGGCGAGGTCCGCGATGCGATAAAGTTCGCAGAGCGATGAATGGATCAAGAGGTCCTAGTGAGAGAGTGCCAAATTCGTTGTCTGCTCATTGTTTCGTTCGAAGCCTTGTTGTCGGGAACCGTGGCTCGGCACGTTGAGGGACTTCGCCAATCCAGCGAACACGACGTTGAAGTTGCCGATGTCGGCACCCTGAACCGATACCACATCGACCTTGGCCGTTTTGACGTTATCGTATTCCACTATTCGATTGCGATCGCGGAAGGCTATCATGTCAAATCCGGCCTGCGGAGCCGGCTTGCGACGGCTGGAGCCTTGAAGATTCTCTTCATCCAAGACGAATATCGCTGGATCGACGCAACGGCCGAAGCGATCCGAGAGCTTGGCATCACGGTTTTATTCACTGTCGTAAATGAAGATGTGGTGGAACAGGTGTATCACCATCCTTGGCTACACAAGGTGCGCAAGGAGGTAACGCTCACAGGGTTTGTGGACGAAAGGCTGCTGAGGCTGGAGGTGCCGAAATACGGCGAACGGCCAATCGATGTTGCCTATCGTGCGCGGAAGGTGCCATTCTGGCTTGGTTCCCTTGCTGCGGAGAAATGGAAAATCGGCGAAAAATTTCTAAGCGAGGCGCAAACGCTCGGGTTGCGCTGCGATATCTCCAGCGACGAGACCGCTCGACTGTATGGCGATAGATGGGTTCGATTCCTCTCGAGCACAAAAGCTGTCCTGGGTACCGAGAGCGGCGCCAGCGTCTGTGATTTTTCCGGAAGGATACAAAGGGAAGTCGAACGCGCGATGGCCCGTGACTCAACGACCAGTTTTGAGGTAATCAAAAGGGATATATTCGCGGCGGAAGACGGCCGAACAATCATACACGTTATTTCGCCTCGTATGTTTGAGGCAGCCGCTCTAAGAACGCTGATGATCAACTACCCTGGGGACTACTCGGGACGCCTTGTGGCCTGGCGACACTACGTACCACTAGCAAAGGATCATTCAAACATCGAAGAAGTGGTTCAGGTCATCAAGGATTCTGACAGAGCTCAGAAGATCATAGATGCCGCCTACCGCGAGGTGGCGTGCAACTACGACAATACGTTCCGGGCAATGGTGGCCCACTTTGATCGGGTCGTTCGTGAGGAATGTGGACTGACAGCACCCAAGGCGCGAGGCGCGTGGGACGGACTAACGCAGAGCTTTGGCGTTGGCAAATTAGAGGCGTTTAGCTGGACGGACTTCTATCTGCGGCGATTGGTTGCCAATCTTATCAGGAGGGCTTCCCCTTTAGCACGGATGGTTTTGCCCAAAAGCGCTCATTGGTGGATTCGCTCAAGGCTAGCTAAATAGAAAAAGTTGCGCCGTTGGAGTTTCAAATGCCGGACGATGACCGAATTCAAGAAAAAAGCGAATACGCGAAGAGCGCGCGGTCAGATTCGTGGATCGATCATTCAAATTCTTCCTTCTGGAACGAACTATGTGGGTCGGCGCTGGCGCGCGTGCTCGGGATAACTGACGCATCTCCACAGTCGCTCAAACGGTTCGACGATTGGTATTTTGGTTTCTACCCGTATTTGTTACCTTTCGTGAATGCCTCCGGTCTCGCTGGGAGGAGGGCGTTGGAAGTCGGTCTCGGCTACGGATCGCTCTCGCAAAAAGTCGCAGAAGCCGGTGCCGACTATACTGGTCTCGACATCGCCGCAGGACCGGTTGCCATGGTCAATCATCGCCTGCGCCAACGTGGTTCGCCTGGCCGGGCGGTCGAGGGTAGTGTTCTAAAATGCCCGTTTCCGGATCAGTCGTTCGATGTCGCCATTGCCATTGGCTCACTTCACCACACCGGAGATCTCGGACTCGCACTGAGTGAGCTTCGACGCGTTCTTGTCCCGGGGGGGCAACTCGTGTTCATGGTTTACAATGCCCTGTCCTATCGGCGCTGGCTTCGCTGGCCGCTCGCTACGATGCGTCATGCCCTTTGGGTGCGAGGCGCGCTGCCGACTAGACCATCATCCAGCGAGAGCGAACGACGGGCTTATGATACCGATAGCGAGGGTAATGCGGCGCCGGAGACCGTGTTTTGTGCGAGGGGTGAACTGTGGTCCATGATGAAGGAATGGTCGATCAACGTCATGCAGCTCGAGAATATAGGTGACGAAGGGCCGCTCAGGCTGTTGTCGCGATCGCTGAAGCTAAAGGCAATGGGTCCTTGGACCGGCCTCGACATTTACGTGCGGGCAACCCGGCCCTCGTGATGTCGACGAAGCCGCTCGATATCGTTTTGCTGTGTGACTATCGCGAAGATATCGCGGCAACGGTCCGCGAGCACATCAATTCGCTGATCGCTTTCTCGTGGCATCGGATTCGCGAGATTTCCATCCTCGGGGATCTGCCGCCTCGTCTCAATCTCGACCACTTCGACGCCATCGTTATTCATTACTCGTTGATCCTTTGCCACAACACCTATGTCAGCGCTTCGACGCGCGCGGCGCTTGCGAAGTTTCGCGGGCTCAAGGCCGTCTTCATTCAGGACGAGTACCGGTTCGTCGACGCAACGATCTCCGCCATGCGCGAGGTCGGGATTGATGTGCTGTTCACGTGCGTTCCTGAGCCCGAAATCGAGAAGGTTTATCCGTCAGAGCGGCTTCCAGGCGTCACCAGGGTAAACGTCCTAACGGGTTATGTGCCCGAACGTCTCCTGACCAAGGTTGTGCGGCCCTATGCAGAGCGTCCGATTGACGTCGGTTATCGCGCTCGCAAGGTGCCGGCCTGGCTTGGCGAGTTGGGGCGCGAAAAATACGAGATCGGCAAGGTCTTTCGCGACGATGCGGTGGACGATGGACTGGCACTGGACATCTCGTTCCGTGAGGAGGACCGTCTTTACGGCGACAAATGGATCGATTTTGTTTGCAACTGCAAGGCGATGCTGGGCGTCGAAAGCGGCGCTTCCGTGTTCGATTTTACTGGCGAAATCCAACGGAGCGTCGAGAGTCACGAAAGGCGAAATCCCGGCGTCGATTTCCAGACACTGAAAGAGCTCTATTTCGCAGACGAGGACGGGAAGATCGCCCTCAACCAGATCTCGCCTCGCTGCTTTGAGGCCACCGCGCTGCGGACGCTGCTTGTGATGTACGAAGGCGACTATTCGGGGCGCATGCAATCCTGGCGTCATTACGTGCCGCTGAAAAAGGATCATTCGAACCACGAAGAGGTTGTCGCGCTCCTGAAGGATCCGAAGAGGGCAACCGAGATCATCGAGACCGCCTATCAGGAAGTGGCATGTAATCCCGATAACACGTTCAGCGCCTTTGTTTCCCGATTCGATGGGGTCGTCTCCGCGGTTTTCCGACCGGAACAGTGCGCGGCCTTGCCTTATCTCGACGATCGCGAATTCGAAACCCTGTCGGCGCCGGGATGGGTTGCGCGGCGCCGTTGGGTGACCCGGCACATTATCGAGGCGGGCCATCGCTTATTGTTTTCGACTGTGCTGGGACGCGCAAGGCCGGAGACCCGAGAGATTGTTCAAGCCTGGCTGAAGTTCTTTCTGCATCCGCTTCGCGTGGTCTGGGCCCAGCTGAGGTCCTGATCCTTTAACCCGCCTAAATTCAAAACGTGAGACGCTAGAATGTGCGGCATTGCCGGTTTTGTGTCGTTGCGGGCGGATCCTTGCGCAGAAGGTGCTGCCGCGCTAGCGGCGATGTCCTCTCTGATCTCGCATCGCGGGCCCGACGGACGGGGTGAATGGGCTTCGCCGGACGGCTCCGTTGGCCTCGTGCATCGGCGTCTCGCCATCATCGATCTCACGGCAAACGGCGCACAGCCGATGCTTGGCGATGGCGACACGGTCATCACTTACAATGGCGAGATCTACAACTACATCGAACTGCGAGAAGAACTTGCAAATCACTGGACGTTTCGTTCGACATCCGACACCGAGGTCATTCTTGCAGCCTACGCTAGATGGGGCGAGGATTGCGTTTCCCGCCTGCGCGGGATGTTTGCCTTTGCGATTTGGGATGAGCACAATCGCAAACTGTTCGCCGCCCGGGATCGCTTCGGCATCAAGCCATTTTACTACACCGAGCGGGATGCCCGAATCTTCTTTGCGTCAGAGGCCAAGGCGCTTTTGCCCTTCCTGCAAGACATTCGGACCGACTCACTAGCCCTCGCAGAATATCTGACCTTCCAATACACGATTGGCGCGCGAACGCTATTTGAAGGCATCCAGGTGCTGTTGCCCGGCCACACATTGGTCGTTTCAAATGGAAGCGTCAGCACGCGACGGTATTGGGACGTACAGTACGACGTCGATTTCGACCATAGTCCGCATTTCTTCGAAAATCGCTTCGAAGAGCTGGTCAGCGATTCCATGAACATTCATCTGCGCTCGGACGTGCCGATCGGCGGCTATGTTTCGGGAGGTCTCGACTCCAGCCTTGTGGCGCTGCTCGCTTCGCGTCACGATCACCGGAACAGGCTGGCATTTCATGGCCGTTTCATGGAGCATTCCGGCTATGACGAGAGCCGGTACGCCCGCGAGGTCGCTGACCTTGCGGATATGTCGCTGCATGTCAAGGACATCACGGCGGCAGACTTTCAGCGGCACCTCAACGACGTCGTCTACCACCTGGATTTTCCGGTCGCAGGCCCCGGATCTTTCCCGCAATACATGGTCTCAGCGCTCGCGGCCAAGCATGTGAAGGTCGTGCTGGGCGGGCAGGGTGGCGACGAGCTCCTCGGTGGCTATGCGCGCTATCTCGTCGCTTATTTCGAACAGTGCATCAAGGCGGCGATGGAGGGCACCTAACAGCACGGCAATTACGTTGTGACGATCGAATCGATCGTTCCCAATCTTGGCCTGCTGCGCGAATACAAGCCGATGATCAAGGAGTTCTGGCGGGATGGGCTGTTTGACGAGCTCGACAAGCGCTACTTCCGGCTTGTGGACCGCTCGACCGACATGGTGGGCGAGGTCGATTGGTCGTATCTTGACAAGACCCGTGTATTCGAAGACTTCAGGACGATTTTCAACAACCAAGATAACGTCAAGAAAGAAGCCTATTTCGACAAGATGACTCACTTCGATTTCAAGTGTCTTCTGCCGGCGCTCTTGCAGGTCGAAGACCGAATGAGTATGGCACACGGTCTGGAGAGTCGGGTGCCGCTGCTTGATCATCCGCTCGTCGAATTTCTGGCGACGGTGCCGGCCGACGTGAAGTTCAAGGGCGGGCAAATGAAACAGCTCATGAAAACAGCGTACCGTGACGCGCTCCCCAAGAGCGTGCTGGAACGCCGTGACAAGATGGGTTTTCCAGTTCCGCTCAAGGAATGGTTCGAAGGTCCGCTCAAGACCTACGTTGCGGACGTATTCGACGAGCAACGCTCGCGGCAGCGTGCCTATTTCAACACTGACGTCGTGCTCGCGAATTTCCAGGGAGCCTCGCGCTTCTCGCGCAAGACATGGGGACTTTTATCCCTCGAGCTATGGCATCAGCGCTTCCACGATCGGGCCAACGAGTTTAAAGCAATGGTCAACTCCGGGCGCCAGGTCGTCCACCGTACGATGAAGGATGCGGTTCAATGAGGATTTTTGTCACCGGCGGCCGCCAATCGTCGACGGCAGGGTCTGGTTGAAGAACGTGCCGATCATGTTGTAGCGGAAGGCCTGCGTCAGGCCGAGCGAAGCGCCGCACAGCGCGGAAATTTGCTTCCATCGCATCGCGCCTACAAAGACCAGGATCAAATCGGCCAGAATTGCGAGCGACATCCAGCTGACAAACCATGCCGAGTTGGTTCCAGCTAGGCGCAACCAGAGGTCGTCGAGGGAATTCCTCGAACTGCAAAATAATGCAGCAGCCCGGAGTATTCGTGCTGTGAACAAAAATATCCGCTGCATCCTCAACCCAGGGCAGAAGGTCCATTTTCGGCTTGCAAGCGAGGCGCTTCGCCAAGATATGGCATGCGGTTAAGCCAGATTTGACAATGCGGTCGCCCGTGCTATGCCCGGCTGCCATTACACGATCGAGGGCTTGCGTCGAGGCAATCGGGGCCGGTTTAGATGAAACACGGACGAAAGATCGCCGTGATCGGGCTGGGCTACGTCGGTCTGCCCGTGGCCGTGTCGTTTGCTCGATCGGGTGTTCCAGTGGTCGGATTCGATATCGACTCCGCGCGCGTCGCTGAGCTTAGGCAAGGCAATGACAGGACGCGCGAGGTTGAGGCCGAAGATCTGGGTCATTCGTCGTTGGTGTTCGCGGCGGATCCGGCGGCACTGAAACAGTCCGACTTCTACATCGTCACTGTGCCGACGCCGATCGATGAGGCACGGCGACCGGATCTCCGCGCGATGATCGCAGCCTCGCGATCGGTCGGGAGCGCGCTGAAGAAGGGTGACATCGTTGTCTATGAATCGACGGTTTATCCCGGCGCGGTCGAGGAGGACTGTGTGCCGGTTCTGGCCGAAACCTCGGGTCTGAAGCCTGGTGCCGATTTCGCGGTTGGATACTCGCCCGAGCGCATCAATCCAGGCGACAAGCAGCACCGGTTCGAGACCATCACCAAGGTGGTCTCGGCGCAGGACGCGAAGACGCTCGATATTGTCGCAGCCGTGTATGGCTCGGTGGTGACCGCCGGCATTCATCGCGCGCCTTCGATCAAGGTGGCCGAAGCTGCGAAAGTGATTGAAAACACTCAACGCGACCTCAATATCGCCTTCATGAACGAGCTCTCGCTGATTTTTCGGGCGCTCAACATCGATACGTCAGACGTGCTGGCCGCGGCTCGCACCAAATGGAATTTCATGCCGTTTCAACCTGGGCTCGTTGGCGGGCACTGCATCGGTGTCGATCCCTATTATTTGACGTTTCGGGCGGAACGCGCCGGCTATCATCCGGAAGTCATCCTGGCCGGCCGCCGCATCAATGATGGGATGGGTCAGCGGGTGGCGCGTGAATGCGTCAGAGGCTTGTTGCGGCGAAAGACCCAAGGCAGTGTCGTCACCGTCCTCGGCTTGACCTTCAAGGAGAATGTTCCCGACACCCGCAATTCGCGGGTGATCGATATTGTCCGGGAACTTCAATCGTTTGGCCTTACCGTTCAATTGCACGATCCGTGGGCGGACGCTGCCGACGCTAAGCATGAATATGGCGTGGCCCTGATGGAGTTGGGTGCCCTGCAGCCTGCGGATGCCGTCGTCCTTGCCGTTGCCCACGATCTTTATGTCGAGGGCGGCTGGCCGCTCGTTCGCCGGTTGCTCGGCAAGGACGGAGGGCTTGTGCTCGACGTAAAGACCAGGCTCGATCGGGCGTCCAAACCTGCCGATGTTGAGCTATGGCGGCTCTAGGAGACATGATGCGCGACCCCGTGCTGGTCACCGGAGCTGCCGGCTTTATCGGATTTCACGTGGCCGAGCGCCTTCTTTCGGAAGGACGCAGGGTTGTGGGCCTGGACAACGTCAACAGCTATTACGACCCACGGCTGAAGGAGGCGCGGCTTCATACCCTAAAGCGCCATTCCAATTTCGCTTTTGCGAGGCTGGACCTGACGGACCGCCTAGCCGTTAAATCGCTTTTTGAGCAACACCGGTTTCCCGTCGTCGTGCATCTCGCCGCGCAAGCCGGCGTTCGCTATTCGCTCGACCATCCGCACGCCTATGTCGATGCTAACCTCGACGGCTTCACCAACGTGCTGGAAGGCTGCCGGCACAACGGCTGTGAGCATCTCGTGTTTGCATCCTCTTCTTCTGTCTATGGCGCTAACACCAAGCTGCCATTCTCGGTGAAGGACAATGTCGATCACCCGATCAGCCTCTACGCCGCCTCGAAAAAGGCCAACGAGCTGATGGCACACGCCTATAGCCATCTGTATCGCATTCCGGCGACAGGCCTGCGCTTCTTCACCGTCTATGGCCCGTGGGGCCGTCCGGACATGGCGATATTCATGTTTGCTAAAGCCATTCTCGCCGGCGAGCCAATCAAGCTGTTTAATCACGGCAAGATGCGGCGTGACTTTACCTATATCGCCGATGTCACCCTGGCCGTGGTTCGGCTTCTGGAGCGTCCGCCGCAGGGCAACCCGGGTTGGCGCGACAACGCACCGGACCCCGCGACCAGCGCAGCGCCGTGGAGGGTTTATAATGTCGGCAACAATAGGCCGGAAGACCTGCTGCGCGTGGTCTCGATCCTGGAAACCGAACTCGGCCGGTCCGCCGTGAAAGAGATGCTGCCGATGCAGCCTGGTGACGTCGAGGCGACCTACGCCGATATCACCGACCTCGAGCGCGAGATCGGATTCAAACCGGCGACCCCGATCGAAGAGGGTATCGCGCTGTTCGTCAAATGGTATCGCGAGTTCTACGGCATCGAACGATAGGCAGGATGGCTCAAAAGATCATTCCTCTTATTATGTGCGGCGGCGCGGGAACGCGGCTGTGGCCCGCCTCGCGCGAGGTCTGAGCAGTTCGTGCCACTGTTCGGGGCGCGCTCGACCTTCAGGACACGCTTGTCCGGATGCTGGATGCGAATCTCTTCGATCATCCGATCGTCATCACCAAATGCGGCCTATCGCTTCATGGCCGAGCCGACTTGGTCGGCAAATAGCCGCGAGCTTGAGGTCGCGGCTTGTGTACGGCAAGCGTGGTACTGACGTGCGGCCGGATTTCAGCTGCAATAAGAAGCCCGTGCCTATGATGAGGGCATCATGACCATTATTGCCAGAACGATAGCCAGCCAGATGAGACACCCTTGCAGGCGCTGTGACAGTTGTCGATGGGTCTGCGAGGCACATCCCGATCGACCCTGGCAAGGGCCCAACGCTTGCGGTTGCGGCGCGCCCGGTGCTCCATGCCCGGCGTGTAACAGACCGGATGATGATAGCGCGCCGGCGTTGCCGGTGGGCTTTGAACTCGAGAACCAAGAGTGAGGGTTGGGACGAGCCGGACCAATCGAGGCCGGATTTGCCAGAAGGCCCATGCAACTGCCCGCCGCTGCTCCTGCAGGTTCGTGAAAGACTTGCGTGGCTTCTTTGCTGAGCCGAACTCGGCAAAACCCCCGCCGGAGCTGACACGGGTTCTTTGCAAAGGGATGATTTCAGCACCAGTGAACCAGACTCCCATGGAATGCTTTTTACAAGGAGAATTTATCGACAGCCCCTGCGGCCGGCGGATGGCTGAGCTGCTTAATTCGAATGAGCGAAGAGCGGGCCAGCCGGGACATGCTTGGGACCAACGATGCGCAGCACGATGACGCTTTGGATATGTTTAGGATTGGGCGCGTGCTCATCAATTTCTGCCGAGACTGCCGAACCGCCGCCGCCTGATGGCACGAGCCTTAGCGCCGGCATAATACAAGCGACCTCAGATTCTCATTTTCAGCCACCGATCGAAGTCACCGATCCGATTAGAGCGCAAGTGAATTCTACG
>Ga0206997_10179_pt1 | contig 17192 bp, 18 predicted proteins | sample Alteio_BWMinCont_3_FD_153478 | JGI IMG/M metagenome (GOLD analysis project Ga0206997, IMG submission 153478) | Enriched cells from forest soil in Barre Woods Harvard Forest LTER site, Petersham, Massachusetts, United States -... | ecosystem: Environmental > Terrestrial > Soil > Temperate forest >...
GTCAGAAGACGAAAGATTGGACTCTTGTTCTTGAATTTTTTGTTTCAACTCTGCTTCTGCTGAAGATAAAATTCTTAATTTATCATTAAATCTATCGGATTGAGCAACCAATTGTTGGCGCTTTACTTCAAGGTCATCTTCTATTTTTTTCACATACAAAGGGCTAATACGAGTAGCTCTTTGTACTCGGGTATATTCTTTTTTTAAGACTACTTCCTGTACCTTATATAAGGCGATACGATCTTCGGCCAAACTTAATCGCTGCTCTACTTCTATAACCTTTAACTCAGCCAGTTCTTTCTTTAACTCGGCCAATACAACTTCCGCATCAAGTAATTCTGCTTGCTGTGCAATAGATAAACGCATTTTATCATTGCCAGAAGATTGCGTTGCAAATGATTCTTGCAATCTGTTTTTTATTTTATATTCCTCTAAAGCAAGCGTAACTGCCTTTTTACGTTTATTAATATCATCATGCGCAGCAATTTTTTCTTTTTCGGCAGTCTGCAAACGTGCCTTGAGATCCGTCAATTTTCGTGCAATTTCTTGAATATCTTCAAAATCATAAAATGTTTTTGGCGCAACATATAATGCAGCGCATGATTCATCCGTCGCATATTCTTTTGTTAACGTAATATGTGATTCAAGCAAATTAAGAATATGTTGTTGCGTTTGTTCTATTTCTGATAAAGTTTGATACCTTTGACTTAATAAGGATATCTTCTTATTTAAAAAATCCCGACTCTTAAAATTTACGTCAACAACGTGAGCGTTTTTCAATGTTTCTCGAAGAACTTCTAATTCTCCTGAAAGCTTTTCAATAAATGGCTTTACATCTCTAAACGCACTCTTAAGAGCTTGCTTTTCTTTTTCAAGTGTCTGTAATCGTTTTTCTAAACGAGTTGCCGCTGGTGTAGTATCACTCGCCCCCTGAGTAACATGGGCCAAAAAACTACCAACGATATACTGATTGCTGAGCGTCAGAATAATCAACAACCAGACTTTAAAAAACAAATACATTCTTATCATTTCCATTCCATAGTTACTGCAAAAATTGTACGGTATTAAATAATCGTATGTCAGGATGCGTATTAATACAATCCACTAACCATAATCGCAACTGTTCATGCAACTCGTCAATATTATTATGTATATCTAATGCAATACCTTCTGATTGCGAAAGTGCACAAAATAATGAATATCCATTCTTTGTTGCATCCTGATTTACAAAATCGGGATATATTCCTAATAAAGCAAAAAATTTAGCTAAAAACAATTTTTTCACAAGGGGCATAGTAATGGTACTCACATATTCACTATATAAAAAGGTAAATAAAGAAAAAATTTTATCAGAGTTACTATGCTCAGGTAAAAAATAAAAAGCAATTTCCAAACAATGATGCAAAAACATAATGTCATCCAAAACCCAACGAGCTGGAACCTGTATCAATTCAACATCATGTATCCTATATCGATCATGTTGCGATTCAAGCTGGTAGGTGACAAACCCCCCCATGCATTAATCCCGGCATTTTCCGCGCCTGCTTCAACATAACATTCATACGACCCCTCACCCTATCAAATATTACAAGAGTGGAACGAGATGGCCCATAATAACGAAGAATAATACCCTGCTGCACAGAAGAATGCATAATATACCTCTCACTACCCCAACAATACCACGATTCTATAAGTTTCTCCCCGCAATAGCAATAGCTCAGAACTACCCCCCATTTGACACCAACCCCATAAATGATACAGTGAAAAATATATAATTATATTAATTATCATTTATTCAAATTGAATATTGGAGCTTGTATGAATCTCTTTTTCAACCAATATAAAACGTTAACAACGCGAGCGTTTATATGCCTTGTGATGGCAATAATGCTCTGCTTGCACAACCCGCTACAAGCTGCCGCAGCAACGCGAGCGTTCACTCCTGCGCCAAGACCTTCAACGTATACTGATTTAGCGAAATGGACGTTATATACGATACGAAACAACTTTGTTGCAAATTATGTCGGCAGTGCAACACAATCTCTTTATAATTACGCAAAACGAAAATACTATGGCTCAAAACGATCTCTCAGCAATTATTTTATGCGAGCAAAAAAGAAGGCCCGCCCTGATTCGCAACAAGAAAAACCGTTAGGCATTGTTGGAACAGTGGCTGCTCTTGGAACCGATTTATATCTTTCCACAAAACTGAACAATGACTGGAACACACAATTTGAAGGTCTTCCTGCATTACCCATGAGTTATTATGGCTTACAATATGCAGCAAACTACCTATCTAGTTCTTTATATGAAACATCACTTTATAACTGGTTTAACGCAACATGTACACCATCAGACGGTAGTACATGGTCATATGCTAAATCAATAGCCTCCACTGCTGCTGTTGTTGCATCATTATATGCGCAATACCAAGCGCCTCTGTGTATCAATAAATATTTTTTAAACAAAACCCTCGAATCAGGTCGATTCCTGGCATACGCTGGCATGTCACTTGCATGGACAGGCCTTTCGTGCCTTGGAACATGGTTAGATATAACGAGCAACGATTAATTTCAACTTAACGCAAAGTCGCTAATCCTGAAAACAACTTTTCATGATTAACATAAAGGACAAAATATTATGAAGATGTTTATTAAGCGAATTATTTTACTGATACTATCCGTTAGTATGCTTGCACAGCCATTACATACCATTAACATTGCGCCAACATATCACTTCGCACCACAACCTACAGCAAATGATTTTGCTACCTTAGCAATTGGCACCGAACTAAGTCATGTTGCTGCACAACAAATCGGCATGTTAGCGTATCGTGGATATCATTACATTAAAAATAAGTTAATCACAAAACCAACATCTACAACAGCACCAACTTCTGCCCAAATCGTCTCCAAATCTTCCGTACTAATACCTGCATGCATTGCAACAGCTGCACAAAGTTTAACGCAGATATATCTCAATATGAAAATGAATAATTTTTGGAGAAAAAAATTTAAAGAAGGACCAGCGTTGCCCTTTTCATATTATGGATTACTTTATGGAGCAGATTATATTTTTGGAAGTCTCTATAATTATGGCTTCAAAAAAACAGTTAATAATACTAAACAATTAGCAAACAGTCCGAGCAGCGAAACATGCGCTTCTACGGCATTATCAGGGCTTTGTGCATTTGGATCATTATATGCTCACTATAAAGTCCCAAGCCTCATAAATAAATATTTCTACAATATAGTAATGCCACCAGCACGTTTTGCGCTACATAGCGCGCTGACAGTATTACGCTCTTTGCGCCCATACATACTATAGTTTCCGCAAAATTCACCAAGTTTATTGTTGTGTTTATTTTTTGGGAGCCATCTGCTGCGCAGTAGCAGCAGCTTTGCCCAAAGAATCGTAAGGCCGCCGCAAGCTCATACTCTCAACTTCCCAGATATACCCATTAATAACCACATCTTGAGGAATAAGTGGCGAGCTTTTCAAAAGCTCAATTTGCTCTTGGCAAGCAGCATCAATATCAGAAACCAAATGCATCCACTTTGCAAAATTCTTACTTTGATCCTGCAGCGTAAGTTCTGGCAAAGCCGGGTTAATCGAAACACCCTGAACATCAACACCTTTGTTTTTAAGACTATTCACCAAAGAATCCCCTGAAGAAGATAACATCGCGCATCCAGTATGATTAATAATAATGATCTCTTTAGTTCCGCAAAATTGAGTTGATAACATGGCAGAACGAATTGCATCATCGGTAACAAAGCCACCGGCATTGCGGAAAATATGCGCATCTCCATCATGAATACCTAAAATTTCATTAATAGAAATACGTTCATCCATACATGCTAATATAAACAGGCCACGATTTGGCGGAATACCCAATTGCCGACGCAAGGCCCATTTTTTTCTTTCCGCCAGTTGTGCGTCTATTTGTTGTGAAAGCATGTATACCCCTTACCCTTAATACTTCAAAATTTAACCTATGCATTCAAGTAAAGATTTTTTTTCTTCATGACTTAACTCTTGTAAACAAAGTTCCACAACTTCTTTTAAATTTTTTTGTAATTCATCTAAACTAGCGGCTTGAGTATGAGCGCCGGGAATTGAGGGGACTATAGCAATATATAAACCAGTTTCAGGATCTCTTTCTATATAGCTTGTTATTTTCATAAATTAACCTTTATTTATTTACTCCAAATAATTCTTCTCTTAACTGTTCATAGGGAATAATCTTTTCTTTTTTTCCCTTACGTTTATATATTTTGTATAAAGAATGAAGATCTTCTAGCTGCTCCATCAGTTTTTCAAATTCAGAGTACTTTATAAGAACTCCAACTCGATTGCCATCTTCATCATAAAAAAATTTTATATTTTGCTTCATAATCATAAAAAACTAATAAAGCCAACCCCCAGCTTTAAAAACCGGGGGCCTTATGCTCTAGATATATTTAATAACAATATCTATTACTTACAGCTACAATTATTGCATTTGCATGGTTTGCAATTACATGTTGAACTGCATTTTGTTGAAGTTGATTTTGATTCAGCTGCCAACGGTGCTGCAACAAATAATACCACCATTAAGCTCAATAACATTTTTTTCATAACGTCCTTTCTCTTCTAAAATATGATTACTCAACTAATATATGAGTATATCCAATAAACAAAAAAACTTACAGAGCCAACAAAAGACGCCTATTTGAATAAAAATTGAGAAAAAGGTAATCCACTGCTTAAACCAGTGAGACAAGAAAAGCTTTGAGCGTTGGCTAGAGTAAAGTAAAAAGAGTGTGTGATTGTCGAGGGGCATTTGAGGACGGATCATGTACACGTATGTATAGAAATACCGCCAAAATATGCAGTTTCATCAATAGTTGGATTTTTGAAAGGGAAAAGTGCAATAGCGGTTGCTCGAATTTTTGGAAAAACCAAGAATTTTACAGGAGAGAGTTTCTGGGCGCGAGGATATGCGATTTCAACAGTAGGCTTTGAATTGGATGCTGTTAAAAAGTATATTCGTGAGCAAGAAGATGCTGATGAATTTGGCCGATTTTAAAAAAACGTTGAGATAACAATTAGGTAAACATAGTCGTCTTTGAGACGACCCAGCCCATCAAACCACCGCCTTTGGCGGGGGTGTTCTGATTTTAGCAAGCACAACACTTGAAATTCATTTTCATAGCAATATATATTAATTGATATCTGCCTCAAAGGAGAAAATCAATGATTATTATATGTTTTGCATCAATTTTACTACTTATCATTTCAACTACACAACAAGGATCAATGAAACAATCAGAACAAAAAAAACTATCTCGAGTTGATTTCACAACATTTCAAAAACAAATAACTGAAGCCGTTACCGATGAACAACCACAAGCATTCGCTACCCATGTAATACAATTCATGCTTGATGATTCTGAACAAACATCCATTCCTTCATTAAATCAAACATATCTACAATTCAGCGCTGTAAGCAGATCTATTGCGCAAGCTTTAGAAAATAAAGTCGCTCCATTTATATGTACTACAATGCTATTAAAAGCTTTGTTAAAAAAAAGTGAAGAAATGTCAAAAAACGCTCAATGCAGCGACATTAACGATACGGTTAAAAAATACAATGCGAGTGCAAACAAAGAAAGAGAAAAATTACAAAAAACAATTGATAAACAATTAGAATCATTTGAAGAAAAACTTGATTTAAACTACGCGCTATGTTTCATTAACATTTTGCAAAATATAAACGACTGGATAATTCTTCAGCCAATTGATTCTCTGTGTTTTCTCATCCCAAAAAATTATAAACTCTTCGAAAAATCCCCCACACTACAAGCCTATATACCCAAAAAACTCACAGCTGAATCACCATTAACTGAATTAGAATTAGCACTGGGAATCAAGCTTGATCATATGCAGCCTCTTACTCCGGAAACACTTAACATACATCAAAAAAACTCTCAATATATGCAAGATTTCATTAACCTGTTAAATAACGGTAATATTTTTATTACCAAAGTTGAATATGCAGCAATCAATAAGCAAAAGAGAGACCATCTATTACCACAATGGGCTATTTATAGCACAGGGCATGGAACCACGAATCAATTAATAAGTGGTTTAGAAATTTCCCAATTCAAAAAATTATTACAATTTCTCGACACAAAGATTTGGACAAAATTTTTCTTCTACAACACATGCTATGGTGCCGGTGTTAACGCGGAGATTATATATGAAGATATTAAAAAACCTTTATCTTCACAAACTTACCCATTTATAATTGTCACCAATGCTTTAACAGACGATCGAGTCACTTTTAAAACAGATACTATTCTCAATACCAAACAAGAACCCGCAACAATCGAAATGGTACTCCCAATGAATTTCCCCAAATTTATACAACTCATTCGCCAAAATTCTCCTAATCTTTCTGAATTAATTTCATCAATCGCAGGAACTAAACATGATTTTGTTGGCACCAGCCCACAAGTTAGATTACCTGGCCTGCCATGGTTTTCTATTCTTGATATTAATAAAAAAACTATTTCTCTGAATAAAACTTTAAGTAACAATTGCAAGGGCTATAAAGAGGGAATCAATATACAAACATTTTTCAAACATAAAAATCCAGAAATTATTCTCCTTTATTCCCCTTTTATTCCATGCGAGCTCAAAATTAACACCCCATCAAATAAACCCCTTGCATTTGTACCCATGTATCCACAACCCACAGAAGAACAGATCTATCGTATTGCAAAAATCTCATCAACCACACGAACCGTTGACGATTTAATCTACTCCTTCATACAAATGAAATCAGTTGGCACAGAATTAATATTTATCATTGGTGAAATTATTACTCAACAGACAATCTATCATAATATTGCCATAACATTTCGCAATGGCAGGCCACAAATTTTTTTGTTTGATGCTAAAAGCGAAGGTTATAGACCTTTTGTTTCACATGAAGATATTGTTGCAAAAGCTCCTATACGCTTTGTTCCATTAGACCAATATAGTCTTGATTTTAAAAAACTCATGGATCCATTATTCAAGCAATTAGAAGAACTTGCACCTTCAACTACTTCATTATCCAAAATTTATGAACAAAAAACTGTCGAAGCTGAAAAATCACTCAAATCCCGTGAAGCAAAAAAAGAAAAAGAGGACTGGAAAAAACAAAAAGAACAAAATTTATTGTCGCAACTTAACGCTTCACTAAATCTATTAACACAATAAAGGATAACTATCCTTATATAATAATACTCAAGCGTGATAAGAAGTATTTAACATCATCATCACAGAATCGAAGGCCCACGCCAAAGAACGCATTTTTATTATGATGACTAATAAAGTCATCAGCACCAAAGGTAAAATAGATATTACGCGTAAAGAACAGCCGATTCAGCCATTTTAAATGCGGTCGGTCATCACCATTACGTAAACGCCCTCGGATATCATACAGCTCCAACGAACTTACCCACCGCATACGATCTTCCGTAAGCGGAATATCCAAATCAACAGCAATACCACCAGTACTATCAAACAATCCCCCGCGGAAACAAAAGTTCCCATAAATTTTACCAACCTGGATATTATACAAAAACTTATCCAATCGACGAAAGGTATATCGTTTTAACGGTGCATATTTTAATTGCTGCGCCGGTGTTAAATCCATCTGATCAGGAATCAACTGCTCACAATCCCCCTTAAACCATGCTCGATGCTCTTCAAAACGTTCTAATCTTCCTGCTTGCGTCGCTATGATACCAGCTAAATAAAAATAATCTTCGCTGGGATGGATACGAACGTTAACATACCCTTTATTTTCCCTAAAACATTCTTTTTGATACGGTCCAGCCATCGATTCAGTATGAATATCAAATACAACGGCCATCTTTTCAACTTTATCAAAATAGGTACGTATACCATTTAATGCAATTTTCAAATCACGAGAAGATTGCTCGTCATTAACCAACTGACCCAATACCCCCTGACCTTGATTAATTTTTTGAACAACACCACGCAATGGATCACCAACATCTTCAAACTTCGTAGCCATACGATTAAAATCACGATCAAGCACCGCCGCAACGCGCTCTAAATTTTGTTGCACATTGCTACTTAAACGAGGAATCTCATTGCGCAAATCTTGTATAACATTTTTTAACTCCGCAACAATAGTATCGATATTAGTCTCATTACGGGTCACCAAACTATCAAGCGATGTTGAAAATGAAGCAAATTTCTCAGCCGATGTTCGCATATTGTCAACCAACGCTCGCAATTTTTCTGAACCCTGCTCGCCACCAATTGCTTCGTCCATCGATTTAGTAATAGAAATAACATTTTGAGCAACATCCTCAAATTGCTGCAACAAGCGATCGACCTTCACCGGCCCTCGGCTTGGTCGTGTAAGCATACTGCCCGCAGGTAATAATGGCAATGCTGGATCACCAGGAACAATTTCTAAATATTTACCCCCTAGTAATCCTTCCTGTCGTACCATCGCATATGCATCAGTATAGAGTTGATACTCTTTACCAATCATTAATGTTGCTTTAACCTGATGACCATCACTGACAAGATCGATGGCATCAATCCAACCAACCTTCACCCCTGCAATTTTAACATCTGATTTTTTATTCAAACCTGATATATCATTAAAATAAGCATAAAATGTATTATACTTAACCCTATCAAATCGAAATGATCCAATTTGATAGCTCATATAAAGAAAAATCCCCGTTGAAACAAGGATAAAAAGACCAACGGCAGTCTCGGTTCTCATACGCAAGCTGGTTCCTTTGCGTTATATCCAATATAATTTTTTTATACAGTAGCTTACTGGACTATTATTTTCATCGCCATTTTCTGATAACTTTTTATATAGTATCGCATATACCTTCACAGTTGTCCCGCCAAATTTTCCATACGATACCACAGAAAATGATGCCGCATCTAATTCCTGAGCAAATATTCCACGTATCTCAGGTCCAATACTACTATACCCCTTACCTAATACCGGCGCTAATAAAGTATCCCATTTTTGCTGCCACGCAATCGGTTCATGAACTCCTTTTAATTGCTCAAAAAATGTATCCCAAACTTTTTTGTCAGCATTTTTTTGCATATCCTTAAAGCCTAAAGCAACCATAGCTGAAGCCGTTAAAAACCAGGGTTGAACCTGTTTGCTTTTACTATCAACCGTTAACATATCGAGCAACGCAACATTAACAATGTGATCGTTTTTTCCCGACCCTCGCGTTGTTGGCGAGATAAATATATAATCTTTCAACTTTTTAAAATGAGCATCGCCTGCTATTTGCGTAACATCATCCAGTGGCTTGCCACGTTCTTGTATATATTTTTTTAAGTTTTCCGCAAAACTTTGATCCTTTACCGCCGAACCAAATTTTTCACCAATCTGCTGTATAATTTTAGCCCCGTCTAATTCCTGCTCCTTAATGAATTTTTTCTGCTTAAAATCATAAAGACTGTTAATATTGATCTTTCCCTGCTCGCTGGCAATATAAATCTCACAGGATCTTTCAGAATCCTCTTCTTTTTCAGCAAGCGAGAATGTCTGCCAACGGTTCAATAAGGGAACCAACTTTTTTAAGCTTTTTTGCAAGGTACTTTCTTGTTTGTCTTTCGGGCTCGCACCCACTTTACCGTCCTCTTTTTTAGATTTTTCCGGATCATCAGACAACTGCCCGATAGCAATTTGAATACCGCTCAATGCCAACAAACGTGCCTGCTCTCGATCTGCAAGCGTTATTGTTAAACGATTATATACAATCACTTGGTTAACGATGCCAAAAACTAATAATGACATAACGGTCACGATGCCAATTGCCAAAATCAAAACATACCCAGATTGTTGTTTCGACCATTTCATGCCATACCTCCCTGAACACCCAATGCCTGTTTAAGATTTTCAGGCAATGCCCCTAAAAATGCTTGCGTTGCTGCTGGCATTTCGGGTTTATTTCCTTGCTGCCCCTCTGCTTTTCCGGATCCCGATTTTTTTTCAGGAAGGTCTGCGCATACAGCTGCAGGGATGTGTACTTCAAACGCAAATGGAAATGTGCGATGGGTTGCTTTATCACTTTGAAATACCCCTTTTATCGTAATAAACTCAGGCAACGCTTGATCAACCTTCTTTCGCTGTTCGTCATTGCCCCAGGTCGTCAAGGTAAGCAATTCTTTAACCTTTGCAACGCGAGCGTTTTTTTCTGACGATGACGCTTGCGCCGTTTTAGATTTTTGCTCAGCCTTTGCGTCCGATTGCTTTTTCTCATCTACACCGCGAACACTCGCGCTGTTAGCGCTCTTTTCAGGTTTATCAATCTTATATGCCTGCAATGACACCGTACATTCCGTTAGATTACGCGCCAATTCAAATGGTCGACCTTGCTTTTTTTTCTTATCTGTCTGATCACCAGAAGCGGGACCTTCGTATGCCACCTCTTCACGCAGCAATCGAAATAGTTTCGTTTCATTACTTTGATCCGTATTTGCTTGTGGAACTAAACGATATGTTACTCGAACAAAATGTGTTGTCGATTCATCAACCACGGTCAAGGCATTGGTGGTAATAAAGCTCATACTTTCAAATTTATTATCCTTCAATACTACTTTAAAAATATGCTTTTCTTTTTTCGCTGACTCAGATTCCTTATCAGCTTCATTTTTTTTTGTTTTTTCTTCAGCAGCGCGAACATTTTTATCTACCGCAGATTGTTGTTCAGTTTTACCAGTTTCTGCAGTTTGCTTTTGAGCATGTACCAGTGGAGCAACCGCTCCAGAAAGATCCTTTTCCAGTTGGGTAAATAAAGGCAAAATATCAGAAGTCGCATGCATCAAGCCGGTGATACGGGTAACGACCCTTCGCGTTTGATTGAATGATTGATACAACATCATTGCAACAAACGACGAAATTAAAAGCGCTATGATAATTTCGATTAAACTAAATCCCGATTGCTTCATTTCTTTTTTTCCGGCATTACATACGTATATTTAACCAAAGTTTTTTTTCGTTCAATGCTTCCATCAAGCCATGTTGCATCAATACGTTCTATAATAATTCCAGGAACATCCTTCAACGACTTGCTTTTTGTTTTTGCACTACTATATATTAAACGACCATCAAAAATCGACTCGATTTTTTTTTCCTGCTTTTTATCATTCTGTGTATAACGCCTTTTTTCCGCTTCAATAAAAAAATTTTTCATTTCAGCAACTATCTGAATTTCTTGCGCCGTTGTACGCGCTGTTTTTAAAAAATTTGCTTGCGCAATGAAGATCGCCACCGTTACGATACTCACGATTGCTAAGGCAACAAGCACCTCAATTAAACTAAAACCACTATGGCTTTTGAAATTCATCATAAACGGTAAATCGTACATTAAAAGGATTTAAAACCAACCCACGCTCTTGACCGGTAACTTCATCGCGTATATTAATAACAATTTCTTGCGAAAGACCTTCCGGTAACAAAAAAATCCATGAATCTTTTAGTTTACCACTTTGTGCTTCATCGATCGTTTTAATATAAAAATTTTTTACTACAAAACGATCCGGCCACTCTATTCTTGTCCGAGCATATGCCACCTGGGCTGGCTCAAACGTTAATTCTCCGGTAGTCGATCGCTCCGCTTTAACCGCTTGTAGTTCAATATATGGAGTATCTTTAAAATTAAAATACAAGCGATGCAGTTTCCCCGCAACAATTGCACGTTCATATCCAATTCTTGTAAGTGTAGCGATCTTTTCTACAAATTGATCAATTTCACGAGTAGAACGCACGGAAATACGGGGGACAATAATTGCCCCCATAATACCGACAATAGCTAATGCAACCAGAATTTCTATAAGTGAAAATCCAGATTTATAAGCTCCACACACTTATTTGTTCCTCTGCAGGGCTACCTTCACCGTTTGGCCCCCATGAATATAATTCATATGGTTGTTTAGATCCCTTTGGATTTATTTGATACACAAATGGACGGCTCCACGCATCTTCTAATTCACTTTCTTTTTCAATGTATGGGCTCACCCACCGTTTAGCAATTTTTTGGTCGGCAGGCCTTGTCATTAAATCGGGTAAGGCCATCGGATAGGTACCAGTATCATTTTGAAATGTTGAAATACTCATCTTTAAATTGCCCAATCGAGATTCCGTACTTTTAATTTTTGCTCGACCGACATATTTAAAAAGCGTAAATCCTCCAGCGGCCATAATACCAACAATGGTTAATGCCACTAAAATTTCGATTAACGTAAAACCTGACCGCGTTTTATATACCATATGCATCGCACTCCTTTCATCAAAGTTTTTCATATTGCGCTCCTCCTTCTGCAAGATTTGCCATATCCATAATTGGCTTACCAATTGCTATGACAACAAATCCTACGATAATACCCATTACCACCATCATTGCCGGCCCTAATTTTGCCGCCAAACTATCTGCCAAATCACGTAATTCCGTTTCATAATAATGAGCGACTGTTAACAACATCGCATCAAGTTGCCCACTTTTTTCACCAGTACTAATCAAATAAATAGCAACTGGTGGGAACAAACCCGTTTTCTTCAAATACTCTGCCATTCTCCCCTGTCGTATAATATTTTCACGCGCCTCTTGTAAGGTAGTAACCAAAATTTTATTGTCAACAATTTTACATACAATATCTAATGATTCAGGTAAATTAACACCACCTTCGAGCAACATACCAAGTGTTTGACAAAATTGCACAATCGCAGACATTTTCGTAAAATGTCCCACCATCGGTAATTTCAACTTAATAGTATCAAAAATACGTGAACCTGAAGCAGTAGATTTCCACCACATAAAAAGGCTTATAGTGCTGATAAACAATATTATCAGCATAATATAATTATTAACTAAAAAATCGGAAATTCCCACAACAATACGTGTTGGCAATGGTAACTCAACCCCTTGTCCCATAAATGCTTCTGCAATTTGCGGAACAACAAATACAAACAAAATAGCAACGACAAGAATAACGATTCCCATTTGAATCATGGGAAGCATCAAAGCTCCCTTTACCTTTTTCTTTAATTCTAGTGAACGTTGAATATAGTCCGTTAACCGTTCAAGGATAATCTCTAATCGCCCACTGGCCTCACCCGCGCGCACCAATTGCACATAGGTTGTATCGAATACGCGAGGATATTTTGAAAGCCCATCAGCTAATGATTTACCCTCTTTAATGCCATCTTTCAATTCGATAACAATCGTACGCAATCCACCTTCAGTTTGTTCGATCAATAACTCAAGCGCTTCTAAAAGTGGTACCCCTGCTTTCAATAATACTGCAAGCTGTTTTGTTAAAAATATTTTATCCTTATCAGTCACTTTTGGCGCAAAAAGTCTTTTAAAAAAACTTATATTTTGTGGTTGATTTGTTGTTGCAAGGACGATAGTTGCAGGGAACAAGCCATTTTTTGCAAGATGATCTCGCACCGCCTGCGCAGACCCGGCATCAAAATTACCCGAAACCTTCTTACCATCCTTTGTAAATGCCTGATAAAAATATAAGGCCATATATTCCTTACACTTACCCGTTCGTCCTGAGCGCAGTCGAAGGATACGACGGGTTCTAATATAACTCAATTTTTAATAAATGGTTTGTATCCATTCGTACCCATTCGACTCGCTACGCTCGCTCAGGGCGAACGGATACATTTGACATTCTACCGTAATTATACAACTAAGCGAGTAATTTGCTTACGTGCTACTACACGTTCAATCGCTTCAATAATAACCTTTTTGCTTGCAACCACTGCATGTTCCATTAACCCGCTTAACAATTTGACTTGCTCCTGATCGTATTGAAAATTAAAAATGTGAGTAAAATCCTGCGCGGGATCCCAACCTTGCTGATACTGTTGATCTGCTTTTAATGGAATATATATAACCACCGGTGCTGTAGGATCGTCATCATCAAAATGAATCGAACAGGGCTCATTTTCTTGCAGATCACCGATTGGTGGAAATTTTAAACCGTGTCGTTGTGCATATAATTGAGCTTTCCGTAATTCTGAAAAAGCCTCGGCATGAGGAGCATCGCAATGCGTAGCACAACAACTATTAATTCCGCAATGTGTCGCATCACAAATAACGATAATATCAACTCCTCGTTCAGGGCGCAACAATGGTGGTAAGGCAAGTCCCAATTCCAACGTCGCATCAAACATCATATTCCACTCCTGCTCTTTACATACGCCATCTAAGGCCAACATCCAATTAGCGACATAAACCGGATACACGCTATCTTTAAGCAATGTGATATAACTTAAAAAATCTATCACGAGCTCCCACGCAAAGGCTGAATCACCTAAACAATCTTTATATAATCGAATAATATCATGCAAATTACGAGAAAGCGCTGACCCCCATAACCCCATCAAAAAGCCTAATGATTGTGGTGGATCAAAATCTATAGAATTGCCACTGCAAAACCTTCTCCCAAAAGCCCACGAAGGAATGAATGATTTGAGATACCAAGATCCAACTTCATATGGAGTAAATTCTGTCCATAAATATCCATTATCATAACTTCTACTCATAATTGCAGAATAAATAGGCATCGGCATATCAGTTCGACGAATAAATTTCACGTGCTCTTCAAAGCCAATATTCAGAGGATTACCATTGCCCATCTTCGATAATAATTTCTGCGCCAGTAAAGCTCCATAGAGATCAACTAATGTTATTGTTTGTGTACAAGCAAACTGTTTTAACAGGGCATGCATGAGTTGATTATTATTATTTCCTTGGGTAATAGGCGTATTTATTTGCAAAGGTAATTGTTCACTATATTTTTCAACCGACATGCCTGATTGTACTAAAGCAGCAACTGCCCATGATGAACCAGAAACCGTTGAATTATACAGTGTTGCGGGCAATAACCCAATTTTTGATGCGCCTTTCAAAAATCCTAACGTAGCAATCATTGCTCGATACCCACCACCACTACCACAGAACGCGATCCGGGGCACTTGATGATCTTGTAACGTATGTCCAACTAATTTCTCACACGCATTTTTTATGTATGGCACACGAGCAGCTCTATATTGTTGCTCTTCAAAACATAAATCCGTTCCTTGACGAACAGCAGCTTTGCGTTGCATGTATGGATGATGGCCATACTGCTCACAAATAACCGTTAAGAGAGGTAAAAAAAGAGAAATTATAGAGTTCATAGAATAACCGCATTTCAAGTTTTCCCATCATTAGGTCTCTTCCGAAGCTTGAATTAGGCCGTTCGTGGTGAGCGTAGTCGAATCCATACGAATGGCCGTTCGGACCCATTCGATGCGCTTCGCTTACTCAGGGCGAACGGAAAAAACTATAATTTCGAAAGAGATCTATTTTTATCCAAACGTAGTACAATGATACAAAGCATGCAACAAAAAAATTGTTGAACTAAATTAATAAAGCAATTAGGCTTGTCCCCAAAGATGAAAAAAGCTCGCAATAAATATTGAAGGCAATCGATGAAAAATATATTGAAAATGTATACAAAATTTAAAATAGTCTTAGTAATATTCTGCACATTACCAACGATATTACACACTTCCCATATTTCTCAAGAGCTATTACGAGAATTTATCAAACCGGTACCGCTCAATCGAAATGCATTAAAAACTTTTTTTATAAACGTTTTTAATCATCAAAGTTATGGTACTCACTGCCTACCGGCAAGCTTTCGCCATGCTATCGACTTTTTGTCTTATAATAAACAGGTAAAAAATCCACTCGACTATACCGTTTCAATTTTCGATTTATTCCATGATCGCTTAAAAGAAAGTACTTGGGTAAACCCCTACGCACTTACCCATTTACTCAATGCAGTGAATGAACATACAGCAACACTTTTACAAGAACCGAAAATCGATCGGCATGATCTTGTTAAACAAACGATCTACAATGCACTACTGACCCAATTTGCTCAGTTAAAAAATGATCCTGATACTTTTATCACAACGCTTACTGATAATATTTTTGCTATCGTTGATGACCCAGAAAAACAACAACGCGCTGAACTACAACATGCTCTTATTCGTCTTATCGAAAGCGCGCTCGATAAAGTAATTTGGGACCCATCGGAACAGGAAGATTGCTGGGATTCATGCAAGCTCCTCGCAGAACAACTTGATACTATGCACAGATTGGCGATTCTGCCAAATGAAACAATACTTAACCATTGTTACTGGTCCCTGATTTATCGATTCAGTTATTTCATTGAAACTACCGGCGAACATCTATCACCAGCTGTATATCGTGCGATTAAAAATGATATATTACTTCAACAAATTCCTCTGCTTACGCTTGCAGAACAAGAAGAGCATATTCTCACAAAAGCCCAGCGGTTACATACTGCCGTATTTGAAGGAGAAGTAAAAGTGCAAGCGGCAAAAACAGGGTTCGCGATACGGTAACTACTTACACTTTTTGCTTAGGTATTCTGTTCCGTAAAATATATTCTTTGGCTGCTTGAAAGTATTCGATATCCATCAAACTTAAATCGGTGATATTTCCCGCAGTGATCAGTATCTGGTTGTGCAGCAATTTTGCATTACCACAATTATGCAAAAGACTTACCATTTCATCTAACTGCGCTTTATTAATTATTTTGCTTGCGTTCGTCTTGCGATGCTGAATATAACGTTCTTCTTCAATTCCATCATCATCCTCTTTTTCTTCTGGACAAATACCTAAAAGCGCTTGAACTGCATAACGCCGCATGTATGATTGCGCGCTCCCATGGGACTGATAACCGGGTTTTTCGCTTTCAAGATACCGTTGATCATCGATATACTGCCCACTTTCATCGTGCAATAAACGCGTACAAAGAATCATTTTCCCACCATTGGTAATCACCCAGTGGTAGATATTGATGTTATTATCACGTAATGGTCCTTCAACGGCATTCATAATGTCGGAAAGTTTTGCATACTTCCATTCTCTATTCTTGCCCGTCATGCCAGTGGCAGCAAATGAAGCCTTTGCCCGGAGTAATGCTTTGGTCAATGCTCGGATGTCTTCGGACATGGTATTTAAATTTTGCATGATCGTTCTCACCTGTTGCAATTTAATTCTGTACTTGATCATTATCAATTAATTATGATTATATAGCAATATAAC
>Ga0206997_10083_pt1 | contig 17151 bp, 10 predicted proteins | sample Alteio_BWMinCont_3_FD_153478 | JGI IMG/M metagenome (GOLD analysis project Ga0206997, IMG submission 153478) | Enriched cells from forest soil in Barre Woods Harvard Forest LTER site, Petersham, Massachusetts, United States -... | ecosystem: Environmental > Terrestrial > Soil > Temperate forest >...
ACGGAAAGGCATACTCATGCGAAAACCTGACGCACGAGCAGTCATTCTTATGTGCCATGGGTTTATGTGCGATAAAGACGACGTACGTTTTTTACGAGGATTATTCCAGGATTACACAACATTTAGTTTCGATTTTAGAGCGCATGGTGAATCGACGCAAGGTCAATTTTGTACACTTGGCGCTCGTGAAATGTTTGATGTTATCGGGGCGGTAGATTTTATTAAATCTCAACCAGATCTTAAAGACAAACCCCTGATTGTCTATGGATTTTCGATGGGAGCTGTATCTTCTATTCTTGCTCAAGCATATGCAGGCAATCTCTTTGATGCAGCAATTTGGGACTGCCCATTCGATTCAACCGATAAAATTATCGAACGCAGTATCGAAAAACTAAAACTCAATATTGCTGGATATGAATTTGGTCTACCAGGAAGATCCTTATTACGCAGATATGCCTATAACACCTATGTACAAGAAGTCCTCAAGGCAGCCCTTAAAACATTTGCCAATATGGACGCTTCAAAAATTAATACCTGCTTAGAACCGGTCGACACAGTTGCAGCAATGCAAAAAATATCGATCCCTGCATTTTTCATTACTTGCAAAAATGATACAAAAGCGCCCATAGAAGCTGTTAAAGCTATTTATGACAATGCTCAAGGATATAAACGACTCTGGCTTACCGACGGGCGCCATCACTTTGATTCTTTTTTTTATAACCCTGAAAAATATACTTATAGAATCAGACAATTTATTGAAGGGTTCCTGAATGGATCGTGGAAACGTGAAATGCCTACAAAAATTTGGGATGATTCTCCTCAGGACGATGTCACAACTCCTGATAAGGATTTGCCGAAAAAAGAATCGTTAGCATAATACCCCCTCCGTTCACCCTGAGTAAGCGCAGCGCATCGAACGGGTCCGAACGGCCATTCGTATGGATTTAACCCATACTATAGCTTCGCTACCGTATGGGGCCCCTGGTCCTGAGCAAGCGTAGCGCGTCGAAGGGTCACCACGAACGGCCTCATCGAGCTTCAGAAGAGATCTAATGTAAAAGCTCCCATTATTATTTAAAAGCAATATCTTGTCATAACATATCAACCTTCATTATATTTACAATAAAATGCATGCTGAGATTATAAGAAGGAAAAACTATGTTTTATCAAGTAATCGCTTATTTTTTTATCATCACATATTTCATACCAACCACCATAAAGGCTGCAGATTTCAGCCAATTAAGCGAATCTACGTCACTAACTCCTGCTCGTAAACAAGAAATTCGTGCTTATGTAACCGCGCAAATGGACACTCACGATTTTAAGGAAGTTCTTAAAGTAGTGCAACGATATAGCCGACGTTCAACACAACAAACATCCCCCATGCCAACTCATCCTGCTAGCCACCAACACAACGATAATGAATTCGATGCAAAACAATCCGACTCTGCGCAAATCTATGCGTCCACAAAAGAAACAATCAGACAAAAGCTTATCGCCGAGCATACTCTGCTCAAACCGGATATCGAATCAGAGCAGGCGCTCAAAAATGCATACGCTGAATTATTAACGATACTTTTTGATCCAAACTATACAAAAATATTTGATCATAACATTCATATCACCGATGAACAGATCACTGCCATGCGCACAGCATACAACAAGAAAAATTTCTTTATGCGTTGGTGGAATGGGAGCCGTCATATAACCGCTCTTAAAAAAGACCTACAAACTATTATCTTGCCTTCAGTATACAAAAGCACCATAAATCATCTTACTGACGCACAAGAATCTGTTGGAAAACGCTTCATCACCATTTTGCTCGAAACTCGACTTCATGAAATACAGCAACCAGAACCGCAGCCATCTCTCACCACAAAAGTATTTTCTGCCGCAAGCGCAATAAAAAATTCGTTGCGAAATTTTTTTGGATCAGGTGCAGGCAAGGCTTCTACGGTACTGGCTATTGCCGGAGCCGCATTATATTTTATGTCACAAAAAGATGCCCCGGAAAACGCATTTTTCAACAAAATAAAAACGATATGGCACAAGATTCCCATTGGATTTGTACAGCCTCAAGAGATTAATCAGTAACTGCGATTAAATCTGGCAATACCTTTTGACAACGACGATTCATCCCTGTAATCTTTGATAGATACTATCATATTCACCATTCTATCAAGGTACACAAAGGATGATCATGAAAAATAAAACATTGTATACATTTATTGGCGCGGCATGCTGCGTTGCCCTCACAACTGCGCAAGCGGCTCAAAAACAGAGTGCCGACAAACAAAGTAGCGATAGCACTGCTTTGGCAGCAATAGTTACACCAGCGTCCCCTGCGGCACAAGCTGGATTATCTACGGTACCAGCAAGCGCTGTACCAGCTCAGGCTGCATCACCAAGGGCTGCTGCTGCACCAGCCGAAGCAATAGCATCTGTGGCTTCACCAGTCGCAGCAGCATCGAGAACTGCCGCCATTGCTGCAGGATTCGATCATGTTGCTCAAATAAAACAAGAAAAAGACAATGCATCTGAAGAACAAATACAAAAGGACCAAGAGGCTGCTGCTAAATTATTAGCCGCTGCATCAGCACCAGTGCCTGCTGCAAAAACTCCAGAAGAAGATAGTGAAGCCGAAGAAGACGAAGCTTCTACACCAAGACTTACAACTCCTACACACGCTGCAGAAAAATCAAAAGAAGCTGCCGCTGCAGTAGCAGCTCCTGCTGTTACACCAGCAGCGCCGGCAGTAGTTCCGGCACCTGAGCCCGTGAAAGAACAAGAACAAGCGAAAGCCGCCGTTGCTGCTCCAACACCTGTTGCGAGTCCAACTTCTGCATCTTCACCTGCCCCTGTTTCGGTTGCATCTGCAACCCCAATAGCGGCTCCTGCACAAGCAGCAGTTCCCCTGTCTTCACCAGCTTCTGTTATTCCCGCAGCTGCATCTCCAGTGGCAATTCCTGCTCCTGCAAGTGCTGCTGTTGTTGGCGCACAAGCACCAGTTGCTGCCGCTGCACCGTTAGTAGTAGAGCCGGATCCAGCAGCCAAACTTGCTAAAGAAAAGGCTGCCGCCGCCCAACAAGCGGCCGTTGACGGAAAAGGCGCACAAAACGATGCTCAAGTAAAACAAGAAAATGATAAAGAAAAAGTCGACAATTTTGCAGTCGTGCAAGAATCGATTTTAGATGCGTTTACTACAAAATATAAGCCTCATGATGGTGAAGTTAAAGGCGCTCAAGACGCTCGCCAAAACGATCCTCTTCGCGAATCTTTGCTAGCGATTGAAAACAATTTGCATAACGCAGCATTTAAGGCAGCGTTCAATGATAATTTCAATATATTTATCACTTCTGCTGATCATTCCATTCATGCCCTGTATGAAGCGCGTGCCCAACAAAGCTGGCTTGGTAGTTTGTGGAGTCGTTTTTGGACAGGAGATAGCGATATTCAACGAGCAAAAGTTAATTTCATAGAAATAACTGCTGGTGAAATTTTTAGAGCTTTCTTCAAAGATCTCTACGAACAACATAAACAAGCACAATTAAAAGCTGCAAAAACGCGTGCGGATGCAGATGCAGCTCGTGTTGCTAAGCTTGAAAAAGACATGCGCAACCCACAAGAAGCTGCAGCGCTCTTTGCTCAAACAATTTTCAACGAAAGACTTACTTTTGAGCAAAATGCACAAGCAAACGCCGCTAAAGATGCTAAAGCCGCTGCTGCTGCTTCCGCCGATGTCAAAACTGTGAAAGCAGCGGCAAAACCTGCCGTTCAATCAAACAGTTCAATCTTTGGATATCTACAAAGCTTTAGACAATATATCACCATGAAAACTGGCATAGCTGCTGTCGCAGTTATCGGTGTTGCTGTTTATTATTTTAAATATCTTAAAAAATAACTGGCGCCAGTATTTTAGTAAGAACTCAGGGTAACGCTCCTCTCGAAACAAACGGGAGGGGCGTTTTTTGTTATTTGAATTATTTAACAACCATCAATTGATAAAACCGCAGCTTTAATACAAATAAGGCATTACCCCTTTTGACAATCATTTCATGACGAGATATCCTGGATAATAATGGTGCATGGTCACCTTTAATAATCTTAAAATTGTAAACAACTTCAATAAAAATTAGGAAAATCATGAACAACCTTCCGCTTCATTTCCTTATCAGCATCACCATATGTTTAACATCGTTATCTGTATCAGCGGCACTCTTGCAACAACAGGATGCCACCCCACAGCATATGACCATGGCAACCAATGCGGCTATTAAATCATTACATCAGCAATCTGATGAACAACAAACGCTCATTAATCAGAGCCAACAAAGTGCTCCTGATGCAGCTGCACCTGTGCTTGCTGGAGCTTTACCACCTGCCCCTGTACAACAAGCAGTTGCCCCACTAGATCAAGGGCTACAGGCTGGAGATGTGGATGAAAAAGCAAAAAAAGAACGTGAAGCTGATCGTGTTGCAAAAGAAAAAGCAGCCTCCGCCGTCGCCAAGGCTATGGCGGACAGGCAGCAAAGGGAATCGCTTGCAAGCAGTGATACTGAGGCAGCCGATGGTTCTGGCACTACCCGACTTATTATAGACAATGACGACCAGGCTCCTGACAAAGAAGATAAAGATGCCGCAGAACTAGTTGAATTACGCGCAACGGTAACGGCTGAAATACGGGCCGAAGCGGCTCGAATCGGCTCAGCAGGCTTACATGGGATTATTAATGTTCTGACGGCAGACGTCAATGCCGAAGCTTTTGACGCAGTACTCAAGACTGTTAAAGCACTTGCAGAAGAATTTAACACAAAACGTAACGAACAATGGGGATTAACCCGTTGGTGGAATAGGGATAGCGACTTAATTGCCGCGCAAAATGCCGCCGCAGTTGTTATTAAAAATAAATTAGAGCAACTCGCAGTACCTGCAGCAATACCAGCTGGAGCAGTGCCAGCAGCCCCAGCGCCAGGAATCGGAATGGCAGCAATGAGAGCGCGAGCTGCAAGAAGAGCCGCTGCTGTAGTCGCCGATGACGCCGCTGGAGCACCTGGAAGAGCAAGAGCCGCGCTCGCAGCGCACGTTGCAATGGCAGCCGTAGCTCCCGGAGTCCCCGGTGCCGGCGCAGCAGGGTTGCCACCCGCACCCGTTGTTATAATACCTATTGGCGCACCTGGTATAGCACCGATCTGGGGCTTACCTGACCCAAACTCTCAACAAGTTATTGCCGGAACGATCATGTTCAATGCTGCACTTGAACAAATACGACGACATACCCCAGAAAAGGGATCCCGCGTACTTGATGCTATTCATTATCTTCGCAATAAAATAACTGCGACAAAACAATTTGTTCAAGCACAAGCACAAGCAGTACGTGACAAAATACGAGGAGTATGGGGACACGGCAGACTTGGCAAAATCGGTGTTTGTACCGGTGCCATTATTACCACCGGAATAACAATCCGCTATGCAGGAACAATGATCAAGTGCATAAAAAGCGGTATTACAAAACACAAAAATGCTTCTATAGTTGCAGCGGTAATAGCGTTGCTCGCTGGAGTTGTCGATCAATATTAATCGAAATATTTAAAAAAATAGAGTAACGATGAGCATGCAATATTCATTATTATTGTTATTATCGCTTCCGAAAACAATAATACAAAGCAACATAATATAACAAAAGTTAAAAATAATAAGGCATTATTATGAAAAGTAAAATTTTATCAATAGCAAGCTCACTCGTTCTCAATCTTGCTCATGTTACGCAAGCAGCAATGATTGTTAAAGACTCCCATCAAAAAACTCTGAATGATCTTGCATTTGAACGTGATCAATTACAAGCAAGGTCTGCGCGAACAAAAAAAGAGATGCGCGCGCAATTGACCAACGATTACACCAAATATAAAGAACAGCTTAGCCAACTACAAAAAGAATCGACTTTTGAACAAGTTAAAAAATTTGCACAAAAAGTAGATGATCTCGCCTCCTTTGCCAATAAAAATAATTTAATTAATAAAAATCGAGATAAAAAAGGTCTTCAAGTATATATCAAAGACCTCGTAGCACAAACACAAAAGCTTCTTAAGGATAAAACTCCATCTACATGGTCTCTCATAAAAACTCATGTAACAACGACTGCACAAGCCGCAAAAAATCGAACTTCCACCTTAACAGCCAACGTTACGACTCAAGCATCTGGTATATGGCAAGGCATAAAAAACTGGTTGTCGCCACAGCAGCCATCACATAACAAACCAATGAACAACAAACCAAAAGTCGAAACTCGCGAAAAGCTCTCTGATTTATCGCCGATGATTCCACTAGGATTAAGACCTATACCCGCTGTTATCCCTTCCAGCCTTCGTCAAGACTACGGCGGACAGGCAACTCGCCCAAAGCAAAGTCGGGACGATCGGGGATCTCAACAAAATCCAACACCAAGCATTGTTTCCGCAGCTCCGCCTCAAGCGAATCCAGCGGTTGCTTTACCTCTTGATGTACCAGCTCAAATTAAAGAAAACGCCGCAAGTATTGTTGTTAGTTTACCTGCGCAATCTAAAGAAGCCGCAGCTTCTGCGCCAGCAAATCTAGTCGTTAGCTCGCCTCTGGATGTATCGGCCCAGGCTAAACAATTAGCACAACAAAATCCAACGCCAGTTGCAAAATCACAAGCTCAAGAACCTCAAATAGCAACACCGGCATCTGCAGCAGTTGTTCAACCTGTTATCACTCCTGCAAACAAACAACAAGAACCTCGAGCTTTTTCCTTAAAACTTTCAACAGAATATTTAAAACTTATTCCAGGCGCAAATCTCAAACACTTTGAAAATCTTACCCTCGAAAAAGTTCGTGCTATGCTTATTGCACAATCAAACCAATATACCATCAGCAAATGGTTATTTGGTGATTACCATCGATTAACTACAGAAAAAGCTTTGTATGATTTCATTATCAACATAAACATCGATGGAAAAACCCTTGAATTACCTCACGACCTTGTGCGTCAATGCGTTGCAAGCGCAATTGAACAAGCGATAGCATTTATTGCAGCGGAATCTTCATCGTTGCCTTCAACAATGTCACCGCAACCTGATACAACATCACCTTCCACCGTTACGTTATATGCCGCATCTCCGTGGCAAAAAATAACGAACTATCTCAATCGATATACTATCATCCCGGCTGCCATTATACTTGCATGTTGCTATGCGGTAAAAAATAATTGGAAAAAGTTAGTGTAATCAATGTTGCGAAAGCTTTAATCTGTACGGCCTGCAAAAAATTTGCAGGCCTTTTTTATTAAAATTTTATTCTCTGGTATTCTGAGTTCAAATCAAATTCTTTCGTTTTACCCACCATACATTCTTATAAGAAAGGTATAATAAAAATCTTATGGTAACCATAAAACTGAGCGAAAAACCGCTTATCGACCAATCTGCACAGGCATATGCAGTCGTATGTGATGATACCTACGTTGCTCAAAAAAAATTTCAGGCGCTCGCAGAACGTTTTTACCCTTCCTTAGAAAAAATATTCACCACACGCAAGTTCAGCGGCTCTGCAGGGAGCATCATAACAGTAACAGGAACTCGAGATAATGAGCCGGTGTATCTTATTTTTCTTGGCATCGGTTCTTCACAAAGTAAACCAGGCCAAACAAAATACGATCTCCTAGAAACTATCCGCCGCGCGATGGGGCAACTCATTCGCGCCGCAGAACAGTATAAAATCACCACTATTGCTCTTCAAGTTCCTGAAGCATCCTGGGCACAAACAGATGATTATACCCTGGCAAAAGAGTTAGCTAGCACCTTACAAATGACCCCATACCACTTCGATCAGTTCATTACTGATGAAGCGCGTAAACATCATCAAGAATACCATATCACATTCTGCGCACCGGCATTATTGCATGAAAAAATGAAGGTTGGCATCGAACATGGCCAACGTATCGGATACGCCGTTAACCAAGCACGCCATTGGTGCGATTTACCAGCATGCGCCATGACCCCAACAATCGTTGCCGATTATGCACAAAAAATTGCGGCACCCCATAATCTTAAAGTTACCGTATTTGATGAAAAAACGGTTATCGAAATGGGCATGGGCGGCCTTGCTTCCGTTTCACAAGGTTCTACCCAAGAATGTCGCTTTGTTATTATGGAATATAAAACTGAACACAAAAATGCTCCGACGCTTGCTTTAGTAGGCAAAGGAGTTACTTTCGATTCCGGTGGCATTAGCATAAAACCTGCGGCCCGCATGGATGAGATGAAAGATGACATGGCTGGTGCTGCTGCAGTTATTTCGAGCATGGAAATGATCGCCCATCTCAAACCACGCATGAACGTTATAGGTATTACTCCATTAACCGAAAATATGCCGAGCGGCAGTGCTACAAAGCCGGGAGACATTGTACAATTTTATAATGGGAAAACGGCTGAAATCAAAAATACCGACGCTGAAGGCCGTTTGATTTTAGCCGATGCACTCTCATATGCGGTCAAACATTACAAGCCAGATTTTATGATAAATCTTGCTACGCTCACCGGATCTTGCGCATATGCACTTGGACCATTTTTTTGCGGGCTCATGAGCAAACACGATGATCTTGCAAACAAAGTAGTACACGCGGGACAAAGATCGGGCGATCGTGCATGGGCATTACCATTTCATGACGACTATAAGATAGCGATCAAATCTTCTGTCGCAGATCTTTGTAATATTGGCAATGAATCATACCGTGCAGGCTCGATTACGGCGGGATTTTTTTTACAACATTTTGTTGGAGAAACTCCATGGGTACATTTAGATATCGCGGGAACTTCATTTAATGTTCCTGATATCAGCTATTATCGTGTTGGTGCAACCGGATTTGGCGTACGCATGATCGCTGAACTTTTAATGAACTGGGAACAATTGTAATTTAAAACGATCTCTTTCGAAGCTCTCTCGGCCGTTCGTGGTGACCCTTCGACGCGCTACGCTTGCTCAGGACCAGGGGCCCCATACGGTAGCGAAGCTATAGTATGGGTTAAATCCATACGAATGGCCGTTCAAACCCATTCGATGCGCTTCGCTTACTCAGGGCGAACGGAAGTTAATTTCGAAAGAGATCTTTTTATGCAATCTCAAATTGATAAGAACTTAAATTACGCAAGAGGCGTAATTCCATTTTACATGCTCTTCCAAAATGTTGGCACAGCGCAGGCAAACTTGTTGTAGCACTATTTTTATCAACGCTATGTGCTCCGATTATCTGTTCAATATCGTGACAAAAATGATCAAAACAAAGATGTACATGGTTGCCAATACGTTCAATCATCATACTTTCAACAACATCCTCCGATGCTATACGAGCAGCAGAATAACGGAGGTATCCGATAATTTTTTCGGCAGTTACTACCATATAATTGATAATTTCAAGAGCTTGCATCCGCTCATGTTCATATTCTAAAGAACACTGAGCAAGCGTATCTGTCGATTTTTCCAAAACTTGTAAAAGCGTTATAAATGCATACACCATATGCGGAAGATGAACATATTGCCCGCCATCTTCAAACAACCAATGTCCTTTTGTCGCTATCCAAACTTTTTCTGAAAACTGCGAAAGTAATGGTTGAGCTTTTTCATGAATAACTGAAAGAACGAGTGATTTTACTGCCGTTTTAGCAAAGCTCACACAGCAGTGCTTAATAAACTGCATCCATGACGTTTTTTTATAATCACGAATCATTTCCAACGGCAGATGATAATCAGAATTTAATAACGCATAGAGTTCTATGCCTTGGTATGCAATAGCTGCTACAAACCCAAGCATACATCGACGGTCAATACTCACCGCCATTTCTTTATATTTCTCTTGAGCTTTTATGATACGCTCATTACTCACTCGTGCAATAGTAGGTTGAGGAGACGCAACATCATGTGCAATATCTGATGATAAACTCACCGTACAAAATAATAACAACAATACACACATACTCACATGCATTAATTTTTGCTTTACGTGCATGGCTTCACCCCTTATTTACAAAGAAAAATATATTATTTTATATAACTTTTTTCAAATAACGCCCGGTATGACTTGCAGCAACACGTGCGACCTGTTGCGGTGTCCCTTGTGCCACTAACGTACCTCCCATATCCCCACCTTCCGGCCCAAGATCGATAATATGATCTACTGTTTTGAGTACATCAATATTATGTTCAATTACCAAGAGTGAGTTACCTTTGTCAATCAAACGGTTAAATACCTGCAACAATCGTTCTATATCAACCGCATGCAAGCCCGTCGTCGGCTCATCAAGAATATAGACTGTTTGAGAACCGCGCTTTGCCAGTTCATCAACAAGCTTAATACGCTGTGCTTCTCCACCAGATAATGTTGTCGACTCTTGCCCGAGCTTAAGATAATCAAGTCCCACATCACATAAGAGCTGCAAGCGCTTAACCAATCGAGTATGTGCTGCAAAAAATTCTAATGCCTCGCGCGCAGTCATTCCAAGAATCTGAGCGATATTTTTATTCCGATAGGTAATCTCAAGTGTTTGTGCATTATATCGTGTTCCTTTACATCGGGTACATACCATTACCACATCAGGCAAAAAATGCATCGAAACCGTAATAGTTCCATTACCGGTACAATCATTACAACGACCTTCACCCACATTAAAGCTAAATCGTCCAATTTTATACCCTCGCGCATTACTTTCCGGTTGACTCACAAATAACTCACGAATTTCATCAAAAATCCCCAAGTAGGTCGCTGGATTAGACCGGGATGTTCTCCCAATAGGACTTTGATCGATAACAACCATATTTTCAATACGGTCTACTCCCGTTATCTTTTCATTGTCAGCGCCACCAGTTCCACCAGCCTTTGCGGGCGAAAGCACCTTACGCAATGCGGGAACCAACTCCTGCATAATTAAACTACTTTTACCAGACCCTGAAACACCAGAAATCCCACACAGGACTCCTAAGGGAAACTGAACGGTTATATTTTTAAGATTATTCATGCTCGCATCATGCAATGTTATATACCCAGTCGGTTTACGGGCAGGTGCCATACGACGAATAACACGCTTGCCACTTAAAAAATCACCAGTCAAAGATGACGGCTTGGTAATAAACTCATGTGGAACCCCTGTTGCGGTAATAGCTCCGCCAAGAACGCCCGCGGCCGGTCCCATATCAATAATATAATCGGCACTTAACATCGTATCATGATCATGTTCAACCACAACTACGGTATTACCAAGATCACGCAAGGCATGTAACGTTGCAATTAATCGTTCATTATCTCGCTGATGTAAGCCGATACTTGGCTCATCTAAAATATAAAGAACACCACTTAATGCAGAACCAATTTGCGTTGCTAATCGTATTCGTTGGCCCTCACCGCCAGAAAGTGTACGCGCCGTTCGATTCAATGAAAGATAATCAAGGCCGACATTTGATAAAAAAGTGTATCGATTAATAATTTCTTGTAACAAACGCGCACTAATTTCTTGATCTTGCGCATCAAGCTTACTATCGTGTAAAAATGTCAAAGCCTCTTTTACCGATAGTTGCCCCATTTGATAAATATCTTTTCCCCATACCGTTACGGAAAGCGCTTGTTGATTTAAACGCTTGCCAGAACAACTACGACAAGGAGTTTCGAGCGGCTGCTCATCAGAAATCCACCCTTGCGCAAATTCCGCACTCCATATGATTTCAGATGACAATCCTAAACCATGGCACGCCTGACATGCTCCTAAGGGAGAATTAAATGAAAACAATCGCGGCTCAATTTCTGGAAACGAAATCCCGCATGCAACACACATGCGCGCCGAAGAATATACAGTAGCTTGCTCCCCAACCATAATTTTACAAGCACCGAGCGCAAGCGCAAACGCCTTTTCTAATGCTTCATGCAAACGTGCAATTTCAGCATCAACAACTTCAACACTATCAAGTAAAACATCAATCGAATGTTTATGCGTCTTTTTTAACTTGAGATTACGAATATCATCCAATGATCGCGCAGAAATTTTTTGTCCATCGATCATAAATCGATAATACCCAGCTTTAAATAACAGCTCCAACTCGTTAACAAATTCACCTTTTTTCTCAATCGCTATTGGTGCCGCAATAGTAACAAATTGCCCTTGATAATTTTTTTGAATCAATTGGCCAATACTGACGGCATCAGCAGGTTCAATCGGGCTTTTACACCCAGGACAATGTATCTTTCCAATTCGAGCGTATAAGACCCGAAAATAATCATAAACTTCTGTAATCGTTCCAACGGTCGAACGGGGATTAGAACCCACCGTTTTTTGATTAATCGCAATGGCCGGGCATAATCCTTCAATCCGATCAACATCGGGCTTTTTGGGATTACCCAAAAACTGCCGCGCATAGGAAGATAATGATTCAATATACCTTCGTTGACCTTCGGCATATAAGATATCTAAAGCCAAAGTACTTTTACCTGAACCCGATGGCCCGGTAATCACCGCCAATGAGTCTTTGGGTATCGAAACAGTAATATTTTTTAAATTATGCTCACGAGCACCGATAACTTTAATATATTTTTTAGATTCCATAAAATCTCCAATACACAGACGGGTGCATTTTTCATCGTACAACTATTATTCCGAAAATCAGGTTCAAGACATAAATTTTCTATCGAATTTGGCTATAATAGATAGTATACCACAAAATGGCAAATAATATTTTGCTGATAAAACTATATTTGAATTTTGCAGCGCATCGTGCGCATGATATTTTCCTGAATAGCACGGGGTAAGAGTTTGTAGGTTGCGGCATCTTTTCCAAAAAGAGTAAGCTGTATATTGCTAATCGCATCAAGACACACCGCTTCGCTCATAACTCTATTGTCGATAAATTCCAATGATTGATATACCATACCATACATCTCTGCCAAATGCTGTAGTAATGCTTTAAATTCACGCAATTGCGCAAAGGACAGTTGTCCTAACAATTCTGTTAAACGAGAATCAGCTTGATGGATACGCATCCCTTGCCCGTAAACAGATCCCCCACTGGTAACAATGATGCCCTGATTCTGTGCACACAATTTTACTACAGGATAATAATCATCGTTATGTAAAAAAGCACGCATGGCTCCATCGATATCAAAAATATCAATCGCTTTACCGGCGTTCACCAAAATTAACTTACCCTCTGCCCTTACCGGACTACATGAACTAGAGTAGCCTCGTACCGCAGCATGACTTACCAACACAGATCGTGGAATCAAATGAGAATCTCGAATATAAAGCCCTTTATTCACAACATTACATACTATGCCATCGGAACACTCTATCAAATCGCGAATACGCTCCTCCCCAATATACGCGATTGTGACATCTCCACGTTGTTTCCCCTGAAAATCGACAACCTTACAATCCCAATAACCACGAGTATGATTCAATACTTGTTTCGACATTTCAATAAGACGATCTAACAATAGTGCATATTCTTTACGCCTATGATATGGATGCTCCATAAGTTGTGAGCACGTTTGTAAATCGTATACACGCAATATATCCGCCTCCCATGATTCTTCATTATATAAAGAAATACCAAAAACGCCCCGATGATCAACAGAATCACCCTTAAATAAACTCGTTCCATTATGCATAACATCCAGAGAACTTATCGTTTTCCAGCCTTTATCATAACGCATCACCGATACTTTATTTACTCGCTGTTCAACAACGGTCCCATCGGCATATAATATCGCATCTACAACCTGTTTTCGAGTATCATCAATAACATTACCCTGGTTGTCGATAACCATAATAGTATAATCATAATCAACAACACAAGGATCGAGGCACACTGGCTTTGCTCGAATTATCATCGTTCCATCAGGTAATACCGCTAATGCATCGATGGGGGGAGAGCCCTCAGATTTCTCGGATAGCAGCGATCTCGATCGATAAATCCCAGGGGCAAATTCTAAAGGGTTTAATGCATATGCCCGAATAATACTTTGAATAACCGCCGGAAAACATGCCGGCAATTCTTCATCGATTCCACACAAGCTTGAACTTGCAACTTTTGTTTCTTTATTTAACGCACCTTGATCCTTCTGTTCTTTTTCTTTTTGCTCTTGCTGTTTATTTTTCCCCCCGTCCCAGGCTTCCGCTGTCGCCGCTTTTTTCTCCTCTTTTGTTTCTTCACCTGCAAATGCATATTGCTTACCCACGGGCATAGCAGCACCATAACATAATTGAAATGCACACAAAACAAGCGCTGTTATTGCTTTTAAGCTTCTAAATCCTGTTAAAAAATATTTTTTAAAATAGTTACATTTCATACAAACTCCATAACAACTCACTAAAATCTTAATTTTTTACTTATCGGTTAATCTTTTTTTCTTTGGATTCTTCAGTATTTTTATAATCTTGATCCATACGCCTATAAAACTCCTGCACAGTTTCTCTAATATCATAATGCGCACAAATATTGCGTTGATATTCCACCGGCAATGCAAATAACGCCACACCTTGTTGTTTTGATACAACGATTGGAAAATGTATGTTATTCATAGCTCCCCTGGTGGGATCTTGCGATTGATTCAAACTATCAAGTAACTGCTTTAAACAAACAAGTTGCGCATATGAAAGCGCGGGTAATTCTTTCGAAATCGCCTCATTAAACTTTTTAACACTCGTCTCACCTTTTCGATCAGTCACCGCAAATGCATTTTCATCTACAAAATAATGCATACACCCGAATGGAATATTCCATTTCTCAATACACTGACCCGATATAAGATCCCAATTTCTCAGCTCAAGACAATAACAGGAAACAGCATAACTCCTTGATACCGTTATACAATAATGCGCATTTCGAGGATCCAGTACTGCATATAAAACCCACCCTGGGTGCTCACCTAATGTTTTTATACATCGGCCCGTTGTCATTTCCCAAACCTTAACAGATTTATCAACAGCACCTGTAACGATAATATTTCCATCCGGCGCAAGACCAACTCCATGAATATCCATTGGATAGTGCACATATTTTTCATTCTGATGCGTCAAAGTACCTCGAGCATTACCAGCTATATCATACACCTTAACCGCCGATATAATACCAGGATATCCCGGACTGCGCGCACCAAACGTACTTCCATCTTTGCTGATCACAATGTGGTCAGCTTTCATTTCATATCCACTCAACGTACACAAACATTGAGCCGTCTTCCTATCCCAAATTTTTACCGTTTTATCAGCTGAACCGGTAATAACCGTATTACCATCCGACGTAATTGCCACACTGGTAATATCATCAGTATGACCTCTTAATTGAGTACTTTGATCACTTACCCTATCCCACACACGAGCATCACCTACCCATGATCCGGTAACAACAAATTTACCATCGGGAGTAACTGCCACTGCGTTAATAAAACCTGTATGATTATCTAATGATTTAATACATTTTCCAGCAACATCCCATACCTTAGCTAATTTCTCATTGCCACCACCACCGGTTACGATAGTGCTACAATCCGGCGTCATCGTCACCACACGAATATGTTGCGCATGCCCCACCAATGGTATCGATTGATACAGAATAGGGAAAAAATCTTCTCGATAATTAAATAGATAATCCCGAATGAGCTGATGCAACTCCATAGGGAATACTGCTGGCAACAACAACTCCTGCTCCGGAGCCATCATGACCACCTTCTGCTTTTTATGCGCAGGACGCTGTACGGCTTGTAATTTCTCATTTTCTTGTTTTTTCTCAGCAGCATGAACGATTTGAGGCGCTTGAACCAAGCCCCCGAACACAAGTAATGCCTTGAAAAATAGTTTTTTCCGTTGTTGAGTAAAAGTCATCTTAGATTCCTTAATTAATGATATAAAATAATTGCCATCGCGTTTATTTTTCAGTCTTTTTACAATCTTGATCCATACGCTTATTAAACTCCTGCGCAGTTTCTGTAATATTATAATGCATACAAATATTGCGCTGATATTCTACCGGCAACGCAAACAATGCCACACCTTGGTGCTTTGATAAAACAATCGCACGAATTTTTTTATCAACATCATGTCCAAGTGGCGCTTGCGATTCATTCAAACTATCAAGTAACTGCTTTAAACAAACAAGTTGCGCATATGAAAGCTGTGGCAACTCTTTTCGAATGGCGTGATTAAATTTTTTAACCACAGCAATTTTATCATCTCTTGGATCTTGTGCCATGAATGCATTTTCATGAACAAAATAATCTATAGCGCATGGGATCACACAAGTCTCAATATAAAATCCAGAGACACAATCCCATATTCTCATAACACATATCGTCTCCATCAAAACATGATTTACTATCGCAATTTTATCAGAATTAATACTAACCCAAGCAACCGCACCCCTACTAGCAGTTAATGTTTTTATACATCGACTAGTTTCTTTTCCCCAAACCATACAAGTTCTATTATCGGTACCAGTAACAATCATATCTCCATTAAATGCAAAACTCGACACAGAGCTATCATGCACCAAACTACATATAATTTTGCCAGATATATCGTATACACGAATAGCATCTCCGCCACCACCTAATGCTACATCTCGGACAACAAACACACATCCATCATTACTCATTACAATTTCACCAGGACGTCCACCGTCACCAGGCCGCCATTGATCCCTACCACCCAACGTACATACACATTGGGCCGTTTTCCTATCCCAAATTTTTACCGTTTTATCATCCGAACTGGTAATAATCTTATTACCGTCTGGCGTAATTGCTATACCTACAATATCACCGGCATGACCATTTTGTGGATCACCGTATTGAGCAACACAATCACGCTCCCGATCCCACACACGAGCATCACCTACCCATGATCCGGTAACAACAAATTTACCATCGGGAGTAACTGCCACTGCGTTAATAAAGCCTGTATGATTATCTAATGATTTAATACATTTTCCAGCAACATCCCATACCTTAGCTAATTTCTCATTGCCACCACCACCGGTTACGATAGTGCTACAATCCGGCGTCATCGTCACCACACGAATATGTTGCGCATGCCCCACCAATGGTATCGATTGATACAGAATAGGGAAAAAATCTTCTCGATAATTAAATAGATAATCCCGAAT
>Ga0206997_10184_pt1 | contig 17015 bp, 14 predicted proteins | sample Alteio_BWMinCont_3_FD_153478 | JGI IMG/M metagenome (GOLD analysis project Ga0206997, IMG submission 153478) | Enriched cells from forest soil in Barre Woods Harvard Forest LTER site, Petersham, Massachusetts, United States -... | ecosystem: Environmental > Terrestrial > Soil > Temperate forest >...
TTTGTCGCTTAATATCATTACTGTACTCAGCTTTATTGGTTCGATATCTGTTTTCAGTGAGTCCATTTAAAGCCACTTTTAATTTTGTAACTTGTACTTCAAATGAACCTTTAATATTATCATGCCCATCGTGCACACTTGCGCGCTGTGATAACGATTCCTCTAAATTTAATAAGTGTGCGACAAGTGTGCCTAAATCAGTTCGTTCCCAAAACAACCTATCGACAAATTTTGACATAACCATATTAAGCATTTCATTATTTAAGGTTTTTATTTTAGCTAGTTTAAGTTGTCGTGCTAAATCGTGTTGATGCTGAATGAGTGTAATAAGCACATTTAAAAAGAAAGGTGCGTCTACAGCGTTGCCTTCATTAACTTTTAGCCAATAGGCATTGAGCACTTCTTGAAACAATTTGAGCAAATAAAATTGATATTCAATCCAGCGACTATTCTCATCGCCAAGATCGGTCCAGCGTTTAAATATATCTAGGCAGCCGACCGGTTCATTTAATACAGTATCAAGCGCGTCATTTAGATTATCGATATTTTCATTGAAAATTGCATTAAATATCCCCTCAAGATGCCTTTCATTTTTTTTAGATTTTAAAGACTGCTTTTCGGGTAGATGAAATTTTTGCAATTCATCATTGACGAGCCAGTGTTCAGCTTTTGTATAATTTTCTTTAAATTGTTCCCATTCGCTTTCCGTGCCATTTGCTGCTGGTGGTGCAGATGTTTCTAATTCTTCGGTGTCTAAACGGCCATATTGTGCTTCTTGTTTAGTAATTCTTTCCACGTAACTTCTCTCTTTATATTTAGGTTATTAATTAATATTGTGGTGTAGCGAAAAAAACGATGAAACCCATGGGTTACGATATTGATGTACAAAACCATCATAACGAACGGTGAAAGGCTAAGTCAAGCTTTACATGGAAAATCAGTCCATATTTTCCGGATTATCTCTATAAATTCGAGGTAAACGGTCATTAAAACCACATAGAATTTCATAAGGGATGGTGTCACAACGTTGTGCTATTTCTGCAAGTGTAATTTCTGCGGATCCATTTTTGCCGATGAGTATCACTTCATCGCCGACGTGTGCTTCATTATGGCCTATATCCACCATCAATTGGTCCATACAAATCATCCCTGCAATAGGGTAGCGCCGACCGTGTACAATGACTGAGCCTTGGTTTGATAACGCACGCCTAAAGCCATCGCCGTAACCAACAGGTATGGTGATAATGCGTGATTGCGTTTGAGTTTTGTAAGTGTGTCCGTAGCTAATCCCAGTCTGTGTCGGTACAACTTTAAAATAGGAGATTTTTGCTTTTAACGTTAAACAGGGGGCAATGCCGTCAATTTTTTTTTCTGTATTGGGAAAATAACCAAAGCTCAATAAACCGGGGCGAACCATATCAAATAGAGATTCAGGATAATTACAAACACTTGCTGAACCTGAGAGATGACAGAGGATGGGTTTATTAAGCAAATTTTTTATTTCATTACTGATTTTTTTAAATGTTTGAATTTGTGTGGCGGCGAACGAATCATGCGGTTCATCAGCTGTGGCCAAATGTGAGTAAATGCCGACAATTTCAAGGTATTCAGTGTTTTTTAATTCATTAAATAAGTGCAGTGCTGTTTGGGGTCGAACACCTGTTCGTTGCATGCCCGTGTCTATTTCTAAATGTATGTTACATTTTTTTTGTAATTCTTTACATTTTTGTGCAACCAATCTCGCCTTATAAAGTGAAGCAATCGAAAGTTCTAAATGATGCCGTAATAATTCAGGTATTTGATCAGCGTCAATCGCGCCTAAGACTAATATGGGAATTTGAATGTCTGCTTTGCGTAACCGCGCACCTTCTTGCAAACAAGAAACGGCTAAATAATCGACGCCTGCGGCAACCGCTGCTTGTGCAATGGGAATGAGACCATGACCATATGCGTTTGCTTTCACAGGCAAACATAATTTAGTTTGACCAATTTCTTTGCGGATCAGTGCAATGTTTTTTTTAAACTGTGCGAGATCAATTTCGATCCAGGCCGGGTGGTCAATAGAGGTTGTTAACATATCTTTTACACAACTTGGTTAAATAAATGCCAATTAATAAATACATGGCTCATAATAGCAGCTGCATATCCCAATGCAATGGCACCACTCCACTTTAAATGACTGGAAAAGGTGTAAATATTTCTTGCCTGTCCCATTAAAGCAACACCTGCTGCAGAACCAATGGATAATAAACTACCGCCAATACCAACCGTTAAGGTGACCAATAACCACTGTCCAACAGACATCGATGGATGCATGGTTAATACAGCGTACATAACCGGAATATTATCTACGATCGCTGAGAGTATACCAATTAATGCATTGGCAGGAAGTGCTTGCAGGGGTTCAATCAGTGACGCGCCTAATTTGATGTATAAATGATTGGAGACAATTTCTAAATAACCCAAGGTGGCCAGTCCACCCACACATAAAACCACACCATAAAAGAACAATAAAGTATCCCATTCGGCGCGTTGTAAGGTGCGAAATATATCAAAGCTGGCAATTTCACTCAGGTCGGGTCGCGAGATTTCAAGGTTTTTACTTTCTTGTCTCGTGATGTAGAAACTAAGAATTTTAAGTAATCCTAAACCGGTCATCATCCCGAGCATGGGTGGTAAACCTAAATATTGATAAACCGCAACAGCAAGTGAAATGGTGACGATAAATAAAAATATCATCCTTTTCGCGCCGACTTTCATGCTAATTGAGGCAACCAAGGTAGGAGGAGATTTTTTGGGTACGGAAAAATGCATACATAATGCTGGGATGACAAAACTAATTACTGCGGGGATGAATAAATAGAAAAACGTCATAAAGGGAAGTACGCCCATTTGCCAAACCATTAGGGTTGTAATATCGCCAAATGGACTAAACGTCCCGCCGGCATTTGCTGCGACAACTAAATTAATGCAAGCAAGATTAACGAATTTGGGTTGGTCGCGACCCACGGCAAGTACCACCGCAGACATCAAGAGCGCCGTCGTTAAATTATCAGCGACTGCAGAAATAAAAAATGACAAAATACCGGTTAGCCAAAATAATTCGCGATAATTAAAATGGTGGCGCATCAGCCAAGCTTTGAGCGCTTGAAACACATCGCGTTCTTCCATGGCATTAATGTAAGTCATTGCCACCAATAAAAATAATAAAAGTTGCCCATATTCTGAAATATTATCGATGATGGCTTGTTGCACATACGGGCTTACATTCTGTTGTACACCAATGATACCGACAATGATCCAGATCAGCCCGGCCGCTAAGACCACTGGCTTTGATTTACGCAAGCCCGTGTATTCTTCACTGATGACGAAGACATAGGCAAGGGTAAAGATGCCTAAACAAATTAAACCCAATATACTGCCAGTCATTTGCAAATGATTGCTTGGCATTGAGTTGCTAGCCATGCTCACACTGGGCAGGCATACAGTCATTAGTAATAAAGCAATAGCACGTGTTGTCTGGAACAAATGAAACTCCTAGTTTTATAAACGTGGTCTATATGGCTATTATCAGAGAACTTGCAGAAGAGATCTATAGGTTTGTTAGGAGGGTGCCATAAGTATCCGGGGAAGAGTCAATGGGGAAAACTGATGGTTATTATGATTGGGTTTATTTTGGGTAAGTTAGGCTAATACCCGTACTGACTGAAGGCGTTTTATCTTTCCTAGAAATTTCATTTAATGCATGCGTGACCTCTTCGATCTTTAAATTAGGACTTGTACTTCGACTAGCTAAGGTTGCTTCTAATTCTTTTTTTGTCTCCGCAGAAATATCTTTGACTTGGTCAATGGTGATAGCCTTCGAGCGAAGTCCTGAAATGATTAAATCAGAGATATGATCACTACCATGCTCTGAATCATGCAATAACCTATGGACATTTTGGATTTGTTGGCTACTTAATTGCTCAACAACAGCATCACTTAAACCGGTTGCATCAGCAATTGCCATTATCATTTTTTCTTGGCCAGAGGATATGTGCATGTGAGCCGATGGAAGAGCTGGTTGTGCAGATAAACTCTGGCTAACCGCTGTATAAGTTGGTAATGCGCTTTGATGTGATTTAGTTTCACCATGACCTGTCGGACCAATAGAATGACTAGTTTGTGAAGAAATTGCCGCCACACTTGGACTAGGTAGGGGTGGGGGAGCCAGAACATTTCTGTCCCCTCCAGTAGGACCGCCAGGACCTCCTGAATCATCTTTTTTTCTGGGTTGCGCAGTAGGATGGTATTCTTCATGTTCTGAGGCTGCAGCAGCCTGTACGGGCGGTTCCTTTTTCTCATGTGAGGAAACATGGGCAGCTGCTGCTGTAGTTGCTGTTCCTGCCTGAGTTTGACTTACTGACTCCTGTGGCGCAGCAGAGGGTAATTGATCAAGCTTTGCAAATATATCTGCAAAATCATCCTGCCTGCTGAATGGTACATTAAATGAGGATATAGAACTTGGTGCGAACCGGGTTGGCTCTGATGCAGCCGCCTTTTTGCTGCTTTTAACTTTAATTTGTTCAATTTCAGTATTTACTAGTGCACTAATTTCTTGGAGTTCTTTTTTATATTGTATATAAACCCGGTTAAATTCGGATGAATTTAACCTGGCTATACCTAATTTACCTTCCCCTAGTATATCTTGGATTTTTTCAAGCCTTGCTAAGGCAGCTTGTAGCCCAGAGACATCGTCAGTTGAAAGATAATATTTTCGTTTTAGCTGGGTAATAAATTTTTCATCAAATATATCTACTTTATTACTAATCCTGCTAAAATTCTGCGAAATATGTCCGCCAATATTATTAATATTAATTTGAAGCATACTATAAAAACACTTGATATTTTCCTGTACTTCAATTGTAAACGATGGTTTGGGTAATTGTTTAGGATGTGGGGAAAGACGCAAATATTCGAAATCATGATGCTCTTTCGTAAGATTAAAAGTACCAGCAATTATTGCATGAACATAATCACCTTCTTCATCTAAATCATTGCGGCAACTGAAATAGGGGCTGCCTTCAACTGGCTTATCGTTAATTGCAAAATAACCCGGTTGAATGCCATGTTCTGCCAATGCTGTATCTACGTCCTTTAATAATTGACTCCAATTTACTGGTGAGCGTTGGTCATAAATGGTAATTTCTTTGCCCAATTGATATTCGGGTAGATTTAGGCCTATTTTGAGTACCTTACATGCTTCAATTCCATGATTCATCAATATAGGAACAATTAAATTCCATGCTTTACCAATGTTCTCATTATTCTCTGTCAGAGAAATATGAATTTTCCAACCGAGTTCTTCTTCAGGACCTCCTATTTTTCGTAAATCAACAAAAGCACTGCGTTTTCTTGATTCAGAAAAGTAATTTTGGTTTTCCAACCGACGATTACTATTAATTTGGTCATAAGTAAACGTCGATGTATCTGATAATTCAGGTCGTTTCTGCATATATTGTTACCACTTTAAATTTGTTAGTGTTATATATATAATTAAAGCATAGATAAGAAAATAAGTAGTTTAACTAGAAATCCTGAGGAAAAAAGATGTATAAACGAAGATACTTTCATGTCCCAGAAGCTTTAAAGAAAGGCGGCGAAGAGCCTGGCTTGTATGATGATAAAATAAATCTTACGGAAGACGCAAAATGTATTCATATACGAGTAAAAAATCAAGATGATGCTAAAAAAATAGCTGAAGCAATAAATCATTCCAACCATAGTATGAAACGTGATTCAGGGTTATTTGATAAGTTTAGTGTTGAAATTGGAGAGAGTAACCTTACCATTAGGGGTGATAACTTAGTAGGAGCCCTTGACCATTTATTTAATTGTTATTACATCAGTGAAGCCAAGGGAAGAGAATTACAAAAACAAATTCTAGATGCAGATATTGAAGAAAATGAAATACCAGTTGGTACTTATTCTTCATCCCCAGTAGCTGCAAAAAAGCCTGTTTCAGCTATACCCCAAACAAATGGCCATCATTCCCCACCTGTTGAGGTTGGCAAAAAATTATAATCTTCTCACTTCTTTTTTTGTCCTAGTTTTTTGTCAATTCTTGAATATGCGCTTATTCTTTTGATTTTCGCTAAGCTCAACAGCATGCTTAGGAATAAAAGCCCAAACAACAAGAAGGCCAAAAGAATACTAACAAATATACTTCAGTCCAACATAATCCAAATTAAACGTTGATGTTCAGTTTTCATTAAAGGAGGTATCTATGTACAAAATGCTTTATAAACGGCTTTTTCATGAAACCTCCTACATCCATAACAAAGAACAAGCTTGCCCTTATGATGGCAAAATTAATGTAGCTGAAGACCGAAAAAGCTTTTCTGTGCAAGTAGTTGATCGGCAAGAAGCTGAAAAAATTATTCAAGATATGGCTCATGCTAATCGTTCCTTGCAATTAGACTACGGTAGATTTTATGGTAATGAATACCAAACGGAAATTCGTGATTCTGCTGTTATTGTGAGTGGTAAAGATCTGATAGGAGCGCTAGATCTGTTATTTAGAAGTTACTATATCAGTGCCAAGTATGGCAAGCAAATGAGAATTCAAATATGGGGTGATGACAGTGATAATGAAGAAATAGATGAACCAGTCGGCACATATTTTTCATCTCCAGTAGCTGTAAAGAAGCCTGTTTCAGCTTTACCCCAAACAAATGGCCATCATTCACCACCTGTTGAGGTTGGTAAAAAATTATAAATTTGTAATTTTCTTTTTCAGTTCTTTGGATATTTTGACAGCTCTGTTTTATCTGCCACCGTTCGATATTTTTTTGATCTTTAATTAATTATGTTCTATTGGCCATTGAGCCTTTAAATTGTTTATCTGGGACCATATCTATCATTTTTGTTAGCTGATTCGTATGCCTTTCATATTCAGCAGCCTTTTAACAAAGCGAGAAAAGAGATAAGAATAAACTTTCTTCATGTAAGCATGGTAACATGTATCTTCGCAAGCGATATTATTATACCTGGCACATTATGTTGCTATTCGTGTTAATTGGTACTATCACAAATTCTAAATCTGCAACCCTTCTTTGTGAAATAGTGGAGCGCCATCACAAATGGTTTTACGGATCATACTCAGCTAAATAATAACTACAACTTTTAAACAAGCCTTGATGATGTTGTAACCAAGCGACCGGCTGAGCAGTAGCTTGACCTAGAAATTGCAATTGATGTGCGCGTAGCCATGCATAATAAGCAGGTGAGCGATTAAGGCGTGCTTTTAGTGCATGGATGAGCGTTCTGGGTTGATATTTTTTCAATAAAAAATTCTTTTGCGCAATTGAAATGATGCCCACTTTGGTTGTTTGCGTACGTTCTAATAAAATACTGTTGTTTTCAAGATAATGATCAAGGTTAGCTATAAACTGACTAAACTCAGGTGAAGCATAAGCTTTTGCCCAATTGCCAATTTTATTTTTGCATTTAATCTGTGCAAAGGTTGAGGTTTCACGAAAAATTTTCGCCAGAACTTTTTTTTGCATGTGCGCAATTTTATGATTAACCAATCGATTAAAATAAATAAGTTCTTTGGCAGTGAATTTTATCTTGCGCAACTGATCGTAATGGTCGGTAATGAGTTTAGACCATTGTGGACTTTCTGTTCTAAATTGAGCAAGAAAAAAAGCTAAATGATCTAAACTTTTGCGTCGCGACAACGCTTTTCCGTGCCGATGCTGTTTGATGGCCGCATAATCCAATAACACAATTTCGTCTTGGTGTACTAAAAAATTACTCAAGTGTGGGTCGGTGTGTTCGAGTCCGGCTTGATGGAGTTGCACAAGAATTTGTACTATTTTTTTTAGCAGCACACTTTTATGTTCTTCATTAAGTGTGGCGAATAATTCTTTAACACTTATTGCGGGCTGCAATTGCTCGTAAATTAATATTTCACTTTGTGCGCAGGCTGTTTGCAAGTGCTGTAATAAGGTTGCTGTTTTGATCGGCGTGGTTTTTAATAGTAAAAGTCCTTTAGTTTCTCTGGCACAATCACGACGTTTTTTTTGCGGGTGGAAAAATATTTTGGCAACTACATTTATTTGATCCCATAATCCGGAGAGAACCACTCTCCGGTTGGGTAATTTACGTAATATCTTTATACAAATAAGTTTTGCTGTTCTGTCCGATTGCATTATTGTTCCGGTAATTGTTCGCCATGTTTACCCACTGTGATGCGATTGGCTTGCGGACCAAAATCAGCAACAGATGGAATAAATTGTACCGTTAGGCCAACTGCTAATTGTTCATAAATAGGCATAGCAAGGTTGCTTGTGCTGAAATAATATTCCTGTTTGTCTACAGTTTCAATAAAGCCATAACCCTCGTTGGTAAAGAGTCGACTGATACGCCCATGTAGTGGGATAGGATGCGTTTTAATAGAACCTCGTTGTTTACGTGCTAAGTTTTTCAATTCACGTGCTGCCGCGTCAAAGGCATCGCGGATGGCCACATAAACATCTTCGTTTTTATTATGGTTAAAAACCAGTTCATGACCTGGAACAGTAATATCAATGCGTGCCTGATACAACTTTCCCTGGTGCTTTTGCTTTTGCGGGGTATCCACAACCACGCGACAAGACATAATATTATCATAATAAGTTTCGAGTTTTTCTGCTTTTTTCTTTATATTTGCGGTAATTGCTTCAGAGGCAGGAAGATCACGGATCGTAATTTGTAAAGGTAATTGCATAGTAGCCTCCTGTTATCGTTTTTCGGGCGTTGTGCCTACAGCTGACTTCAGATTTGACCTTAAGGGTACAGCGTTCCTTGATAATCACTTAAGTCCTTTGACCTCTGGTCAGCGGGCTAAGGCGAGACACCCTAATCCAAACGAGTAGTATTTTTTCCCCTACTCATTACTTATTATAGGGACTTATTGGTCTATCCTCAAATTGACCATGCAAAATGAGATGTTCTTGTTATACTTTGTTCAAACTAGATTCGGCAGTAAACGTGTTGCAACTGCAAAATCTAGGTTCAAATACGGAGATATTTAGTTGTTTAAGGAATAAGTTCATGTTGGTCAATGGCTATGTGTCCAAAGTATGGCAGGAGATATTCACTTATAACGGTTTGTCAGATTTTGAAAGAATCTGGGCGAGCGCTGCTGCTGAAGGTTTTGTTAAAGATATCAATACGTTTCCCAAAGAGCGGAAATTGGAACTTAATTTGCCCAATGGGGGTAAAACGTCTGTTATTGTGAAAATTGAAAAAAATGAGGTACCTGGCAAAATTGCGCGCTTATTATATAAGCATGTACCCAAGCTTTTTCAGGAACTAGAGAAAATCTATTTACTGAAAAAGTATCACATTATGAGTACAGAGCCCGTTTATTTTGAAGAATGTACGGATCAAAGTGTGCGCACCATACTCATTACCTGTGAATTAACCTATTTTCAATCAGTTAAGGTACTTGGCATTCATTGGGAACTCTTGCCACCACCAATATGGCTACGTGTCCAAGTCACTCAGGCGCTGGCAAAATTTGTCCACAAGCTCCATGTACAAAAAATGTTCCACAAAGATTTGACCTGCGAAATGATACATGTACGCTATGCTCGTACTAAAAATGAGCTCAAAAAATCAAGCCATATTGCCATTGCCTTTTTTGAAGTGAATAATATTTATCAACGTCGTTTTCGCCGCAAAAAGCATGCGTTAGCGAATTTAGTGACGCTTTGTAGCTCTTGTCAACATTGGTCTCGAGCTGATTTATTGCGCTTTTATCTGCATTACCGGTCACATAACCGCTTAACTTATGGTGATAAGCTACAAATCAGACGTATTTTGAGACGCGTACGTAAAATTCAGACTAAAAATCAATCACATGGTTTTTTCCCACGTTCGATTATGACCCCAACAGGGTAAGCATTGATCGTCACGCAGGGTTTACTCACTTTAATTTTCAGCCAAGGCAGTTTAAACTTGGTCAATAACTCCGTTGCTAGCTGTTCCGCCAAGGTTTCGATCAGTTTAAACGATTGATTTTCAGTGAAATTCGTTACATGCTGGGCGATGATTTCGTAGTCTAGAGTATGGGTAATATCATCACTAGAAGCACTTGCACGAATGTCTATACCCAGTTCGAGATCAAGATAAATCGGTTGTTTGACCTGACGTTCCCAGGGGTGTAGTCCAATAATCGTCTTTGTTTTTATGTTGTTTAAGAAAACAATATCCATGATTTTATCTAGACCAACCTGGCTAACCAAATGAAAACTATGCTTATGTGCGAAAAGTAGGTACTATACTACCACCTAAATCAGTTTTATAGGAGTGCGTTTATGTTTTATGGGATATTAAATTTATCCTTAGTGGGATATATAGTGATGACATTACTATTAACGCACATCACTATTGTTTCTGTTACCGTATTTTTGCATCGCGCACAAGCCCACGGTTCGTTAAAAATACACCCTTATCTCAGTCATTTTTTCCGATTTTGGCTGTGGTTGACGACTGGAATGGTCACTAAGGCTTGGGTAGCCATTCATCGCAAACATCATGCCCGTTGTGAAACTGTTGATGATCCACATAGCCCACAAATTCTGGGTATTTCTAAAGTGCTTTGGGAAGGTGCTGAGCTCTATCGACGCGAAAGTAACAACAAAGAAACATTAGAGCGTTTTGGTAATGGTACACCGGATGACTGGCTTGAAACGAATGTCTATTCGTCTTTAGCGCGTTATGGCATTTTTGGCATGTTGGGTATTGACATGTTTTTGATGGGTATTCCAGGTTTGGCGGTTTGGACCATACAAATGATGTGGATCCCCTTCTTTGCGGCGGGTGTCATCAATGGTATTGGGCATTATTGGGGTTATCGCAATTTTGAATGTCCTGATGCAGCACGTAACATTGTTCCCTGGGCGATTTTAATTGGTGGGGAAGAATTACATAATAATCATCATACTTATCCCACTTCAGCCAAGTTATCAGTTAAATGGTGGGAATTTGATGTTGGCTGGCTGTATATTAAATTATTTTCATTACTGCATTTAGTTGAGGTCAAACGCATACCGCCCAAAGCACATTTGGCGCGCAATAAAGTAATCGTAGATACCGATACGCTTAAAGCAGTTCTGGCGAATCGTTTCCAAATCTTAGCTGATTATAAAGATCAAGTGATCATTCCCGTTTTTCGAGAAGAAAAACAGAAAGTTAAAGGTTATAAACGTAAATTGTTTGAGCAATTAAAATTTGCACTCATTCGAGAAGAATCACTTGTTGATGTACACAGTAAGCAACGATTAGCAGGAATTTTTGAAACATCACAAACGCTGGGACAGGTTTATCAATATCGTCAAAAATTACAAGCGATATGGGGCAAAACTGCGGCGACACAACGTGAGCTAGTCGAAGCATTACAAGAATGGTGTAAACAAGCTGAAAATACAGGCATCAAGGTGTTAAAGCGCTTTGCCTGTGAATTAAAACAATATAGTGTCTGATTTCTTACTGAATTTGTTTTATTCTTCATAGCGTGGACAAAGGAGCGCCAGCGACGTGTCCGCGATGTAATCTAGATTTCGCGGACACGTCGCTGGCGCTCCTTTGTCCACGCTACGAAGAAATGGTTCGTTAGATCAAAGTTTTCACGAGCAGCACTAAAAAAATTCATTGATATAAGTCAAAAACTATCTAGCCGCACAGCAAATTTTATGGTAGCCTTGGCCAAACCTTGAGGGATTGGGGTGTGCTCAGTGCCTGGTAGCGAATCTTAAAAAGGATTTTGCGTCACAGAACCCCCTTAAAGTATCAATCATCAAGGATAGATTGTTAATAAAACATGGGGAAAAAGGGATGCAGTCAAATTACAATACCAAAAAAAAGTTATTACAAGGTTTTCTAGCTTTAGTTTGTGCCACAATCACCAATCTTGCTTTAGCCGCACCACCTAATACCACCTACATCGGTTTAGATATCGGTGGTTCGCGCAGCGGTATCGATACAGCCAAAGCATTTTCAGAGTTGTCTATTATGCCCGGCTCTACATTTAGTGAAGACGATAATGCAAAACTTGCTGGCCGAATTTATGCGGGCATACAAGTTAACGATTATATTGCACCTGAGTTTGGCTACACGCTTTTATCAAGTACTGGTTTCCACGTCACTCAGCCAAATGGGGTAACCACAGCTGGCAGTATCAAGCAGCAAGCGTTTGACTTGGTTTTAGTCGGTACCGCACCACTCGAATATTTTGACCTCTATGCTAAGGCAGGTGGTGTCATACTCAATAATATAGCCAAATATAATGACCAACATGTCAATGAATGGAAATATGGTTTTAAATTTGGCGTGGGCATAAATACAGAAATTGATAATGTGCGCTTAAAATTAGGTTGGGACCGTATTCAAAAAACCGGCGTTTCACGTAATATTAATTTTGTTTATGTGGGCGCATCGTATTACTTCTTTACGCTTGGCTAAATAATAGTAATCGCGCAATTAGGATAAATAAATGATGAGGGATTATATGCGTGTAATAACAAAAAGAATATTCAGTAGTTTGCTAGCTGTTGTAGCAGCAACTTTTATCAACACTGCTGCTGCCGATATTGATTATGGTTTTTATCTTGGTGGTGATATCGGTGCTGCGAGAGCAGGGCTTAATGAAGACCAAATCGGTTTGGCATTAAACTTATCAAGAACTACAGAAGTACATCAGGATGTTAATACCAGAGCGATGGGACGTGCTTACATTGGTTATCAATTCAATGAATATGTAGGGACAGAACTTGGTTACAACTATTTTCAAAATACGCCCGTAACGATTACTACATTCACTACAACTGGTACAACTATGACAGCAAATACGGTTCATGGTAAAACCAGACAACAAGCTCTAGATTTGGTTCTTGTTGGCACTTTACCGCTCGATTATGGTTTTGGTGTATTTGGTAAAGTGGGTGTGGCTTATCTAGTGAGTAAATTGAATTATCTATCACAGACAATTGATGACAAAAGTGTAGTACCAACCTATGGTATCGGTATCAATTATGATTATGATTCATTCCGCGTAAAATTGGGTTATAATCGTATTAATAAACATAAGAATGAGCGTACCATTAATTATGGTTATCTTGGTGTTGCATATTATTTTGATGCGACTTAAGCCAGCACTTTTACTAGCTGTGTAATAAGTTTTATGTTAGTCTTTGCCCAGCTTTGGGAATGAGCGTCTTTGGCTTGGAAGCAGATAATAATCAATAGGGTGCGTTTCTTCGTTATGCCTAGAAACGTAAAAGATGAAATAGTTATTGGGGGAGTTATGCTTAACTTAGCAACCAAAAGAATGATCTTAGCAAGTCTATTAACAGTTGGTTTAAGTACCAGCGCATTCGCAATCGTACCAGATAATAGTTTTTATGTCGGCGGCCAACTCGGTGCTGCACGCAACGGTGTCACCAATTCAAACATTGATGGCCAACAACTTGTTTCTACCGATCGAACGGGTTTTGCCGGTCGCGTTTATGGTGGTTGGCAGTTTAATAATAATTTTGGCGCTGAATTTGGTTATTCAGCTTTCAGCAACGTGAAGTTGAAATCCATCAATGGTAGTGGTTCTGCCAAGCAACAAGCACTTGACTTGGTCATTAAAGGTACGGTGCCGTTAAATTATGGTTTTGGTATATTTGCTGAAGGTGGTCTTGCTTATATGGAAGATAAAATCCATACACAGATGACTAATTTCAAAGAATATAAGTGGGCACCCACTTACGGTATAGGTGGAAGTTATGACGTTGAAAATATACGCTTTAATTTAGGCTGGAAGCGTTTTCAAAATCGCGGTACCATCCAAAATATTGATTTTGGCTATGCAGGTATTTCAGTCTTTTTCGGCTAATCTTCGCATCGAATCTTTCAAATACAAACCCCCACACATATTGTGGGGGTTTGTTCATGTAGGCAAGGACATTTTCAGGAAATATCTTTAACAGATATTTAATCAGCCAAGATATACCTGAGCACCCAAGTAACCATAATCAACATTATGGAAGTTAGCAGTGCCTTGTAGTCGTTTCCAACCCGCATTCAGACGTACATTTTGTATGTCATAGCTACCGCCAGCTCCAAAGGTCGGTGTCCATTTATGTTGTCTTAAGTGGTCGATGTCTGGATGAATGCGATTGTCGACATAAGCAACACCACCTTCAGCAAAAAGCCCAAAATTATTACCGACAGGAATGGTTCCCTTCAGTACTAAATCTAATGCTTGTTGTTTGGCCGTGCCGCCATTAATTGCTTTTAATTTAACATCTGGTAAAAGAATATAGCCCAGTTCAGTGCCAATATTTTCATTGAATTGAACGCCGGCAAATACTCGTCCAGCTAAACCTGATTTATTGACCGCAAGAATATATTGGTCATTACGTTTAACCGTACTAATACCATCACGTGCCGAACCAATCGAACCGCCCAAATAAAAACTAGGTTCTTTGCGCGTGACCACCACTGTTTCCGTTGCAGTGTAGGTTGTATTGGGTTCAGATGTGTAGGTGTATTTTGTTGCATCTCCATTTGCAAAACAGGCGGCTGAAATGAGTGAAAAAGTGCCCGATAAAATTATACGTTTGGTTTTTAAGTTTTTCATAACTACTCCAGTTTCTGTTTCATGTTACCTACATTTTTAACAAAGATGTTAAAAATGCGCCGTCTTCGGTGTTTCTTAACATGATTGTTTCGAAAGCACAATTTAATATTAAACATAAGATTTGAATATTACTAGTTTATTTTCAAAGAAAAAATTATTGTAACGGTATTAATCATTTATTTTATTTTTTAGAAAAATTAATTTGTCTATATAAAAATAATGGTATTAACGTTTTGCATAGATGTTTATAAATGTAAAAAAAAATTTAAATATTTTTCATTTAAATGAAGGATTTGCTGCAAATTTGTTTGCAGAGTTAGCTTCGTGTTAAATTTGCGTAAGCAACGATCAACCATTTTTCACCATGTTCGTGAAAATGGATCAATACGCGCATGTTGCCGCCATTGCCTTCGAAGCGCACAATTGTTCCTTCGCCGAACATTGAATGCAGCACACATTCGCCGATATTGAAATTAAATTGACGTGAGCGCGGTTGTTGTGGGTTTGTATTGGTCGTGCGCATATTGTTAGCGGTTGGTTTCACTGTGCGGTAAAAACGGACTTCATCTATCAATTCACTGGGAATTTCATGCAAAAACCGCGAGGGCATGTGATAATTATCACGACCGTACAAGGTACGTTTTTCAGCATAAGATAAATACAGTTTTTGCATCGCCCGTGTCATGCCCACATAACAGAGGCGACGCTCTTCTTCCATTTGTTGATTGGATTGCATGGAGAAATGATGTGGGAATAACCCTTCTTCTAAACCACATAAAAATACAAAGGGGAATTCTAAACCTTTTGCACTGTGCAAGGTCATCAGTTGTACACAGTCGGCATCGGGATCACGATATTCTTCACCGGCTTCAAGGGCGACATGCGCTAAAAATGAAGCAAGCGGTGTTAAGCCAAAAACACTTTGGTCTGGATTAAATTGAGTGGTTGCACTCACTAACTCTGCTAAATTTTCGAGTCGCGTTTGGCTTTGTTCTTCTGGTTGTTGTCGATAAAATGCCGGTAAGCCACTGCGTTCAATGATGTATGCTGTTTGTTCCCCTAAATCATAAGTTGCCGTTTCGTAGGCTAAGCCATCGATGAGTTGCACAAATGTTTGCAATGCAAGGTGCGCGCGTTTAGCTAAAATGGGTTCACCCAGGTGATAAAGTGTAGATTGCCATAGTGAACATTGCGTGTCTTTTGCATGCTGACGTAATTGTGCGAGTGTACGCTCGCCAATTCCACGCGTAGGTTGATTAATAATGCGTTCAAAAGCAGCATCGTCGTGACGATTGGCGATCAAACGCAAATAACTCAAAGCATCTTTAATTTCGGCACGTTCAAAAAATCGCAAACCACCATAAACCCGATAGGGTATTGCTGCTTGTAACAATGCTTCTTCCAGTACGCGCGACAGTGCATTAGAACGATATAAAATCGCGCACTCGCAGCGTTTTGCACCTTGTGCAACAGCTAGGCGAATTTGTTCGACGATATAATTGGCTTCTTCTGTTTCATTAAATGCGGCATAGACGATGATGGGTTCGCCGCAACCGCCTTGGGTCCATAATTTTTTACCCATTCTTGATCGGTTATGCTCAATTAATGCATTGGCACCCGCTAAGATGGTTTCAGTTGAGCGATAGTTTTGTTCGAGACGTCGTACACTGACTTGCGTAAAGTCTTCACAAAAGCGGCTAATATGGCTGACTTGTGCACCACGCCAACTGTAAATGGATTGATCATCGTCACCAACCACGGTAATAAAATTATTTTCGCCGGTGAGCAAACGCAACCATGCATATTGAATGGCATTGGTGTCTTGAAATTCGTCAACTAAGATTTCAGCAAAGCGTTCTTGATAATGTTGCAAAAGATCGGCGTGATTGGCCAAGAGCTCGTAGGCACGTAATAATAATTCAGCAAAATCGACTAGATGACTGCGATTACAGGTTTGTTCATATTCGCGATAAATTTCCGATAATTTTTGTTCGTAAATATTATTGGCGCCAACCAGGTTTTCTGCGCGTCGGCCTTCATCTTTTTGGGTATTGATGAAATTTTGCACGGTTTTAACCGGCCATTTACTTTCATTTAATTCAAGGTTTTTAATAATTCGGCGCAATAATCGTATTTGATCGTCACTGTCGATGATTTGAAAATTTTCATCCAACCCAGCTGCTTGACAATGAATACGCAGCAACCGATGCGCAATACCGTGAAAGGTGCCGATCCACATTTTGTTTGCTGACCAGCCAACGATTTGTTCGATGCGGGTCGACATTTGATGCGCGGCTTTATTGGTAAAGGTAACCGCTAACAGCTGGTGCGGGCTAAGTTGTTCATGTTGCATGAGCCA
>Ga0206997_10171_pt2 | contig 16645 bp, 14 predicted proteins | sample Alteio_BWMinCont_3_FD_153478 | JGI IMG/M metagenome (GOLD analysis project Ga0206997, IMG submission 153478) | Enriched cells from forest soil in Barre Woods Harvard Forest LTER site, Petersham, Massachusetts, United States -... | ecosystem: Environmental > Terrestrial > Soil > Temperate forest >...
GGCGTTTGCGGAGACTCCGCAGCAGGCGCCGGGGTCGGGATTTGTTTATAGCGACATTAATTTTATTGTTTTGGGCGCGCTGGTGGAAAGAGTTTCCGGAGAGACTTTGGATGCGTATGCGGAGCGGCATATTTTCTTGCCGCTGAAGATGATGCGGACGCGGTTTGTGCCTCCGACGGCGGGGCGGGCTGGTTGGATAGAAAAGATTGCTCCTACGCAGTATGACGAGAACGAGCACATGCTTTGGGGAGTGGTGCATGATCCTACGGCGCGGCGGATGGGCGGCGTGGCGGGACAGGCTGGGCTGTTTTCTACTGGAGACGATCTGGCAAAGTTTGCGCAGGCTTTGCTGAATGGCGGTGACGGGATTTTGTCGTCGCTTACCGTCGAGAAAATGACGCGGCCGGAGCAGCCGCCATCGGCTCCGGTGCTGCGGGGGTTTGGGTGGGACATTGATTCTCCGCTGTCGTCGAACCGGGGGGATTTGCTGCCGGTCGGAGGGTATGGGCATACGGGATGGACCGGGACATCGATGTGGATCGATGCAACTACCCAGACTTATATTATTTTGCTGACGAATGCGGTGCATCCGCGCGGAGGGAATGCGATTGCTTTGCGGTCGAAGGTGGCGACGGCTGTGGCGGCGGAGCTGGTTTTGACTACGAGTGAGAAGGAGGCGCTGCGTTGGGAGAGTATTACCGGCTACAACGAGGCGTTGAGCGCGGCGCGGCACGTGAGCGTGCGCAATGGCAGCGTAAAGAACGGGATTGATGTGCTGGAGGAGCATGGGTTCGATGTGCTGCAGGTTGCGGGGGGCAAGAAAAAGATTGGGGTGGTGACTAACCAGACTGGGGTGGATTTGGAGGGGCGGCGGACGATTGATGTGCTGGCCGGGGCTCCCGGCGTTTCGCTGGAGGCGATTTTCAGTCCGGAGCACGGGGTTACGGGGACGCTGGATACGCTCAAGGTCAGCGATTCGAAGGACGCGGCTACTGGGGTTCCGGTTTACAGCGTTTATGGCGGGACGGATGCGGCGCGCCGGCCGGCGGCGGAGGTGATGAAGTCGCTGGATGCGGTGGTGATCGATATTCAGGATGCGGGCGTGCGATTTTATACTTACGAGACTACGGTGGGATATTTTCTGGAGGCGGCGGCTGCGGCGGGGGTTGAAGTGATTGTGCTGGACCGGCCTGATCCGATTACGGGGTCGTTTGTGCAGGGTCCGGTGGCGGATGCGGGGCGGGAGAGCTTTACGAATTATTGGACAGTGCCGGTGCGGCATGGAATGACCATGGGCGAGCTGGCGAAGATGTTTAACGCGGAACGGAATATCAACGCCGAGCTTACCGTGGTGCCGATGGAGGGGTGGCAGCGCGGGGACTGGTTTGATTCTACCGGGCTCGCATGGGTGAATCCTTCGCCGAATTTGAGGAGCGTTACTGCGGCTGGTTTGTATCCTGGAGTGGCTTTGATTGAGGGTACGAATGTTTCGGTGGGGCGGGGAACGGAAACTCCGTTTGAGCTGGTGGGCGCGCCCTGGATGAAGGGCCGGGAATTGGCGGCTTACTTGAATGGGCGCGGGATTGCGGGAGTTCGTTTTGTTCCGGTTACGTTTACGCCTTCGGCTGCGGTTTATAGCGGGCAGAAGTGTGAGGGCGTGAATCTTGTATTGACGGAGCGGAATGCGCTGGATGCGCCGGAGTTGGGAGTGGAACTGGCTACTGCTTTGCAGAAGTTGTATCCGGCGAATTTCAAGATTGGGCGCATTACGGAATTGCTGGTGAATTCGGCGGCGTTTGATGGGCTGATGGCGGGGAGGGATCCGCGACGGATTGCGCAGGATTGGCAGGAGGAGTTGGAGAAGTTCGAGGCGGTGCGGCAGAAATACTTGATCTATAAGTAATTCAATTCTGGATATGTCAGGAGCAGGTCTGAGAATGAAGCTTAGCTTGAAGATACTCACTCTGGCGATGATGTGGGTTGTCATCTCGCCGGCGTTTGCTGGCATGCCGCAGGGGACGTCGACTCCGCCTTCAGGCGATGCCGTGGAATACAGGAATACGAGGTATGGTTTTGCGTTTTCACTGCCGCTGGGGTGGAAGGGTTACACCATTGTCACGGATCAGTGGGAGGCGAGCGATGCGCAAAAGGGAACGGTTGAGCGCGGGCCGATCGTCTGCATCCGACATCCGGATTGGAGCAAGGAGACTCCGTGGCAAGACATTCCGATCATGGTCTTCACACTGACGCAGTGGGAGTCGGCGGAGAAGGGCAACTTTTATGCCGGTGGATCGGCGATTGGTTTCCACGAGCTGGGGCGGAACCGCAAATACGCGTTTGCGCTTTCATCGCGGTACAACGAGGCTGAGGTTGCGGGACGGGAAGAAGTGGATAAGATTCTGCAGCACGAGCCGCTGCGGCCGTTATGGTCGAAGTGAAGGCGGTGATGGAAATTCCCCTTGAGGGTGATGGTGCAGTAGGCGTGCAAGGGGTCCCCTCGGCTTCGCTCGGGGCAGGCTCTTCGACTGCGCGGCTGGTTCGCTTCGCGCACCAGTCGCTCCGCTCAGGATGACAGAGTGCGGGCAGCCATGCGGAGGGAAAGGCGCATCCTAGCTGCTGATTGCGTGGTATTCTCTGCTGATTAGCCGGTTCTGGAGGTATGCGATGCGCGGACTTTTGACGGTTCTTGTGCTTTCGGGGATGGCGTTGGGGCAAGCTGCGGAGGCTCCGAAGCCGGACGCGGCTGCGGGTTCTACACCGGCTGCGGCTTCGAGTCCGGTGTCCGCTGCGGCTTCTGATCCTAACGTGGTTACGATTCCGGCGGGGACCAGGATTCCTTTGTTGCTGAAACAGGCGATCTCGACCAAGAATGCGCGTGAGGGGGATTCGGTTTATGCGGAGACGGCATTTCCGTTTGTCGTGGACAACCGCGTGATTGTGCCGGCGGGCTCCTATATTCAGGGGGAGATTGCGCACGTGGAACGCGCGGGACACGGGCATGGGCGGGCGGAGATCCTGATGCACTTTACTTCGATGATTTATCCCAGTGGATATACGGTGATGCTGCCGGGGTCGGTGGAGAACACGCCGGGGGCGGATAATAAGTCGGTGAAGGATTCGGAAGGGACGATTCAGCAGGATAGCGACACTGGCAAAAAAGTCGAAGATGCGGCCAAGAACGGGACGTACGGAACCATTGGCGGCGCGACAGCGGGAGGATTGGCTACTGGAACTCTGAACGGAGCGCGGGTTGGAGCCGGGCTGGGAGCCGCGGCGGGGATTGGGTGGGCGCTATTGAAGCGCGGGAACGACGTGAGGCTGGATGTGGGTACGTCGATTGAGATGGAGATTCAGCGTGGCATTGCGGTGGATGTGAGTCGGATTTCAGTGGCGAGGGCTGGGCCGTAGTTGAGCCTTCTGATTCGTTTGCAGGATGCGGTTGAACGAGGTCCAAAATCCGCTGGTCGGTGCGACGGCCGAGGATTTTACTCTGCCCGATTCCGCGGGGACGCCCCGCGTCCTTTCTTCCTTGCTGAGCGATGGAGCGCTTCTGCTCATCTTCTATCGTGGCTACTGGTGACCGTTTTGTCTCCGTCAGTTGGCGGAATTCGGTGAGCTTTGCGACGACTTCCGCGGGCTCGGGGTTCACATTGCGGCGCTGAGCGTGGATTCTCCGGAGCAGTCTGAGCGGGTACGACGGCAGTACGAGCTACCGTTTCCAATTCTGTGCGATACGGAAAAGAAAGTGGTCCAGGCCTGGGGTCTGTTCAATGCCAAGGAAAAAGGCGGGATCGCTGTGCCTGCCGTGGTTCTGCTCGGACGCGATCGCTGTATCCGAATGATGATGATCGAAGGGGTGGCGACCCGGGTCCGCGCCGTTGATCTGCTTGGGTTTCTCCGGTCTCATCCCGTTCCTGCGAGTTCCGCGGATGATATGCCTTCCAACACACAGCGCCAGCGTGTGATTGTTCCTTGGTTGGTGGACTTCGGGCGGGCTGTGTGGAATTCCATCTTCAGGCTTTGATTTTAAGTACGTTGTGCGGAGCCTTCAGCAGATTGCGCGGACATCCAGGGCGGGATCAAGAACAAAGTCAAAGGCAGCGGGCGAGGGCGCCCGCTCTACACGAGCATGGCTCGGATGATTAATGACTTTTGGCGCTGGCGGAGTAGCTGGCGGGATTGGCTTGGCCGTTGATTTCGCGGCGGACGTACTCGAAAATTTCGTCGGACATTCTTAGAAAGACTTCGACGACTTCGGGATCGAACTGGCGGCCGCTCCAGTCCCGGATCTCTTTGCGGGCTTCGGCGAGAGTTCTGGCGGCGCGATAAGGGCGGTCGGAGATGATGGCGTCGAGGGTATCGGCGACGGAGAAGATGCGCGCCCCGAGAGGGATTTCGGCGCCCTTGAGACCGCGGGGATAGCCGCTGCCGTCGAAGTGTTCCTGGTGGGAGTAAACGATTTCGCAGGCTTCGGCGAGGAAGGGAATTTTCTTGAGCATCTGGTAGCCGTTATAGCAATGCTCGCGCATGATCTCTTTTTCTTTGTCGTCGAGCTTTCCGGGTTTGAGCAGAATGCGATCGGGAATGGCGATCTTGCCGATGTCGTGAAGGAAGGCGCCGCGGGCGATCACGTCGATTTGCTCTTTCGGCAATCCCATCTCTTTGGCGATTGCCATGGTGAAAGCGGTAACGCGCTTGGAGTGGCCCTGGGTCTCGGCGTCTTTGAAGTCGAGGGCGTCGCCGAGGGCCTCCAGGGTGATGTCGTAGGAGCGCTCGAGGTTTCGTAGGGCATCCTGCAACTGGTCGGTGCGGGCCTTGACCAGCGACTCTAAATTGATTTGATAGTTGCGATTTTCCACTTTGAGGCGGCGATTCTCGAGAGCGCGGCCCACGGCGTTGAGTAACTGTTCGCGCTCGAAGGGTTTGAGCAAGTAGTCGAAGGCGCCGTTGCGGACGGCAGCGAGAGCGACGGAAATGTCGTGGACCGCGGTGACCATGACGACCGGCATGTCGGGGAACTTTTCCTTGGTGCGTTCGAGGAGGCCGATGCCGTCGAGGTCGGCCATCATCAGGTCGGAGAGCATGAGCTCGAATTCCTCGCCGGAATTGAGCAAGGCGAGGGCTTCCATGCCGGAACTGGCTTGCTTCCAGTGATAGCCGGCGGCAGCAAGGATGGCGCAGACTATCTCCCGGATTGCCTCTTCATCGTCGACTACGAGAATGCGGTCAGCCATGGTGCCCTGTCAGTATACTCTCGGCATTTTGGGCCCAGCCGCTAGGTGCCGAAAGTAACCATGAAGGTCCGGAAAACGCATGGATAAAGGGCCGGGCCATGATATTCAAAAGCAGGGCACTGTTACGTCTGGAGAAGGAGGCGAGCCGAACGCGCGATCTCGAAAAGCAGATTCCTCACCGGGCTTGGCGCCCGGTTCGGAATGACAAGAGTCGCGCGGCTCGCCCGGATCCTTCACGGCGCAAAGAACGCTTGTTCAGGATGACAATCGAAATAAGATGAACTTTTCCCTCTGGTCGATTTGGAACACTACCGCACAGCCGGCGCTGGCCGGGCTGAAGGCGGGGGAGTGGGCGCTGCTGCTGATGCTGGCAGCGTCGGTGGTGGTGCTGTGCGCTCTGCGGCAGCGCTATCTTCTGATCTGGACGGCGGGCTGGGCGCTGCTGGCAGTTTCGCGACTGGTGGCTTTACACGGGGCCGCGATGCGGATCCCGGAGCAATATGTTCCGGCGGTAGAGCAAGCGGCGTTTGTGGTGGCGGTGGGATTGTTTGCCGGGGCGATCCTGGTTTACATCCGAGGACGGGATCTGCTGGTGCCGCTGGTTGTGATCACTGTGAGCGTGTCCGCGTTTGCGGTGGCTCGGGTAGTGCTGTGGCCGGATTCGCTGCCTTTGCGGGTTGCGCTGGAAGCCTCCTACCGAATCATTCTAGTGACGGCGGCGCTTGCGCTGGTGCGCGCCCGCAAAGGTCGCTGGGAGCTGGGGGCATGGCTGCTGGCGACTTGCCTGCTGGTGCAGCACCTGAGTTGGGATCCTTTCACGAACGAGATTCCCGCGGAATTTGTGTTGGTGTCAGAAGTGTTGCTGGGACTGAGCATGCTTCTGATTGTGTTCGGAGAAGCCCGGGCGCGGGACCGGCGGCTGAAAGTGTTGCGGGCTTTGACCGAGAGCATTGTGCTGGCGCAGCAGCAGGGCGGCATGTTGGACGAGTCGCTGGGAGAATTGCAGCGGCTGACCAAGAGCAGGGCAGCATGGTTCCGCTTGATTGAGGGCGGACATCTGGTGGCGACGCATGCGGTGGGGGTTTCGACTGATTTCTTGCGGGAAGCGGGTTTTGCGCAGCTGACGGAAGATGTGTCGCAGATGCTGGAGCGGGGCAGAGCGGTCACTGCACCAGCGAATGAAGCAGGTTCGGAAGATTCGGGATTGCTGGAGCAAGAGAAGCTGAAGTACGTGGTGATGGTGCCGGTGCTGGGAAAGAAGTCGTCGATTGGGTTGCTGATGCTGGGCAGTGTGGCTCCGAGGAAACTGACGCCGGAGGAACTGGAGTTTTTGGAGACTTGCGGACGGCAGTTGGGGATCGCGATCGAGAATTTCCGGTTGCTGGAACAGGCGCTGCGCTCGCAGCGGCAGTGGCGGAACACGTTCGACTCGGTGCATGACATCATCCTGGCGCATGACGCGGAATTCCGGATCATCAAGGCGAATCAGATTCTGCTGGAGCAGATACAGCTGGCAGCGGCGGACGTGATCGGCAGCACGTGCGAATCGGTATTGCCGCATGGGCTGGGAGAATGGACGGGATGTCCTTATTGCGCGCGCGGGGACGAGGAAATCAGCGAGGGAGCTGATCCTTGTTTCGGCGGATTCTCGATGGTCTCCAGTTCTTCCTATGCGGAGCAGGGGAGCAAGCAGAAGGGGACCATCCACATCGTGCGCGACATCACGGAGCGGAGGTCGGCGGAAGAGAAATACCGTCTGCTGTTTGAGCAGGTGCAGGAAGGTGTGTATGTGGCCACTCCTGCCGGGCGCTTGCTCGACTGCAACGATGCGTTTGTCCGGATGCTGGGGTATGACAAGCGGGAAGAGGTGCTGCCGCTGAACCTGGATGAAGATATTCGGGTGGATGCGGGCCAGAGGGATGCGTTCCACCGGGACATCGATCTGCAGAATTACGTGCGCAATTTTGAAGTGACGATGCGGCGCAAGAATGGAACGCTGCTGCTGGCGGCCGAGAGCAGTTTTGCGACCCGGGACTCGGCGGGCAAGGTGGAGCGGTATCAGGGATTTGTGCTGGACGTGACGGAGAAGAGGCGTGCAGAAGATGAGATGCGGCGGCGCAATCGCGAACTGAATGCGCTGAACGCGATGGCGGTGGTGGCGACGCAATCTTTCGATCTGGATGAAATCCTGAATCTGACGCTGCGGCAGGTGGTTTCGTTATTCGGGGCGGAGAGCGGAGCAGTCTACCTCTCGGATTCGGATGCGCCGACGTACCGGCGCCGGGCGGCATGGGGTCCAAGCAGCCGGGATAAATCGCGGCCGGCGGAGGTCAGTTTTGCCGAAGGTTTTGGCGATCTGGTGATGCGGTCGCGCGCCGAAGTGATTACGGCGGAGTACTTGCCGCATCTCACGGGAACGGTGGCGGAGTTCATCCGATCGGACACCGACGGTTCGTGGATCTGGGTGCTGTTCTGGGGCAAGGACAGTCCGATTGGGATGATGGGATTGCGCAGCCATGCGGAATACCAATATTCCAGCGGGGAAGAGAACCTGATGGTGGCGATCAGCCGGCAGCTGGCCACTACGATTGAGAAAGTCCGGCTGTACGAAGAGACCTGCAAGGCTTACGAAGATCTGCGGCGCACTCAGGAACAACTTCTGCAGAGCGAGAAGATGTCGGCGGTGGGGCAGTTGATCGCGGGCGTGGCGCACGAGTTGAATAATCCGCTGACCGCGATTCTGGGTTACGCGCAGTTGCTGGAGAGCGAAGGATTGAATGAGCGGGCGCAGGACTACGTGGGCAAAATGTTCAAGCAGGCGCAGCGCACGCACCGGGTGGTGCAGAACCTGCTTTCGTTCGCACGGCAAAGGAAGCCGGAGCGGTCGGAAGTGGACATACGGAGGGTGCTGGAAGAGACGCTGACGCTGCGCGACTACGATTTGAAGGTTAACAACATTGATGTGCAAAAGGATCTGGGGCCAGATCCGGCGCTGGTGGTGGCCGATCCGCACCAAGTCGAACAGGTATTTCTGAACATCATCAACAACGCTGTGGACGCGGTGCTGGAGACGGGACGCCCAGGGAAGCTGAAGATCCGGGTTTATTGCGAGAAGGGCGATGTGTGCGCGCAGTTTGCTGATGATGGGCCGGGGATCAAGGATCCGAAGAGAATTTTCGATCCGTTCTACACCACGAAGAGTGTGGGGAAGGGAACGGGCCTGGGTTTGAGTATCTGCTACGGGATTGTGAAGGAGCACGGTGGCGACATCACGGCGCACAATGCGTCTGAGGGCGGAGCGGTGATTGAGGTGCGACTGCCGATGGCGGCGCCGGCGGACGCTCCGGTAGAACCGGTTGTGGTTGCTTCTCCGAAGCGCGAAGGAGCGATTCAGGGCCGGGTGCTGCTGGTGGAGGAAGAAGAGGCCGTACTCGAATTCGAGCGCGACGTGCTCTCCGGAGCGGGAGCCAACGTGGTGACGGCCAGCAGGAGCGACGACGTGAAGACGCGGTTGCTTTCAGAGCCGTTCGATGCGTTGATTATGAGCGGCAAGATGCCTTCCGACTGGAATGCGAAAGATGCCTACCTCTGGCTGAAGAAGAATTGCGCTGACATGGAGAAGCACGTTCTGTTTACGTTCTCCAATGGCGTGGAGCAGGGCGATGAGCGGGCCTTTCTGCAGGAAAACAACGTACCCTACCTGGTGAAACCCTTCGAAGTGGCGGAGTTGATTACGCAAGCGCGACGGCTGCTGAGCAAGGCTAAAGCGGCTGGCGCCAGCTAGAAGCTTCCCGACACAGATTGAGAAAGGCTTGTCATCCCGAGCGAAAGCAAGGGATCTTGGTTCTTGCCTGTCGCATGATTGGTGCCGCTGCGGCCAAACACCAGGATCCCTCGCTTCGCTCGGGATGACAGTTTCCTTTTAAGGCCCATCACAGTTGCGTGCGCAGGGTCTTCACTAATCGGCGAAGGGCTTTTTCGTTGCGGCGGTACCAGCGCCATTGGCCTTGCTTGACGGCATCGACCAGGCCGGACTTCGTCAGAATGGCCATGTGATGCGAGATGGTGGGTTGGGAAAGCTGTACTCGCTCTTCGATGTCGCCGGCGCAGAGGCCAGCGTGCTTTCCCGTTATCGGGCCACTCGAGGCAATTGGGCCGCGTTGTTTCAGGGCTGCGAGGATGCGGCGGCGCGTGGGATCAGCAATGGCGTGGAGCGTGTGGTCGAGAGACGTGGGTGAGGTGGTCATGGGGATTAGGAATAGCTTTTAAATCGACGGTTGTCAATATGCGACGTGAACGGCTCGCGGCTCAGTTTGCCGCCGCCAGCGAAGAGCCGTCGAGCTTCGCTCGACGAACAGTCGAGGGTGGCCGTCCCCACCTAAAATCTCCGCAAACTGTGTCGGTCGACGAGAGCCAACGGATCAGGCACGCTGGCGGGTGGCTCGCAGCCATTCGATGCGGGTGAATTCGAGGAAACGAACGCCGTTGTCCTGGGAACAATTGGCTTGGTCGAGTTGTGGGGCGAGAGTGCCTCCGCGGATCCAGTAACCGGTGGCGTCCTGCTTGAGAATGGTGGAATCGAGCGGGTCCATGCCGTGGAGCTTGAAGATGACACGGCGGTTCAGCAGAGGGGCAGGCTTCATAGAGTGCTTCGGTCTTTATTTATATTTATTATTTCCTTCTGGTCTCTTACTTTTTCACGATCGGGTTGTAGCCGTCGTTGACGAGGCGGGTGCGCATGGCTTCCGCGTCTTTGATATCGGTGAAGGGTCCGACCTGGACGCGAAAAAACTTGTCAGCGGTGGAATTGCTGGCGACGAACGCGGGATATTGTTTTTTCTTGAGAGCATCGACCAGGGAGTCGGCGTCTTCCTGTTTCGTGACCGCGGCCACCTGCACGAAGTAATCCACAGTGGGCAGCGCGGCCATGGGATCAGGCGGGTTTCCGGCTTGTGAAGATTGCGTTTGCGTTCCCGGGGAAGACGTTCCGGATGAAGACGCTGGGGAGGAAGACGCAGGTTGAGCGGCGGGCGCTGGATTAGGGGAATTCGCGTCAGAGGAAGCCGGGGTTAGTTGCGGATTGGCGTCTTTTTGCTCGACGGCTTTGTAAAAGGTCATCGGCGGAGCGGGTTGAGGAGATGCCGAGCCGGCTGGCTTGAGGCCGCTGGATGAAGTTTGCAGGGGAGCGGCGCTGGAGGCGATGACGCCGGCATCGGTCTTGCGGCCGAGCGTGTAGCCGAGCGCGAAGAAAACGGCGCAGATTATTACCAGGCCGAAGAATAGGCTCAGCAGCTTTGCGGTGCCTAATGTGATTTCAGTGTCTTGTTCGGGATCCATAACTACTAAGTACCTCTGGGCTGAAGCCCGGATCGATTGTGCACCGCTTGTCGCGGCGCTGAAGCGCCCGCTCTTCCACTTGCTTGGCCACTTACGCCGCGGCTTTGTCGTCTCCCTTCGCCAGCAGCTTTTGAAGGCCGGAGAAAAAGTCGACGGGTACGGGGAAGATGACCGTTGTGTTTTTCTCGACTCCGATTTCCGTCAAGGTTTGCAGGTAACGGAGCTGCACGCTGACTGGCTCGGTCGCCAGCAAGTGGGCGGCATCCACCAGGCGCTGCGCGGCTGAGAACTCGCCTTCCGCGTGAATGATCTTGGAACGTTTTTCGCGTTCGGCCTCGGCCTGCTTGGCCATGGCGCGCAGCATGGATTCCGGCATGTCGACCTGCTTGACCTCAACGTTCGTTACTTTCACGCCCCAGGGGGAAGTGTGCTGGTCGAGAATGCTTTGCAGGCGCAGGTTGATTTTTTCGCGGTGCGAAAGCAGTTCGTCGAGTTCCTGCTCGCCCAGCACTGAACGCAGTGTGGTCTGTGCGAATTGCGAGGTCTGGTAAACGTAATTGGAGACTTCGACCACGGCCTTGTTGGGATCGATTACCCGCAGAAAGATCACTGCATTTACTTTGAGCGTGACGTTGTCGCGGGTGATGATGTCTTGGGGAGGGACTTCGAGAGCCTCCTGTCGAAGGGAGACCCGGACCATGCGGTCGATCGGAGCGAACACCAGCGCGATGCCGGGACCTTTGGCAGAGGTCAAAAGGCGGCCCAGCCGGAAGATTACGCCACGCTCATATTCGGCGAGGATCTTGATTGAACTTAAGACGTAGAAAAAAACGATGACGCCGGCAATGCCAAAGAATCCGAGTCCAAAGAGCTCCATCTGTACCTCCGCGCCCGAAACCGAGAAGCGCTACTGAGGCGGATTGTAACGCAATGGACAGGCGAGGGCGCGGAATTCGGATGCCAGCGGTTGCTTGCTCTGGTGCGCGCGACTTTCTACGCGGGGATGGCCGGACCCCGCGCGGGTTCTCTTGCGGTCAGCGGTTCGACCTGGAGCAGCAGTCCGTCGATGCGGCGCACGACTACGGACTCGCCGGCGGGAACATCCGCGGAGGAGACGGCGTCCCAAAGCTCGCCGTGGATGAAGATCTTTCCGCGAGGAGCGAGCGCGGTTTGCGCGATTCCGGTTTCGCCGATGATTCCTTGAGCGCCGGAGACCATCTTGTTGCGGCGCGCTTTGAGAGCGATGCTCATCAGGAATGCGGTGATCAAGCCGAGCGGAATGCTGACCGCTAGTGCGGTGAGCAGGTGGACGCGCATTTCGGGGATGGGCGAATCGACCAGTAGCAGGCCTCCGAGGGTGAGGAGCGCGATGCCGCCTACGGTGAGCACGCCGTGGCTGGCGAATTTGGCTTCGGCGGCGAAAAGTGCGAAGGCTGCGAGAATCAGGCCCAGCGCGGCGTAGCGCGTGGGCAGCAGGTTCAGAGCGAAGGCCGCGATCAGGATGAAGACGACGCCTACGGTTCCGGGAACGACCGCGCCGGGATGATTGAACTCGGCGTAGAGAGCGAGGGCTCCGATGGCGAGCAGGATGAAGGCGATGTTCGGATCCATCAAATAATCGAGGATCTGTTCCTTCAGCGTCATGCCGAAAGGCGCGATGGGCTGGCCGGAGAGCTTGAGGGTGACTTCCTGACCGTTGAAGCGCTTGAAGCTTTTACTGTCGATCTGGCGGAAGAGATCGTCTTCGCTGGAGGCAACGTAGTCGATCAGGTGCTGTGAAAGCGCTTCCTGCTCGGTGAAGGATTTGGACTCGAGCACCGCACTTTCGGCGACTTCGACATTGCGGCCGCGCCGGGAGGCGACGGAGCGCATGAGGGCGGCGGTGTCGTTCTCGATTTTGCGCTTCATCTCGTCGTCGGGCTTGACCTGGGTTGGGCCGAAGAGCAGGACGGGATGCGCCGCTCCGGCGTTGGTTCCGGGAGCCATGGCGGCGACGTCGGCGGCTTCGAGGATGAAGATTCCGGCCGAACCGGCGCGGCTGCCAGCGGGGGAGACGTAAACGATGACGGGAACCTGCGAATTCGTAATCTTCTCGATGATGTGGCGGGTGGATTCGACGAGGCCTCCGGGGGTGGTGATCTCGATCAATACGGCTTGGGCGCTGCGGCGCTGGGCTTCGTCGATGGCGCGCGAGATGTATTCCTCGGTGATGGGCTGAATGGTGTCGTTAACGACGATTTTGAGGACTTCTGCCGAGGAGACGGAGGAGAGAACTATCGCTGCCACGAGGCTGAGAAGAATCCGCGAGATTGGAATGCTTTTCACTGGTCGACAATTCTTACATGAATATTCTTACTCTTATTTGTGACTGGCGGCGGAGATTTCTTCGGGCTCGACGGCGTCGGGAGTCGCGGAAGGCTTGGCGCTCCAGCCGGGAAGATCGGTGCTGCCGGTGATCAGGCGGGCGCCTCGCTCGTAGGTGAAATACGACCATGCCCACTGGATAAAGACGAGCACGCGGTTCTGGAAGCCAATCAGGAAAAGGATGTGGACGAACAGCCATGCCAGCCACGCTATGAAACCGGAGATATGAATCCTGCCGAACTCGGCGATGGCGGCGGAGCGTCCGATGGTGGCGAGGCTGCCTTTGTCGTGGTAGTGGAATGGGGGACGAAGGTCAGAACCCGGTGTTAGCTCCCGACGAATTAGCTTGGCTACGTAACGGCCTTCCTGGATGGCTACCGGTGCTACGCCTGGCAGCAGCTTGCCCGAGACGTCTTTCAGGGCAGCCAGGTCTCCGATGACGAAGACTTCGGGATGTTTGGGAAGGCTGAGATCGGGATTGACGAGTACGCGTCCGGCGCGATCGATGGGGACGCCTAACTTTTTGCCGAGCGGGGATGCGGCTACGCCCGCCGCCCAGAGGATGACGGCTGCATTCATTTTCGTATCGCCCATGTAGATTACGCCGGGCTCGATCTTCGTCACCATGGTTGAAGTGAGCACCTCGACCCCCAGGCGTTGCAGTTGCTGGAGAGCGCTGCGCGAGAGATCTTCGGGATAGGCGGGGAGAACGTGCGGGCCGCCTTCGATGAGATGGATGCGGGCGCGGCGCGGGTCGATGGCGCGGAAATCGTGGGCGAGGGCGTGACGGCAGATTTCGGCGAGGGTTCCGGCGAGTTCGACTCCGGTGGGACCGGCTCCGACGACCACGAAGTTTAACGGTTCGTGAGTCAACGGATCGTGGTTCTCGTCGGCGGAGGCACGGCGCTCGTCTAGTTCAAAAGCGAGCAGAACGCGGCGGCGGATTTCGAGCGCGTCTTCGATGGTTTTCAGGCCGGGCGCGAGAGCTTCCCATTCGTCGTGTCCGAAATAGGCGTGGCTGGCGCCGGCGGCGACGATCAGGGAATCGTAAGGAACCTCCTGAGGTTCATTTTCCGCCGCAGTGTGAACCACGCGGCGTTCGAGGTCGAAGCCCGTGACCTCGGCCATGAGCACTTCGACGTTTTTGTTGCGGCTCAGAATGGAGCGGATGGGGGCGGCGATCTCGCCGGGAGAAAGACCGGCGGTCGCTACCTGATAGAGCAGAGGTTGGAAGGTGTGATGATTCTTGCGGTCGATGACGGTGATGCTCACGGGTGCGCTGGCCAGCGTCTGGGCTGCGTTCAGCCCGCCGAAGCCGGCGCCGACGATTACCACGCGATGTGCAGGCTTGCCGTCCATTCTCTTGCTGATCCTCTTCTCGCCGATCAGGTTTTTTGCTGATCCTCTTCTTGCTGATCCTCTTCTTGCCGATCAAGCTCCTACTCTATAAGATTCAGCGCGATGACAATCGGCTCCATAAGTTCGCGCGAGAGGAATTCGGCTGCGGACTTGCGTCCGATGTGGTTGCGGTGGTTCCTCCCGTCAGTGGGCGATTTGATCTTCGTGGCGCTCGTTGGCGTGCTGGCTTTCACTGCGCTATCGGTGCGGTTGTTGGGCGATGCCGGAATCGGCTGGCACATTCGCACTGGGCAGATAATTCTGGCGACGCATGCGATTCCGCGAGTCGATCCATTTTCCTCCGCTTCCTCTGCGATGCCCGGCCAGCCGTGGTTTGCCTGGGAGTGGCTGTACGACGTGATCGTGGGCTGGCTGGAGAGTACGGCGGGATTGAACGGCGTAGTGCTGTTTACCGCTTTAGTGATCGCGATCGTGTTTTCGTGGACCTTCCGGCTGCTGCTGCGGCGGGGAACGAACGTATTCGTGGCGATAGTTCTGTTATTGCTGGCGGCGTCGGCGGCGATGATCCATTTTCTGGCGCGGCCGCACGTAGTGACCTGGTTATTCACGGTGGCGTGGTTCTGGATTCTGGAGTCGTCGGAGAAAAGTTGTTTTGCTTCTGATTTCGAATTGCTCGCGGCGTCTGAGGCGAATCCCCGGCGCGGTTGGATGCTGTGGTTGCTGCCGCCTCTCATGCTGCTGTGGGTGAACCTTCATGGGGGATTTCTGCTGGGCTTTGTGCTGCTTGGGATTTACTTGTGCAGTGCGGCTTGGGGGTGGTTCAGGCTGAAGGAAGACCGGTTCGACGACGCGTTGCGGCGGATCCGCGCCGGGCGGCTCGTGCGGGCTCTGACGCTGACTGGCATTCTGAGTGGGCTGGCGACGTTGGTGAATCCTTACGGCTTTCGGTTGCATGTTCATATCTACCGCTATCTTACGAACCGCTTTCTGATGGATCACATTGACGAGTTTCAATCTCCGAATTTTCATTATGTGGCACAGAAGTGCTTCGCAGCATTGTTAATGCTGACGCTGGTGGGGTCGGCGGTGAAAAGGCGCGGGGCGGGGCAGGGCCGCTTGAGCCAGGCCCTGGTGGTGCTGTTCGCGGTGTATTCGGGGTTGTATGCGTCGCGGAACATTCCAGTGTCGTCGCTGTTGTTGATTCTGATGATTGGTCCGTGGCTGTCGGAAGCGATGGCGAGATTCGCGGATCAACGGCTCGCCGCGCGGGGGTTCGCGTCTATACGATTTCTGCAGCGAATGGGCAAGCTGGGCGCGGGGCAAGTGATGGACGCGCACTTTGACGCGAAACGCTTCCCGGTGGCGGCGGTGAATTATCTCGAGGATTATCTCAAGACCCAGGGCGTAGCGGGGCCGCTTGCGAGTCCCGACTATTGGGGAGGGTATTTGATTTACCGGCTTTATCCGCGAGTGCGGATGGTGGTGGATGACCGGCACGATTTCTATGGGGAGGAATTCTTAAAGTCTTACTTGAAGATGGTGCATGTGGAGCCTGGCTGGGAAGATTTTCTTCGGCAGCACCCGGCTCAGTGTGTGCTCGTCCCCAAAGATTCTGCCTTGGCAAACATCTTGGGGGAAACCGCCGACTGGCGGGCGATCTACAGCGATGATGTGGCGGTCGCGTTTGAGGTGAAATAGGCGATAAAATCGCATTCGGTTGTCCCCTTCGAAACGGGCTGCCGAGCCTAGCGCGAAGTAAGTTTGGCTTGCAATATCGCCTGAGAGCGGTACAATTTCGAGTTAACGCTGCCTAGCGTCGAGGTTCCGGTATGGCGACCGATGCCGCTTCTTCTCCCAGATTAGCGAGTGCCAGACTCAAGAATTTCCTGCTCAAGAGTGCAACTCTGGAATTCACAGCACTATGTTTGATGGCTGCCGCGGCCCTTCTGTCCCATGCTGCGGCACAGGAGTCGCCGGCACCGGCGCCGCTGTACGACAAGGCCATCTTTCATGATCCGATTCCGAGCGATCAGCTCGCATTTCTGAATCATTTTGAGGGATTACCGTCAAAGGAACTCGTGCGCGACAAGCAATACCGCAAGCTCATGCACAGCGTGATCCTCGACTGCGTGTTTCACTACGGGTGGGACATGCCGCTGGCAGAGGCGCTCGAGAAAGTGCTGACGGGTTCGCCCTTGCCGGTTCAGATTCACGACAAACGGTACGTGATGGTGTCGGGACGCAGCGGACCCTACCTCCGGGGCCGGGGATTCATGTGGATCGACACGCAGGATGGCGTTGCACTGGGTGGGTTCTATTTCCATCCGACCAATGGCGAGCCCACGCCGACG
>Ga0206997_10177_pt1 | contig 16277 bp, 7 predicted proteins | sample Alteio_BWMinCont_3_FD_153478 | JGI IMG/M metagenome (GOLD analysis project Ga0206997, IMG submission 153478) | Enriched cells from forest soil in Barre Woods Harvard Forest LTER site, Petersham, Massachusetts, United States -... | ecosystem: Environmental > Terrestrial > Soil > Temperate forest >...
AAATCTTCTGAGTGATTCGTTAACAGCGCTAAACTTGCTATAGTCGGGTGTTCGAATATCTGTTTAACACCGATGGATAAATTTTGTAAACGCGCTCGCGCAACAAATTGAATGCTGATAATCGAATCACCACCTAACCTAAAAAAGTTATCATGAATACTAATTTGACTCGGTTCTATCTTTAAGAGCTGAGACCAAATCTCCAGTAATTTACGCTCAATTTCATTGCGTGGACTTTCATAGGGAGTTTTTTCATTTCGGTAGTGATGCTGCGGTACTGGTAAGGCTTGACGGTCTATTTTTCCATTCGAATTCAATGGCAATTGTTCAAGCAACATAAAATGACTTGGAACCATAAAATCAGGCAAATATGTCTCCAATAGGCCTCGTATTTCCTGAATATAATCTCCAACTGTTTCCTCTGTTACTGGAGACATTAGTACCAGATAAGCCACTAAATAATTTTGTTTGGAATCGTTCTCTCGAGCGATAACGACTACATCTTTAATGTTTCTCTGTTTGCGAATGACGGATTCTATTTCGCCGCATTCAATACGAAAACCGCGAATTTTAACTTGATGATCCGTTCTACCAATGTACTCAATATTACCATTTGGCAGATATCTTGCTAAATCACCTGTGCGATAAAGTCGATTGTTTACCCCTTGCGCTAACTCTTCCTTGTTTACAAAAGGGTTATCTATAAATCGCTCAGCGGTGAGTTTTGCTTGATTTAAATAACCACGCGCTACTCCTCCCCCACCTATATATAATTCTCCCACTACACCAATCGGAACAAGCTCAAAATGTTTATCTAGAATAAACATTTTTGTCCCAGCGATAGGACGACCAATTACATTTTTTGTATTAGACAATACATCTACATGACTAATTGGTAAATATGTCGCATGCACTGTGATTTCGGTGATTCCGTACATGTTTACAAGTTGTATATTATTATTTTTATACCTTTGAAAGAAAGGCGTTAATAAATAAAAACTTAATACTTCCCCACCAAAAACAATATAACGTAAGCTCGATTTTTTTAACTTTATAGCTGAATGGTGATGAATTAATTGCTGAAAAGCTGATGGCGTTTGATTCAAAACGGTTACTTTATATTTAACTAATAGATCTAAGAATAACTCAGGAGAACGAGAGGCCATATATGTTGTAATAATAAGTTTACCGCCATAGAACAAAGCACCCCAAATTTCCCAGACTGAAAAATCAAATGCATATGAATGAAACATTGTCCATACATCTTGGTTACTAAACTGAAAATAGGAATTCGTGGCTCTAAATAATCGATTTACATTGCTATGCGGTATAAGTACACCCTTAGGCTTTCCTGTTGAACCAGAGGTATATATTACATAAGCCAAGTTCTCCGGTTCTGAAAGCGTGTCTGGATTATTTTCTGGATGAGCACACAAACCATCATTATTCAATCGATTGGTCTGCAAAATTTCTGACCAATCGGTATCGATGCATATCGTTTTTATTTCTTTATGATTAAATCGGTTTGCTAGTTGCTCTTGCGTAACCACAATGCGCGCCTGACTATCAGCCAGCATATAATTCAATCGTTCCTCTGGATAATTCGGGTCAAGAGGAACATAGGCACCACCTGCTTTTAATATCCCTAAGATACCCACAATGAGCTCTAAGCTCCGCTCCATACTGAGCGCCACCAATGTCTCGGCCTGTACACCCAACTTTCTTAAATAATGTGCCAATTCATTCGCTCGTTGGTTTAAATCTCGGTAGGTTAATGCCTGGTCTTCAAAAACAAGTGCAATCGCCTCGGGATGTTTCTCGACCTGCTTTTCAAACAATTGATGGATGGTTTTATCTTTTGGGTAATCAACCTCTGTAGCATTCCAATCAACCAATATTTGCTGCTTCTCTGGCTTGGTTAATAAGGGCAATGCTCCAATTGCTTTATTTGGACTACTTACAATACCTTGCAACAGTTCCTCAAAATGTCCCGCGAATCGTTTGATTGTCTCATGCTCAAATAAGTCAGTGGCATACTCAAAGGCTAAACCTATATCGCCTTCACTTCCCACGCTTGCCGTTAGGGTTAAATCAAATTTTGCAATCGGGTAATGGATTGACTGTGGCTTTACTTGAATGCCACTAAACTCGATTGCTTCTAGTTCATTATTCTGATACACAAACATCACTTGAAACAAGGGATGCCTATTCACGCTTCGCGACACTTGTAAATGATCGACCAACTGCTCAAACGGTATATCTTGATGATTGTGGGCATTTAATATTTCTTCACGAACTTGTCGTAACACTTCAATAAAATCCATTTCCGATTGCAATTCGGTTTTGATTGCTAAGGTATTGACAAAAAATCCAATGAGTTCTTCTACTTCTTTATAATGACGATTGGCAATCGGGGTACCAATCACGATGGTCTCTTGTTGAGTATAGCGAAACAGCAAGGTGTTCAAAGCAGAGAGCAACACCATATACAAACTGGCTTGTTGTTGGTCACCTAAACTTTTAAGGGATTGACTCAATGAATGGCTTAATTGTGTTGTGTAAACTTCACCCTGATAACTGAGTTCCTTAGGCCTTTCTTTATCATGTGGTAATTGCAATAAATCTGGGATATGAGCTAGATGTTCTTGCCAATAGTTTAGCTGGCGCGCTAACACTTCTCCTTGCAACCACTGCCTTTGCCATAAACTAAAATCTGCATACTGTATGGGCAAAGGCTCAAGGGTAAGTGGTGCTTTGAAGGCATGATGATGATATAAAATACTGAGTTCCTTCATCAGGATATTCAAAGACCAACCATCAGCAACAATATGATGCAAGACCAACAGTAAGACATAATCATCTTGATTAACTTGCAATATTTGAGCTCGCATTAAAGGCGCTTGTTTTAAGTTAAATGGTTTTAATATTTCAACTTCTAGCCACCTTAATATATCAGACTCTTTATTTTTTCCTGCTTTTACACGAGCACGCTGGAGCTTCAATTGACAAACATCACTAGAGAGAATTTCTTGCACACCAACCCCTTGTGCATTGGTTACAAGCTGTGTGCGTAAGACTTCATGTCGCTTGAGTAAATCATTCAATGCTGATGCTAAAGCCTTTATCTTTACTTTACCTTGTAAACGGAGTGCCAAAGGGATGTGATACAGTGCTTTATTCGATAATAATTGATCTAAAAACCATAACCGTTGTTGGGCAAAAGACAGTGGAATATCTTCTGCTCTTTCTTGTGGTAGCAATGGCGGAATATCTTTGTTGGGGCTAGGCTTTAAATTGATCTGCTGTTCAATATGTGCCGCAAATGCTATCAAGGTGGGATGATCGAAAATACCACGTAGTGGTATTTCATGATGCAATATGATTTTAATTTGTGAACTAAGTTGTGTCGCCAATAAAGAATGACCGCCTAGCTTAAAAAAGTTATCATGAATACTGATTTGGCTAGACTCTATCTTCAAAAGTTTGGACCACATCTCTACCAGTGTATGTTCGATTTCATTGCGTGGGCCTTCATAATATATATTATTATTTCTGTAATATTGATCAGGGACAGGTAATTCACGACGATCGATTTTCCCATTCGCATTTAATGGTAATTGGTCGAGCAGCATAAAATGACTCGGCACCATAAAAGCTGGTAAATATTTCTCTAATAGCTCTCGTACTTCGTGGATGTAATGATCAGCATTTTCGTTAGCGATAAAGGATTTTGGCACTAAATAAGCGACCAAATATTTTTGGCTTGAATCATCTTCTTGAGCAAGAACCACTGCATCTTTAACATCTTCCTGTTTACGAATAACAGCTTCTATTTCACCGCATTCAATACGAAATCCTCTAATTTTAACTTGATGATCGATTCTACCGAGGTACTCAATATTGCCATCTGGCAAATATCGCGCTAAATCACCTGTGCGATATAGCCTGCTATTCATCCCTTGCGCTAGTTCTTCTTTGCTCACGAAAGGATTGTGAATAAACCGCTCTGCAGTGAGCTCTGGTTGATTTAAATACCCACGCGCAAGACCTGCTCCGCCTATATATAATTCACCCGCAACGCCAATGGGTACCGGTTCAAAGTGTTCGTCTAAGATATAAACTTGTACATTTGATATAGGTTTCCCTATTACATTTGCTAGCAGATGATCTTGATATTGAGCCAATGTTGCACACACCGTCGTTTCTGTTGGACCATATGCATTGAACAACTTTACCTTCTGATACCATTTTTGTAGTAATTCTATTGGACTGGATTCTCCAGCAACAATTAATGTTGCTAAAAACGGCATATCATTATCAGGAACTGTTGATAATATGCTGGGTGTAATGGTCGCAACTGTAATCTGGGAAGCATTACAAAAAGTAGCTAAATTTATACCGACCAAATCTTCTTGTCGTCGAACAATATGTAAAGATGCACCTTGACTAAGTGATGTAGCCCATTCAGAAACAGAAGCATCAAAACTGATAGAAGAAAATTGTAAGACACGACTATGATTTGTAATTTGAAATGCAAGTGATTGTGCCTGTACCATATTACATAAACTTCGGTGCTGAATCATAACACCTTTCGGTTGCCCTGTTGAACCAGAAGTATAAATCACATAAGCTAAATTCTCTGGCCCAGAGATCGTTTTTAAGTTATGTTGTGGATTATTAAATAATCTTTCAGCGGTAAGACGATTTAATCGTAATATCTCTGACCAATTGTTATCGATGCATATTACTTTAATATCAGAACTGATAAACCGGCTTGCAAATTTCTCTTGTGTGACCACTATACTGGCCTGACTATCAGCCAGCATATATGTCAATCGTTCCTCTGGATAAGATGGATCTAAGGGAACATAAGCACCACCTGATTTTAATATCCCTAATATACCAACGATAAGTTCGATACTTCTTTCTATGCTGAGCGCAACCAGCATATCTGCTTTTACACCAAGACGTCTTAAGTAATAGGCTAATTCATTCGCACGTTGATTTAATTCTAGATAGGTTAATTTTTGTTCTTCGTAAACAACGGCAATATTTTCTGGGTACCGCTCTACTTGTTGCTCAAATAATTGATAGATGGTCTGCGCATCTGGACATTTAGCTGCAGTTGCATTCCATTTTCTGAATAATACATCTCGCTCAGGAATTGTAAGAATATTTAAGTTTGCTATTAATTGCTGTGGATTTTCTATAATCTGCGTTAGCAGTAATTTGTAATGCTTAATTATTTGATTAACAAATACTCTGCTGTACTTTGAATGGTCGAAGATAACTTGTAATTCAATATTGTCAACGAAAATATCATACAGAAAAGTAACATCCCGTTGCGGTGATACATTTTCCCAATCTATTAACTTCACCTGCACATCATTTAAATGAATCACATCTTTCATGAGATTTGATTTGCCAAATGATATATTACTAAAAGTAAGTTTTTCCCCTTTGCGAGCTAACACGTAAGGCAAATAATTTTTTGCATGATTAATTGCTTTACATACATGCTGCAAAATGTTTAAACATGTTGTGGTCGAGTCAAAATCAATTACTAAGGGTTGCAAGCCAACATAATAACCGAATAGATCTTTCAAGTTATCAGGTCGCAGATTATGAGGATAAGAAACAACTATGGTATTTTGATGGGTGTAACGGTGTAGAAGTATAGTGAATACTGTCAACAAGAATTGAAAGACCGTACAATCATTTGCTTTTGCAAATGATTTAATTGTAGGCAAAGATAATGTCGAAGAAAGAAAGCATATTTTATTCTTATTATCTTTTTCAGTTATTGTGGGCTTTAAATCTACATAAGATAGTGCTCCATTTAAGTGTCTGTCCCAGTATTTTATGCTTTTTATAATATTCTTCTTTGTTATATTGTTTTCATAAATTAGCCAATCCGAAATATGCTTGATCTCTTGCTTTGCTTGTCTTTTTAGATCTAAATTGCAATCGTTGTAAATAGCTGACAATTCACGAAATAGTATTTCACCACTCGTCCCATCCCAAATAATATGATGAAAAAGTGTGATGAAATAATAACTATCAGATGAGGTTTTAATTAATATAAAACGACTCAGTGGTGTTTTATACAAATCAAATTTACAGCCAACATATTTGGCTATAAGTTTATGAATGGCTTGAGCAGATACAATTTGTGCATCAATTATCTCAAGGGAATCCGACAAATTTCTTTCTGTAGCTAATTGATACGGGATGGCTTCTTTTTCGTATAATTTAATACGTAGGGGATCATATTTATCGATTAGATGGGCTATGACATCTTGAAATCGCTTAACATCAAGATTACCTTGCAGCTGAAATACATATGGACACTGGTACGAATGGTCATTTGGGTTTCTCAGCCATTCATACCACAAGCTAGTTTGAGTTAAAGATAAGGGAAATTCATTTATAAATATTCCATCAGTCATAAATGATTGGTACCTATATAGTGTTTTGTTATTAAGGTCGATATGAATTGTCACTAGTATATCAGCATTTATAGCTAGCAGAAACTATAACTAATTCTTAAAATAAAGACTTTGAATTTGGCGCTTTAGGTAAACTACTTGGGCTTGTTAGGAACCTCAGGATATTTCACTTTAACTGCAGCATCAATTTCATTGGCAATTGATTTTATATCTTTAGTAGTACTATTGATTATTAAATCAAATCTAAGGTCACCACGAACGACTAAAGATATTCTTTCTTGTTCAGTCTTCCAGAATCCAAATTGTTTTGTTAGCTTTACATACGCTACCGCTGAATTGGCTGCTTTTCTAAAAAGTGTGATACCCTTCTTAGCTTCCATTTCATTGGAGAGTAGCGGACGATGGATGTATGTAAGTTTAAGTAATTCATCTTTTGAAAAAGTATCAGCTGCACCTGGCAGTGTTACTCCCTCCTTTTTCGCTACAAGCAATGTACTTAATTGTTGAAATGGAAAAAGTCCTCTTCTTATATTTGTTAAATCACTTTTCAATTCTGCTTCATGATTTCGATATATTATTCTATTGCTAAGACATTGGAGTGAGCAGTAGACTAAAGTTGCGAATGCTGTAAGATTCATATTTTGATATTTTAATCGATATATATCGAAATGTTTTTGAAATGCACTTAGTAGTTTATTAACACTGTCGTTTGTTAAGGGTATTATATCAAAAATAATTGTATCATTTGCCGCGAATTTCCCACTAATCGCCTCAGCAAACAACCTATCAAATGTTTTATTAATAGTTATATCTATATTGTCATCATTATGAGCTTGAAAGATCTTACCAACTGAAAGCAAATTAGTTGTAACTTGCCGAAGATCATCCCCTGTAAAACCGGCTTCTTTTAATATTTGTTCAAGATGAGGATAGCTTGGGTCAGAAAATTGGTGTTTCTGTATAAGATGTTTACCTTTTGAAATAGTGAGTAGGCCAGTTTGACATAATTGCAGCGCTTCTTGTTTACTCATATATTGTGCTAACTTGTTAATCAAACCTGAGTGTTCTAATTCTTCAATTATTGCTGCAGATTGCTCCGTTCGGATTTTGTTGGCCAGACCATCAAAACTCAAGACTTTCCATTGGTACCTCGCTTGAAGCTCTTCACTTATAACTGATTTACCAACACTAGACGGACCTAATAATAGTACGATTCGCATGATTACTCGCCCTCTATTACACAAGTTAATATTCGGTTTTATTCGATTTTAAACCAATTGCTCATTCATATTTCTAGCTACATATTCCAGACACAATACAAAATGTGTCTTAAAAAATGAAAAGTCCAACTTTTCTCAAGATATTACCAAATTCTTGTCATAATACAACCTATTGGCAACTATCTAAAAAATATTACTACATACAAACAGACAGCTTATATACTAATTGCTATAATGAAGAAATTATAAATTTTACAGGTATGTTCATTAAGGAGTCTGTATGCCTAAATACTATATTCGTGTAACAAGAAATGAGGAAGGTAAAATTACTTCCTTATATTCACCTGACTTGAAAGAAGAATTATTAAATGAGAGGGCCCAACCCTTAGAAGTTAATTTTGACTACCGCTCCTATTTGAAAACGCAAATATCAGAATATCTTTCTAACTCATATGTTGAACCGGCAAAACATCGATTTCTTGAGCCAGCTTTGTCCCCTACCCAGCATTGGGAACCGATTGAAATTACATTGGTTAGAGACAAAAAATGTTTTGAAAAGACTCTACCAACCGTAGGTAACGTATTTAATGGGTATAACATTCTCACAAATGCTTTTGTCACATTTATGGCACTTAGAATAGCTAGTGATAATAACAATTCCAGCGCCTCAAATGTAATGAGTATTTTTGGTGCATTATTTTCGCTATTCATTATCTTTTTTGTTTACTATTATTCAAATGCTAGCAAGGTACTCGCAGATACGGGTATGAGTTTAGATAATTATATTGCTAATAATAGAAATACTAGATCTGACACAGCCTCTGGAAGAACTGCTTTTTCATGCAATGTTTCTCCCTCACGGATCACCCTTGGTGTACTAGCTGGTGGGTGTATGATTGGAAATAGTTTGATCTGGGGTATAAAAACATACCAAGAATATATTTTATTAACCATAAAGTATTTACAACTTTATCCTAATATGAGTCCTGCTAGTGAAAAATTTTATTATGAACTAATTAAATGGGCATTGGTCGCAAGTTTAGTAACTAACATCTATTGCGCATTGTCTTTTCAAGCTAGTTTTGCTAAAGGGCTTGTAAATACTTTTGCAGGTAAAGAATCTCCACCTCCACCCTCGCCCAATTCAGATAACCCGGAAAATGCTATGTTGTTGCGGGAAGTTTCTAGCCTCGAGCCACCTAGACTTTGAATTATACGTGTGTGGATCATTTTAGTATCTGAGAATTATAGCCATACAAGAGATCTGTAATTTTCTTGATTTTTTATGTATTTCATTATATGCAGTATTCATATAACTTATTGAATTTATATATAATTTAACATGGGCGCCCATTGCAAAATGCCTAATAAAGCAGCACGAAGCACAACTCAGTCGCGCAAAAGTCACGCAGTTGAACCCTGGTGCTTGGGTGCATACTACTGGAGAAGGTACTTTACAATTTGTGTTCTAAGTTGAGAAATAGCGAATATATATGATACAAAAAGAGGGTAAGAAAATGCAAAATACTAAGTCAACAAGAATACCCAACACCAGTCTTTCATGCATGCAAAACCAGGGCATTCAACTGCTAATCACGGTTCTGCTCGATGTAAACAAGTTCCCATTATTTTGGTAAAATCTGATTTTTCCCTGAATCTCCACCAATTTTATTTGAACTTGATTTGAAAGAAGAAAATTTATTTTTAATTTTTTAAATATTTAACTAATAATTTATATTATAACATCCGTAAAAATACGGATGTTAAATTTCATATAAATATTATACAAGTTAATTATATTATATTTGACTATATGGTTTTAGCCATAGTAAGATATTTTTAATTTTAAATAATGTTGGTGCTTAAAATGGAATTTTCTTTCACATCAGAGGTTCAAACCTCTTTTATCAACCAAGAATCAAAAACACTATTTGTTGTTGAAGCTCATAATAAAGAATTAAATTCATTTAAATGGGTTGAAGAGAATAAGTCTTTATTAGAAAAAATTCTTCTAACCTATGGTGGCATTCTACTAAGAAATTTTAACATTTTATCTGTATCTGATTTTAGTCGTCTGGCTCAAATAATATGCCCTAATCTCTTAGATTATACATATCGCTCTACACCAAGAACAAAATTAGGGGGGAAAGTATATACCGCTACAGAATACCCTGCTGAGCGAACAATATTAATGCATAATGAGAACTCTTATTCTAAATCATGGCCTCAAAAAATTATGTTTTATAGCGTAATAGTAGCTTCCGATGGAGGAGAAACACCTATAGCAGATAGTCGTAGTGTCTATCAGAAAATTGATCCTATTATAAAAAATAAATTTGAGGAAAAAGGTGTTCTGTATGTGAGAAATTATCACCGAGGTATAGATTTAAACTGGCAACAAGTATTCCAAACGGAGTCAAAAAGTGAAGTTGAGATGTATTGTAAAAGTAATGATATAGAGGTGGAATGGAAATCAGGTAATCCTGAGCTTACTACTCGGCAACGCTGTCAAGCTACAACTACTCATCCTCTTACCGGCGAAATTGTTTGGTTTAATCAAGCCCATTTATTTCATAGTTCTGCCTTAGAAGACAATGTTCTCAGTTCATTATTAAATGAGGTCGGAGAAGATAGTCTTCCTCGCAATGCTTATTACGGAGATGGCTCTATAATTGAAAAAGAAGTATTAGATCATATACGTGCAATTTATGATCAAGAAAAAATAAAATTTAAATGGCAAAAACGGGATGTCATGATCCTAGATAATTTACTTATGGCACATGGTAGAGAACCCTATGCAGGTGAAAGAAAGGTTGCAGTCACAATGTCATAACAATTTTACATAAAAATATTCTTCATTAAGGAAAATCATTTGGATCTTTATCTTAAACCATCTATCAAAATTGAACCTTTAATATGGCAATGGTATGCTTGGCCATACCTCATACCACCATTAACTGCGGCATGCAACATTGTAGAACGTCATTTAAAAATAATGCAGTCGTATATACAAAATCCAGAAATCCATGCTCAAGCTGTTATGGACCCGAGGCTACTGGGCGGTCCTTTTATTGATTTAGATGGACAAAAAATTGATGAAATAAAAGCACTCATTGATAAAACCAACAATGATTGTGCTGAATATATACATTTAGCTAGTTCATTCAAAGAATTAGATCGTACTTTACTTACAGAAACCCAGGGCGATTCTTTGGAAGATTTCTATAAGCGCATTCCCACACCTTTAAAGGGGTACGTTGAGCTTGTATATAGCTTAAATTCTCATCCTTCTATACGGTTAATAGAACAACTTATATACAATAAATATTATTCAGACAAACATCAATCGATTGCGATTTCAGAGTCAAAGCAAGACTTTAGAAAATTTGCACTAAGCACGCCTCGTCTTGATCAGAACGAAGAAGTATATCTGAATATTCCATTTTCAGATACAAGATTGGATACTCTTTTTAAAATGAAAGAATACTCGCAGGATTTCTCGAAATTGAATGCGCTATTTGATATCTCTTCTAATAAAAAAATGTTATTTGAATCTTTTTTTACTGAGGAATCTCCACCATTATCTAAAGACAGAGAGTATAATGGTAATGGCGTTCGGATTAGATATTTAGGACATGCCTGCATTTTAATTCAAACAAAAAAAGTATCTATTCTTATTGACCCAGTAATAAGTTACACAACGCAAAATGATATCCCACGATACACCTATATGGATTTACCAAATCACATAGACTATGTAATCATCACGCATAACCATCAAGATCATTTAATGTTTGAGACTCTTTTACAATTGCGGTACAAAATTGGGCATATAATATTTCCGGCCAACCATAATGGAGCGCTTGAAGATCCATCAATTAAACTTATACTCAAACATGTAGGATTTAGTAACACAATTGAATTGAAAGAATTTGATACTATTTCTTTAGCGGATGGCGTCATTATTGCTTTACCATTTTTAGGCGAGCATTCAGATCTTAATATCCAATCAAAACTATCATACTGCATACAACTTAACTCGCACAAATTCTTATTTGCTGCAGATTCAAATAATCTCGACACTTACCTATACAACCACATCTTTAACTTTATTGGACCGATAGATATGTTATTTTTAGGTATGGAATGTGATGGAGCTCCATTATCATGGTTATATGGACCCTTACTAACCCAACCCTTAAAAAGAACATTTGATAAAAATAGATCATTATCAGGTTCAAATTTTGATAAAGCCTGGATGATTGTTGAAAAGTCAGGTTGTAAAAAAGCATATGTATATGCCATGGGACAAGAACCATGGCTTAATTATATTATGGCCTTAAAATATTCTGAAAGCTCTGTCCAGATTATAGAATCCAATAAATTTGTTCAGGCATGTAAGGAAAATGGCATTGAGTCAGAAAGGCTTTTTGGTCAGAAAGAGTGGTTAATAACAGAGTAAATTCATTTAGCATATTCCATCTGGATATCGATTATGCGTTCGGCTTCTTGTCCATCTAAAGGTATAAGCTGGTTAAGTATTAAATTTCCTTCTTTAAAGTCATCATTCATAGATTCGACTCTACCGCCCAAAGTTTTCGCAAGAAAATATTCTACTAAAGCATAATACGACAAAAGGTTTTCTTGTTTTACAAGATAGTCTTCATTAGTATAGGATGCTTGAATAAACGGTACTTTGTTATTCTGCAATGTATAGACAATTTTATCAATTTCGTCTTGTTTTAGTCTCTTATAGTTAACACCCTGAGCTATAAATAATGGTTTTGTTATATCCGATATATAGGTTAGTGGTGAACTTTGCTCCAGAATTGCTTGTGCTTCGACAGTATCCCAATTGCCAATACGCATTTTTAGTTCGTTAAGTACTGATGTTTGATGGGGAGGAATGCTTTCAATAAAAGTTAAGAGATTAACATAACCACACATCGCGATACCACATGCAAATAGCTCTGGCGTCATGGTTAAACCTACCAGGCTCGCATAGGCACCATAACCTTTGCCCATAATACCAATTTTATTGGGATCTGCTATGCCGTTATCAATTGTCCATTTAACAGCAGCAATTATATCACTATGCATATCCCGTCCCCATTGCATATTAGCTGCATTGGTAAATTTCTTTCCAAAGCCTGCTGAACCACGATAATTAACACTTAAAACCACATAACCACGATTAGCTAACCATTGATCCTCAGAATTAAATCCCCAATAGTTTCTACCATGCCAAGGAAACTCATGTATGTTAATAACCAGTGGCAGTGGCTTTTGTGGTTTTATTTTATCAGTAAGTATCGCATCTGGCGGAAAGCTAATATAACTAGTCAATTTTAACTTATCAAACGCATTAATAACTAAAGGTGTCATCGTTACAAGATTAAATTTTTCAAGTTTTTTATTATTAGTAAACAAAAATGTAGCTTCTTTCGTGCTACGGTTATAAATGTAAAATTTTATTGGTTGGGAATCACTTTCATATACAATAAGCCACATAAGATCATTTAAAGTTCGAGCGTTAATAAATAGATTACCCTTACATAGATTTAAAAGATAATCAATATCACGCTTAATAGCATTATCTAATACACAATAAGTCGCCTTATCATATTCAACTATAACTGCTTGTATATTTTTTTCAGTAGGATGAATGGTTAGTGTGTGTTTAATATCGACAAGTCTATCTTCAAGTAAAGTCGTTATCTTACCAGTAATTAAATTCATTGATTTAAGAGCGGCTTTATCTCTTTCTCGGCTGTCTAGTAAATAAATGATTGTTCCTGTTAGGTCAAAATCCAAAAATTTAGTAGTTACTGAGTCTTCAACAGAAATTTTCGTGAATAAGTTCCACTTATTATTTTTGAACTCAAAATATTCTTTCTGACCCATTTCATTTATAGATTCTGCAAAACGTATTTGCAAATCATAATCAATGAGAAAATTTACAAACTTATTGTTATATAGAATAAGTTTTTTTGTCGATTCAGCAAAATTCAATGTGTAAATGTTAAAATAAAATGAATCTGGTTCATTTATACCAATTAATATTTGATCAGGAATTTTGTCGCTTATTTTCAATACTGTTACATTTCCTTCGGATTGTTGTTCTATCTGGTGTGTATTGAGATCAAAGCTATATAGGCATAGATTACTATCTGAAGTAGTATTTTGAATATAAATGATATGTTGATTGTCATATAGCCAATAATATTGGTTGGTACCTCGGTCAATATTATTGGTTATTAATATTGGTTGCTCTAGATTATCGACCGGGGCAATCCATAAATTCAGTATTCCATCTATTGGAGATAAATAACTAATATATTTACCATCTGGACTCAAAGAGACGTTCAATTTCTCAGGGTGTGTAAGTAAAATTTCTCGTGGAATCAAAAAATCACCCCGCTTAATATATGGTTAAAAAATTTAATTCGTTCGCATGATTATACATGTGTACGCTATATATTCCATAGAATGTAAGCATATTTTCTCTACAAATATGTATCCGTATTTTTACTGATGGTTTTTCCTTTTCATATCTCATTAAATATGTAATAATTAATATGAACGTTATACGTAATTTGCTTATTAATTACCAATAAATGGAAAATATACTATAAATATCGCTTTTTAAGGGATGTTCAGATGAAAAATAATTCAGAATATGATGTTGATGATATAAATAGTGGCGAAGGAAACCCTGAGCAACCCTTAGATACAATCGTTGAAGATACATCTACTAACATAATTCCTGTAGTTCATACGGCAAATATAACAGCGCAAGAAATTAGTTATAAAGATGCTCTACTACAGATTATTAAAATGGCCATACCTTTCTCGGCAAACAATTTCTCGCTAACTATTAGTAATTATCTAAAATTTCTAATGATTTCAAGACTAGATACTTCGACTTTAGCGGCTACCTCTGTTGCATTCACGATAAAAAACGTCATAACTGGTCTAGAAGGCTCATTATTACGCCCTATATTACCCATGGTTGCCCGAAATTATAGTGCTAGAAATTACGAAATCGCCGGCTCAATTTTACAACAAGCTTGGTTACTGGGCACACTAGAAAGTGTGCCGGTAATAATTTTATTAACCCAGTCACAGCCTATCATATCTAAAATCTGGGGCAACGAAATGTTAGGCTCAGTTGCAGCATCATATTTAATCCCGCTAAGCTTTAGTTTACCCTTTGAGAGGTGGAAAGATGTTGATATTGCTTTTCTCTCCGCAGTTGGAAAACAACAATATACTGTCTGGTTTACAATAATACCTAAGGGCATTGGTGTGTTTTTGAGTTATGGTATCATTTTAGGTAATTTTGGACTGCCGAAATTAGGATTAGCCGGAGCTGCATATGCGAATTTAGTGGAAGCCTTGATAAGTGTGAGTATGCTCAAAGCGTATTTCTATTTAAGCGATGGCTTTACTGAGTATGGTATATTTAACTTTAGATGTAGAAGTACATTTACACAACTAAGAACAATTCTAAAACTGGGTTTTCCCAGCGCCGTATTTAGTGTCATTCAGTTTCCAATCGATATATTGATAAACATTATGATAAGCTGGCTTGGTCCTAGTAGACTGATTATTGACCAACTTGCATGGCAAAATCTTAGCTATCTCTTTCCAATAATAGATGCGACTTCGAGGGCAACATCGATTAGTGTTGCTCAAAATGCCGGTTCACATAATTATGTGAACATGAGACGATTTGCAACAATTGGATTAGCACCAAATTTTACATTAGCTCTATTAGAAACATTTATCCTTGTAGCTTTTTCTACTCAGGTAGTGAATTTTTTCGTTCATGATAAAACTGATTTTGATGTGAGTAATAGCCTTATTAAATTTGCCTTCCTATTAGCAGGAATGAATGCATGTTTAATGGCAACCTCTTCAAATGCTATAGGTAATCTACAAGCAATTTATGACGTTTATATACCAACTGGAATTGAAGTTCTTAATGCATTTGTTGTAACTTTACCATTATGCTATTTACTTAGCCAAGTAATTGATGCAGATATCATTGGTATATATTTTGCTCAGCTAATAGGTCGTTTTATACTTAATCTCGGTTGGCAATTAAGGTGGCAGCAAAAGTCTAGTAATCTGCAATTAACTGACGAAAACAGGACTGATACATTTCAACAATCAGATTTGGAAGACCTTGTTTTAAACCGCGAAACCGAAGAAAGCAATGAGGCTGTCAATGACAGAAATACATGGTTCTCCGCAAGGTTTAGTAGTCCACTAACGTATTTTTTTAAATCATTACTCCCCAATAATGCTAGAAATACTTACTCTCCCACCGCAACACAACATCGATTAGCCTGATATTTTGAATAATAATACTTTTTTATAATTGCTCAACATACATCATTCGCTTTTAATGTTATATACTGTCAATTTCACTTTATATAAAAAAATTAGAATTATAAATGCTAAATGATAGTAGTATGCCCACTTATGACTCTTCTTGTATTAACTCGCTGTTTGCCAGCAGCAATGCTTGTTTAACGACTATACCGCTAACAATTTCATTAATTAATATTGACGGATAGACCATATTTAATTTATGTAAAGC
>Ga0206997_10194_pt1 | contig 16126 bp, 16 predicted proteins | sample Alteio_BWMinCont_3_FD_153478 | JGI IMG/M metagenome (GOLD analysis project Ga0206997, IMG submission 153478) | Enriched cells from forest soil in Barre Woods Harvard Forest LTER site, Petersham, Massachusetts, United States -... | ecosystem: Environmental > Terrestrial > Soil > Temperate forest >...
GCCGGCGAGACCATGGCGGAACTGGCGGCCGAATATGAGGTCGGCGAAGCCACGATCTTCCGGGCATTACAGGGCCCTTTCGATCTGGCGGCGTGAAACGTCGCGACGCAAAATTGATTACGCTCATGATGTCTCATTCCCAAGAATTAGAACGTTGCCAGGGGCCACTGCCACCCGATTTCAAGTGGCGGCTGTACAGGGCGCAGCCACCGCCGAGGTTCACGGGCCGCGTGTTCGCCACAGGGGCTGCGGCGGCTTGGGGCGCGAACTGCACGTAATGCAATGCCGGTCGATCCGGCTGTGCCCAACAATAGGGTGCATTGAGAGTCAAGGCGGTCATCTGCACCAATCCGGCCAGGTCCGTTGGGTACTGCTCACCGCTGGAGTCAATGAACGTTTGGATATCGCGTTGGTGGCCGCGCGGCCAGCACGGTTGACTCAGTCTATGGTTCTAGCGCCGGTTTGCCCGTCCAGAACCGCGCAACCGCGTAAAGCGATAACCCCGATCCAAGGCAAGCCGGAATCGCAGACCACAGCCAAGCTGCGTGTTCGGGTTGCAAACTGACGATGGTCACGCCCTGCCCCACACCAATGCCAGCACCGATCACTGCGATTGCCCAAGCTGGGCTGATAGCGGCGGAATTTCCGCTTATTAGGGGACCTAATACGAGCGGACCGAATGCTAGCTGTGCACAAAGACATGCGAGCTGTAGGCTAAGAAACCTACCATTGGTGAGGCTCAGGGCGGGATTGTCATTTAGCACGAACCAAGCGATCAGCATAACCACGCAGAGACTGCTCCCTGCAATTACGGCGCACCTCCTCGCGAGAGCCTGATTGGACGGCTGCGCCCGTTCCGGCGCCAAGTTCGACCAGGCAATTGGGACAATGTCGTACCGAATAATTGCTAAAATTGCGGAAAACATCGCGCTGCTCGTCACCACAGCCATCGCAGTCACGCTTACGAGCAAGAGCCCTGAGGCCGCATCCGCTAGGTCGTTCTGCTGCGAAGCAAGCCGCGCAATGAAGGATCGCAGGACGTCGCCGCCGCTCGGCGTGTTGGTCGCGAGTACTGCGACCGTTCCGAACATGCATATGAGCAGCCACACTAGGGCGCTGGCGCTGGCGTACATCGCTAGCACTCGTGCAAATGTCTCCGGGATTCGGCCGGTGTCTACGCGACCCGAAGGCGGATCAATCTCCAGCGCTGTTATTCTGAGCCAGTTCGTCGTGTCGACAATCGGATAGAAGATCGGCAGTAGGACCAGAGCTAATAGGCCCGAAATCGATGTCCGCGTCTCAGCCCGCAAGGCGGAGAGGCTTTCGGTGATCACGGCTGTGACGCCTTGGGCATACAGACCAATTAGAGCGAAAACGAGTGTAATCGCGGCCAGGACTGCTATGAGTACATTGACGATCCAAGAAAACCTGCGGAATAGGCGGGCGCCAAGTGGTCGGATATCAGTGGCTTCGCGGGAGACCGGACTTCTGATCGGACTAGTGTCAATGTATCGCGTGTGTCGATGGACCAGCACGATCGCGCAGCAAGTCGCAAGGACGGTCACTGCGAACATGCCTTGCGGCGGCATTTGTCCAGCCGCCGAAATCAACATGTACAAAACAATGAGAGTCGATCCGATCAATCCAAGATACAGAATTCCAAGTAGCGCCTGCGCCGAACGCATGGCCCCGGAATTCCCAGCCGGTATTGTGTACAGCAGCATCAAGCCTAGAAGGCCACATGCAATCGGGAACGTGGTGTTTAGGCTGCCCGGCAGGATCGGTTTTACCAACGACGCGGCGCCGATCGCTGCACTGGCGATCAAGCCCGCAAAAGCGCAAACACTCAGGATCGCCGCGATCAATTGCACGCGCGCATCGTTGCCGTGTTGCCGTGCGATGAAGCCTGGGACGGTGACTGACCGATCGCGTTCGAGTGCCTGGCTCATAAAGGCGCGCATTGGCAGCCGTAGCCTGTAGATCAAATACAGACCCCCTCCGAACATCGCCGAGAAGATCATGGCTGGCCAGAATTCGCCCTTGGCACCCCAGCCAAAGAACTGGCCGAAGGTCGCAATCTGTAAAGAATAGGCGATGGAACTATTCTGTATGACGCCGGAGGGAGTGTGCTCGGATGCAACGAAGTATTCTCGCGCTCGGGCGAATACTCCACGACCCAAGAGATAAATTGGGACGCACGAAATCCCGACGCAGGCAATGAGAGCGAGTAATGCAAAGGTTATCATAAGAGCTTTAGGATTGCAGGTAACTGGATTTCGAGCAATAAAGTCCATGACCCGTCGATGATGGCCGATTGAGTTGAATGTCAGCCCTAGCCGCCGCACGAAAGCGACAGATTGTTAGTGGGAATGCCTTCCGCTGTGGAGAGGCTGGTGCAGAACGACCGTAAATGTGTCGCCAGCTTGTGGGTAGGAGTGGTCGCAATCATCGCCCTCCTCTATTGCGGTCCCGCCCGAGCGGATGTGCGTGTCATTTTGTTGCGGGGTTGGTTCGGCGTATTCTCTACAGGTCTGGACGAAATCGCGGACGCGCTCAAAGCCAAGGGCACCCGGGCGGAGGTGGCTGGTCATCTGTCTTGGAGAACAGCCGTGGACGATATCCTGCGCGAGCGCGCCGAGGGCAAGACCGACGCGCTTGTACTGATAGGGCACTCGCAGGGAGCCAACAACGTCATTGATATGGCTCGAATGCTTGAGTCGAAAAATGTGCCCGTTGCGCTATTGGTCACGCTCGCGCCATACAGGCAGAATCCCATTCCAGGCAACGTCATGCGGGCGATCAACTATTACCAAGCTAGCGGTTGGGGCGAACCGATTACGGCCGGAACTGGTTTCCGAGGCACGTTATCTAACATCGATGTGGAGGAAGACTCGACTGTTTCCCATATCAATATCGACAAAAGCACTCGCGTTCAGGCCGGTATTGCGCGTGAAATTGGGGCGATCGCGAAACCTCCGGACGCCCGGTATCGCTGAGGCGAGTTCCCGCCAGGTGCTATTTCGGCAGCAACCTATGCCCCAACGCCTGCAACTCGCGGGACCAATGATGCCGTGATGCGCATGCCTCGACACCAGGCGTGGCGGCAGTTTCTGGAAAAATGTCCAAACCTGACCGCGCCTCAACTGCCGGCGTAGGACTACTTGGCCGGCCGCATCAACACCATGCACTTGAAAGACCGACTTGGCGATATCGAGACCGATTGTCGAAATCGACTGGTCTTGGTGGCTGGACGGACGCGCAGATCGAACTGCCCTGACGACAGGAAAGCGCCCAGATGGTCGCGAACTTGCGCCGGCAATGCCATTGCGGGCGGTTGATACGGTTGGGATTGCGGTATTCATGGCCTGTGCCACGCTAGGTGGATGCCTGCTGGCGTGGCCGCTGGGTTGGCTGTCGGACCGCCTTGACCGGCGCGTCGTCGTCATCGCTACCGTTGTCGGCGGTTGCCAGCATGCTCGCCCTAATTACGTTCCTGCCCACCGACGCAACGCGCGTGTTCACCGACGCGCTGCGTCTCGAACTGAACCGAGTCGATCCGAACGACAAGGACAAGCGCAAGAAGATCAACCGCCTCGCCGAGAAGCTTGTCGAGTGCGCGATTGAGGACAAGCAAGCTTGGGCGTTCCAACAGGCCGCCGATCGCCTTGAAGGCAAGCCAGTGCAAGTGGTCGACGCAACGGTCGACGATCACCGCACAGTTCACGAATTCAGCGACGCCGAGCTGACTGCGATCCTGCGCAGGCGTGTTGGCGTCGTGCCTGTAGAGGGTGACGAGGAGTGTCCTGAGGGTGAGCCTCTCAATTGACGCCAGCACCTTTGGCGAGAGGATATGTGCGCGGTTATTTGCGCTATCGAAAGCCGGATGCTTCACAGATGATTCTGTGCCAATACGCGTTAGCCCGCCTTCAGGGGGAACCACCCTCGATCAGGGTCGATCAAGGCCGTAGTGGAATAAATCTTAGAGGGACTGCTCTGATCAAACGAGGGGGAGTATGACTTCGTCACTACAAGTCGATGGGAGCATAGCGCGGCGGTAGCGGTTGATTTCTTACGACGATTCAGCTTTGGGCTTTTCTTGGCACGCTGTCATAGCTCCGATGCCCGCCAGAGCACAAGAATGCGTTGGGTTAAAACTAGAAATTCCGCTCTTCGGCCGCACGGTCACTTTTTAGGCTAGTGAACTGAGACGTTCCTTGGTCTCGATTTATCAAACATACGCCGTCTCGCGTCGCGGCGGAGAAGATGGCGAAGATTGGAAGATTATTCGGATCAGCGCACGCAGGCCGCGGATCAATCATCAGCAAGCGTTGAAGTGCCACGTCAAGCTCCGCGCGGGCCGTCAATCGAGCCGCATCGTTCATGCTCTGGGCACCGATGGTAGGTCGTGCTAGGATATCAGAGTAGGGTTCGCTAGCTCGATCAGGGAATTTCCTATGCAACTGGGGAAAGGGAGACGGACGAGTAGAAAGGCTTCTCCGCGCAAGTCGAAGAAACCAACTGTCGACGTCAAAATTGAACAGGCCGCCCTTAAACGCGAGTTGGATCAAGCATATCAACAGCAGACCGCCACCGCCGACATACTCAAGATTATCAGCGGCTCATCCATCGACCTCAAAGCGGTGCTAGGTACCTTGGTTGAGTCGGCTGCGCGCCTATGCGAAGCGGATATGACGGGCATCCTTCAGCCGAAAGCCGAATTTTTCGAATCGGCTGCCAATTATGGCTACTCGCCAGAATTCGCACAATTTATGGAAGAACATCCGCTCGGCATGGGCAGAGGAACGGTCGTTGGCCGAACCCTACTAGAAGGGAAGCCCGTTCATATTCCGGATGTTATACTCGATCCGGAATACACTTTCCTGGATGCTCAAAAGGTGGGGCGATTTCGCACCATTCTTGGCGTCCCGCTGCTGCGCAAAACTACTCCTATTGGCGTTATCGTCTTGATGCGAACACACGTGCGGCCCTTCACAGCTAAGCATATCGCGCTCGTCGCAACCTTCGCCGATCAAGCGGTAATCGCCATTGAAAACGTACGATTGGTAAAGAAACTGCAGTCGCAGGCAGCTGATCTCGCCGCGTTGAATCGCTCCCTCGAGCGGAATCTTGATTGGCTGCGAAAGCTCGCCGCGTTTCTAAGGCACGAAGTCCGACAGCCGGTCGCCCAAATAAACTCAAGCATCGAAATCATGCAAATGGACTGTAACAGTGGCGATCAACTTGGGTCCTATCTCGCAAGTGCCGCCTCAAGCACTCAGCACGTTTGGAATTTGATCGAACGCGCTTGCCGCGCGACCGATGCCGAAGCGTTCGTGCGCCAAATCCGCCCGCAGCTGATCGACCTTCGCACCTTGCTTGTGGACTTGGTGGAAGGATTTCAAAGGATGCACTCCGGGGTACATTTTCGCACGCGGATTTTGGAAACTGCCGATGTGTACGCTGATCCGACGCTAATAAAGGAGGCGGTGGCTAACCTTCTGACCAATGCGACATCATTTGCTCATGAAGGAAGCACAGTTGATATCGGGCTCACCTCAAGTGTCGCTTGCGCCACTATTGGAGTAGGGAACAAAGGCCCCTTGATTGAGGGCGACCCCGAAATGTTATTTGGTCCGTTTACATCGACCCGCTCAGATCCTTCAAGCGAGCATCATGGAATTGGATTGTATCTCGTTCGCTTGATAGCGGACCGACATGGCGGTATGGCTGCCATTGCAAACCTGGACGACGGCTCGGGAGTCGAGGCTTCTATATTGTTGCCGCTGCCGTCTAAAGATCATTTACCCAGCGATAACCGCGGGCTCGGTCCGATTTGATGCACCTGAAGTGAGGCGAGATTTCCAGAATTACATCCCGAATAGCTTTGATGTGAACGACGATTGTATTTGGTTGAACCGTAATATGTGCGGCACGCATCAAATCTAAAATTGAACGAACCTCCCCCTGGTGCTCAAACAAGTCTTTGAGGATCCAAAATTGGGTTAAAGACAGGTCAAGGGGAGTATCGATCCAATATGCTCGCGAGAGACGCTCATCGATCTTTAAAGGTGAGGCATCGTGCTGTGGGACGCTGGCAACCGCACCGCCGACTAACGCGTCCACTCGTCTAATTAGTGCATGTATTCTTGCGACTAGATACGCCCCGGAAATCGTTTTATTGAGATAGTCATCGGCACCAAGGCGCAGCCCGCTAATTCGGTCGGAGTCCTCATCGTGTTCGGTTAAGAAAATTATTGGGGTTGCCTTTCGTTTCTCGCGAAACATCTGGCATAGATCGAATCCAGCCTCGTATTCGCCCCCTAGTGTCACGTCCAGAATGATCACATCGAAGGATCCACTGTCAAAGGCAGCAATGGCGTCAGACTTCGTGGGGCATGCGGTCACTGATAGTCGATGCGCCGTCAATAAGGTCTCATAGTTTCTGAGAAGGATGTTGTCATCCTCAACAAGAAGCACTCGCCGCATGCTCGTTTGGTCTTGCGTTTTCATGTTGCCAAACCGGGACACCCAGGTATTGTTTTCCAACAGACCACTACTATCAATGCGCGAACGATTAAAAACGATGAATTATGGTGATCGGGATGATGCCAAGTGAAGCGCCTATCGCAAAAGGTGCTGCTGCTACCCGCCGCCGCTTGTTTTAGCTCATCAACTTGGGGAGCTGCAAGATCCGGCGTTCGCCACGATAGCCCTTATCACGGGCATCCGGCGGGCAGCATTCGCCAATACAGCGGTCACGGCTTATCAGCGCTAGCTGAAAAACTGGTTATGTACGGCCTGCTACAATTAGTGAGCAGCACCGGTACGGGGTGAACGGCTTGATATCGCCTTGCTAGCCACAAGTGCGAACGCAAGGCTTCTTGCGCTTTTATTGCATAGTCCCCAAGTTCAGCAACTTTTCGAACGATGGCAGCAGGCTTTGAGCGTGGCACGCTGGGGCCAGTTCGGGGTGAATAGTCACCATGTTGACCACCCGAGCAAAAACCGCGAAGGTAACGGTCGCAAGGACGATGAAGTTCCTCATAGCACAATTCCTTTGGTGTCTCAGCCTGCCGGACTGTGGCCTGGTGCCGCATGTGAACGGTGAGTGTCATGTACGAACGAACAGTTTGCGCGAGGCCACCATCCAGTCAATATTTGGACGCTGAAGCTTGCTGAAGAATGCTACGTCGGTGGTGACCTGTACGGGTCTGGTAAAGCCTGCTTGGCATGAGTGATTAGGTGCCCCTCGAACTTTCCGCCGGCGGCGCGGCTCCTTTCGCATGACAGGCACATGTGTGCCATACAGCTACGATGCCGACATTTCATCTGTCGGCGGACGGGACGGCGACGATCAAGTTGGCCTCAGATTGGTTGTCCTTGAAACGCATCGACTGGCGCGTGCCACAGCAGTGGCTCGAAAGTGGCCGGCGAAGCTCGAGCTTGTCACACTGTTCATGCGAACGCAGCTTTAGCCATAGAGGTGCATCGGATTTACAGATGGCGTCTAGGGCCGACGCGCTGGCTTTTTATCGCCTAAACCATCGTGCGGGCAAATCATTGGCATAACCGTTCCAGCCACGATCGCGTATGCGCCCAGGATACCGGTAAGTTCGTTCACCACGCCAGCAAAAAGCGCGAGCACCACAGCCGCAGAGATCATGAAGCTCCTCATGGCCCAATTCCCTTAAATGGCTCAGTAAGCCGGGCCGTTGACAGTGAGTGGTGAGCAAACATTTGCTGAAAGCCACTAGCTCTTCAATATTCAAATGCTGAGTCTTACTGAAGAACGCTGAGCAGCAGCTGATCGGACGGTGCTTTTGCAAACCGTTCGCCGCAAGCGCCAAGCCATCCCAACTGCGACCGCTATGGAAGCTTGGCCACTCTCACCATAGGGGCCCACACCAGCGCGGTTCGTCCAACCAGCCTCGTGAGGGCGCGATCACGCGCTCCACTCAGGGCTATGCCGTGTGTGTCACGCAACAGAAACCTCCCAGTTGGCAATCTCGCTGCGATTCACAATCAACTTAGCATTCCTCACGAACCTTTAGCGTCCACACATTGAACAGACAACGGCTTTGAGCAACGTTTCATCCAACGATGCGCAAAAGGAACGAGCAAAGCCAAAGCGGCTAAGCGAACTTGGGAGCTGACCATGAAGATCATTCTCTTGGCGGTCCTCGCATACACGATCGTCGCTACCGCCGTTCTGCCAATGATAATTCGGCCGTTGCCAAAGCCCGCTTGCGACATCAAACCCATCCCGCGCCAGCTTGTCTCAACCAAGCAAACTGAGCCCCCGAGCTTTCTCGAAAAGGCGCCGCTTCAACAAACACTGAGGCAACCCTGGGCTAAGGGGACTACAAGATGAACAAAACGCTATGGCTGCTTGCCCTGGTAATCGCAGAGAGTCGACTTTTGTTGCCCGTTTTGAAAGACGGTGTTTTCGACCGCCGCAACCTTAGCATCACAAGCGCGATAGTCGTTGCACAGTTCGCAACGCCACTCCTCGGTTTTGGGGATTCCTCCAGTGTATGGAAATGTTTTCTAGCGCAAGTGTTACTCTTTTCATCATTCGTTTACAGAAGCAGAATTCGACAGCGTAGGTCCTTTTTTCTCATGGTGCTTGCAAATGTTGTATCTACCGGTGGATGGTTTCTCACCGTGCAGGTACTCGCTGCCACGTATCTTTCTCCGAAACAAGGAATAGGAACCTCTGGATGTATCGGGCTGCTCGTCGCCGCGATTTCGGGTGCTCTTGTGGGCAGATTGGTTGGTGTGAAAAGCGTGCTCTGGGTGGAGAACCGGTGGCAGATTCGCCTCAATAGCGTAGGCTCGGCGACCGTCCGCTGCCTCGATTCATATACTCAACTGATCAGCGGGATCTTGCTGCTCGGCTCCATATCAGTGTGTGGAACGCTCAAATTAGTCCCAATTGGGGATCTGCTCATCACAACCGCGCTCGGCTTCACGCAGAATGCCGTACACACAATCAACGAGCGTTTTGGACGCAATCACCCAGGATGGCCAGTACTTACCGGTTTCCTGGGTGGCATTGTCTTCATGGTAAATTGGTCATTCATGATCGGCTATACAAAATCGGGCGGGTTTGTGCCGCTCGTGCTGCTCGTCCCGTACGCGCTAGCGATGGTCGCGGGCGGCAACTTGAGCGCGGACCTTTGGATGGCGCTCGAAAGGCTGCTGAATCTAGATCCGGATTCAGACATCGTGCATGGCGAATCTCATGCCGATCTGACATGGCACAAAGCGGTGCTGGTTTTTACTGCTGCAAGCTGCGCCGCATATCTTGCAACGAGCGGATATATCCTCGGGTTCTTTGGACTCACAACTCATCAGATCGTGCTTCCCTTCGTAAAATTTGCTGGGGTGGAATTTGATCGACCGGCTTCATTGCTCATTGCCGGCCTGCTATTTTTTGCTCGCAACATTATGCGACGTCTTTCGAACCGTGCTGGAAAGGGTAACAACTGGCAGTATTACGCGGTTACGCGGCTCATGCACGGCCTCGTGATTTTCGGAACTGGGACATTCGTCGTCTTGAATGCGAGGTTTCTCGATCTTGTCCCCGCCGCAGCATTTGGTTTCTCACTCGGGCAACTGTTCGTTCAGCGCTGGAGCATGCGGGCGAAACGGCTGCCGGGATCGGTCGTGGAAGGGGCGGAGGGGCCCGAACTAAAGAAGGTTCGATGTAACCTTCCTGTTGGCAACGAGCTTGTGCGAAAGCATCAAAACGAAAGCGGGAGGTGAACTGTGCGCATACTAGTGGTAGATGACCATCCCATCCTTTGTGCTGCTCTTGCGAAGCTCCGATGGTAACGTAAGGCAAATGGTAAGCGCGTGGGCGCGCCATTGCGGCTTCGCGCATGCTCGCTCCGAGCGACTTGAGGAAGTCGTGCCCGGTGATCTGCACCGTGAGGCCACGCGTCGCAAATCCTCCCACGTTGCTCTACGCGGCGGACAGCCCAAGATTGTAGAAGGCTCGGAAGGATGATATCTTTACCTCAGGCTCGGAAATGATTTTGTTGACCATTGTCAACGAAGAACAAAACCGGGGCGGTGCGGTACAGAGGATGTGACTGTCTCAGGATCTACACCGATGCAAAAACAACATCTTCCGAAAGCTAATTCCCGCGTGGACGCCTTCGGCTGGACTTGCGTATGTTTAGCAGGTCCGCCCTATGAACTGGGATTCGAACATGGGCGACTCTTGGCACCTGAGATTCATGATGCGCTCCGAACCGCAAAATTTTTGACTAAGTGGGACACCGGCGAACAATTTCAAACTTTTGTAGCCGCAGCGAACAAGCAATTCGTGCCAAAAATATCCAACGAGTATCTCGATGAAATCAGAGGAATAGCAGATGGGTGCCGGTCAGTCGGTGTTGATACGAATTTTGAAGAGTTGTTAGCATGGAATGGCCTTTTGGATCTTATGAGCTGGTGGCCGCCTGAGCAGGCAAATGTGAATCCTATTCTGGGCCTGCAAAAATGGAAGGGAAGAGGAGGGCATCATTGCAGTGCGTTCATTACAAACGGAAGCTTCACCACGGATGGAAGGATCTTAGTGGCACATAATACTTGGGATAGGTACGCCGCCGGGGATTGCAATAACATAATATTCTATTTGACGCCTTCAAATGGAAACCGAATATTAATGCAAGGAATTCCTGGTTGTATCTCAAGTTTGACAGACTTTTGGCAGACTTCCGCGGGGCTGATTGTAACTGAAACAACGATGGCCAGTTTTACCGGCTACAAGATTGACGGTGCTCCTGAGTTCTTTCGCTCAAGGAAAGCTAGTCAATACGCTGATTCGATTGAGCAATGGTGCGAGCTTTTTTCTTTAAATAGCAATGGTGGCTATGCCAACAGTTGGTTGCTGGGAGATATTAAGACCGGTGAGATCGCTCGCTTTGAGTTGGGCATAAACTCCTCTAATCTGCAGCGAACGGCCGATGGTTTCTACTCTGGATTCAATACTCCGGTAGATTTAAAAATTCGAAACCAGGAGTGTAGTGGACAAGGTGAGGAATTCAGCGACATTCGAAAAAACGGAGCAAGACGGCTCAGGTGGTTGCAGCTGTCACGCGAGTTTCGCGGAAGAATTGACACAGAAATTGCCAAGCATATGATTGCTGACCACTATGATGTCTTTTTAGAACGGCACGACCATCCAAGCTCACGCACGATTTGTGGCCACTTTGAATTGGACAACGCGCAGTTTGGAGGCTCTGACGGCCAAGCACCTTATTATCCGTGGGGTGCAAACGACGGGAAAGTGGCCGATACCGATATGATTGGCAAACTAACCCTTTGGGCCCGTTGGGGACATGCGTGCGGCATGCCTTTCGACGCTGTCGCCTTTGTGCAGCGGCATCCTCAATGGGAATGGCTATCTGGTTATATGCGCAACCGAGAACCGCAGCCATGGTGCCTGTTCACTAGCTGATCTTTGCCGGGCAACTCTGTGCCAGCATCATCTCACGCCCGGGCATAAGACGGTAGATATCCGTCTTTCAGGTTTGTGCATCTAGGAGCCGTAAGCCCTGGTTAGGAACCGCAATGATCGCGCCGGAGGAAATTTGGAGGACACGCCATGGAAATCGATCGGCGTTCGTTCGTGCGAGCCGCGTTGGCCGCCGGCGCGGTCGGCACGGTGCAAGCGGCAGAGAATGGATCTCAGGCAGCGGAGGTCGCGGAACGCGCCGAAGTCACGATCGCCTACGACTCGCTCGCCACCCCTCCCCCTTCCGGTACCCGCTTCGACATTATCATTATCGGCGGCGGCACGATCGGCCTCTCTGCGGCTTATTATGCCGCGAAACGTGACCTCAAGACACTGCTGCTCGAGCAGTACGATCAGTTCGCCAATTCGTGCGCGAGTTCCGGTGGTTACTCGCGCTTCTTTCGCATCATGCACTCCTCGGCCTACATGGCCGAGCTCGCCGAAACCGCTCTCGCTTTGTGGCAGGAGATAGAGACCGCTTCGAACAGCAAGATTTTTAAGCCGCACCGACTCATCTTTTACGGCGTGAGTGGGACGACGCCCGAGGGCAATCTTGGGGAAATGGAACGCATCCTCGCTAATCTCGGCGTGCAATACGATTGGTACGGCTCCAGAGACGCACTGAGAAATGCATTCCCAGTGTTTAAATATGTTCCGGATGACTATATCGGGCTCGTGCAGCCGAACTCGGCTGTCATCCGAACCCGGGAATCAATGGCTGCCTTCCGCAAGCTCGCAACGAGCGAAGGCGCAACTCTTCTGACAAAACAGCGAGCCGCCGTTACCACACGGAAGGGAGTGTACCAGGTGACGTGTCCGGCCGGAACCTACAGCAGCCCCCATCTGATCCTAGCTCCGAGCGCCTGGACCAATCATCTGCTCCGGCCCTTCAACACTCAACTCAATCTACAAATCTGGCAGATGACGGTGGCTTATTTCCAGGCTGAGGTGAACAAGTTCGAATATCCCTTCTGGTATGAATTCGGCCCGGAGCAAAGCGAAGGTAAAGCGCCCATGCTGCGCATGACCAAGACAGGTGCTGATCAGGACCTCTTCTACGGTTTTCCGCCGGATGAAAAGCCCGGATATATCAAAGCCAGCGCCGATTTCGCTTTCCCCCCCAACAAATACACCGACCCCGATCAATGCACCTGTCGACCTGATCCGGAAATCCTGTCGCGACTCGGACGCTTCCTCCAGGAACGGTTCAATGGCGTGAGCCCAATGCCAATCGACCACCACACGTGCCTCTATACAATGTCGAGAGATTACCAGATGGTTCTCGACAAGCTACCAGGCCATCCCAACGTGGCGATCTTCACACTTGATTCGGGCCGGGGCTTCAAATTCACGCCATTGTTCGGCCGCGTGCTCGTGGATCTCGCGACAACCGGCTCCACCGGCTACGACATCTCGCCGTTCTCGATCAATCGTCCGGGGATTATCAAATGAGGCGGCGCTGCTGCGGCAGCAGCAAGGCCGATAGCCGAGCTGATAAGGCACGACTGTGCATCGGTTCATGGGAGTAAGCTGCGATCGCCACCGTGATCGGCATCGATATCTCCGAAAAATGAAACAAATTAAGTTGGCGTACATATGTTCGCTCTCATGAACTCCTGGGAAAAATCCTCAGGAGATTCTCTGACAACCGAACTCATCCGCTACGTGGGGTTGACTTACACGCTTACTGTGAATGATGGTGCCACCATGCTTTACCTCGCCAGCAAGCGCGATTGCGATCGGCGCGCATTGAAGTCCCGGGCTGCCCCAAGTAGGCTCACGGGTGCCGCGCTCAACGAAGGCGCTCGCGACATGGCGCGCCAGGTCGCAAGGTCGTGGGAAGTCGCACCTCGCGCCGGCTCCGCAAAAAGATCGAGATGAGGTTCGCGCACCTTAGGCGCATTCTCAAGCTCGACCGCTTACGTTTACGAGGCCCAAATGGCGCGCGCGGCGAGCTCACTCTCACTGCCCGCCCAGAACCTCCGCAAGATGGAATTTACGATCCATGGTTTAGAGCCGGCGCAAGCCATGGGATGTGGAGACAGATGACATGCTGGGAGACAGAGACTTGATCGACAACTTCTTTAACAGACAAGTGTCTACTGTGCTAAGCGCCCCCTCGACCCATCCCTGATCGATAGAGTACGCCTCGCCACAAATAAACACATTGTAAGTCTCGATGGGGTGGAGCATGCGATCAAACATATCCCATGGAGAGTAGTGAGCCGCCCATGCATGGTATCCACCACCATACGGATCGGACCCCCAGTCTTGGAATACGGCTTCTTCTGGTTCTGGAATGGCAATGCCGTGGACGAGTTGAAGTTGGCTTCGCGCCATTTCAATCATCTCTGGAGTAGGATACCTAACTACAGGAAAATCGCTCGGTGCTGGCGATTTTTCCATCACCTTCCAAAAATCTACGCTGCTCATATCGCAATAAGATGCGAGAAGGGTCCAATACTTATCTGATGGCTCTGGATCGAAATACCAGATCATCCGAAGCGGGAGATCCGTAATCGTGGGTCCGAACGGCTTGATTGATTGACCCCGAATTTGCACATTTTTGTACCATCGTTCTTTGTAAAGAAAGAGTAGCTTAAAGGAGGGCTGACTAATTACTGAGGCGAAGTAGTGCCTTGCCCGCATCCCAGAGCAGAAATCGGTATTTTCGTCGAGCAACTCTAAGCTGCGGCGAGGCATACAGAGGAAGAGATACCGTGTCTTGAATTGTATTTGCCCGCGATCTGATGTGAATGTGCAGTCAATCATGCCGTTATTATCATTTGAAAACCCAATCAGACGCGTGTTGAAGCGGAACCGTACCTTGGCGTCTAACAATGCTTTCTCAAGTGCCTGCGGCAGCTTCTGGTATCCGCCGTCAATTCTCTGATATTTGGCCCCAGGCGCATAATCGCCGGAGGCGACGTTAGGCATCGCCATTGCAGAATTCCAGTTAATTGTATTCGAATCGTAGCCCCCGCCATCAGTTACGTAGCGGTACCCTTCGCTTCCGAGCTGATCGTGAATAAGATCCCAAAATCCGACGTCGCTATACTTGACTCCATTGTATATGGGGACGGATTGAAACTGTGGACTGAAATATTGATTTCGTTCTACGAATTTTTGCCATTGAGTCGGATCCCATTTCTCCCATCCATCGGGATCCCCAATCGCGCTACCCACAGCGTAATTCATGAGCTCGTCGGGTGTCATTCCTTGCTGAGCGCGCCCGAGGTTATAGGGCAGCATACCCCGCCTGCACATTTCGCTCTGCCACATCTGCTTATTGCGCAGATAATACAGACGATTGTCTGTTTCTGGAAAATCCAAACACTTCAAGCCGAAACGCTTTACCAATTCAGTAACAAGCGGCTGACCTGTGTTGAAGCGCATTCCACCCAGCTCGCCGGTGGTGCCACCGCGAAAGGTAACTGTATCTAGGCGCCCACCGATCCTGTCGCTCATTTCCACGATGCAAACGTCGGACGGATCGAAAGTTTTGCTTTGCACAACCAGGCGCCAAGCCGCATACAGACCGGACATGCCAGCTCCCACAATGGTGATTTGGCTGGATCCGCGGTCTTGACCGCCGCTCGGTGTGATAACCAAGCTGCCAGCAGCGGCTGCAGAACCAATAATGAAAGTCCGGCGTGAAAGGTCGAGATCTTCGCGAATGCCGTGCTTCAAAGATGAACCCCTCCGCAAAGCATCAGGTTAACTCTGAAGTTGAAGTTGGTCTGCCACCAACTTTTATAGTACTTTAATGGAAGCGTCGAGCTTCGTTTTCCTTTTGTGGCTCAAGGTGTCCGTTCACTGGGGCCGACAGCACTCAGCTGCACCCGTGTGTGCCGATTGCCTGTTATGTCGAGTACACTGCAAAAGGTCGGGACGCCGCCAACGAACTCCAAGTCGAGGGCTCGCGCACTCGGCGCGGGACTCGTTGTCTCTGCTCAGGTTATCGGGGCTCGAAGGCGCGGGACATCAAGCCGGGAAATTGGAAGGCATCCGTGCCACCTACGCCCGAATTTTTCTGAGCGACGATCTTGAGCAAACCATCCGCGTCGATTGGCTGCCGTTCCTAGTTACCGTTACGTTCGTCCGCGCTTGCGGTGTCCCGGTTGTGGGCGCGGCCGCTATCATCTGCATGAGAAGACCGGGACGTTCGCCCCGCGATTGCTGCCGCTGTGATTTCAAATCACCGTTTCGTCAGCGCTTTGAGCGGCGACTGGCGGGCCACCTCTGCTTGAAAATCGCTGAGTGAAGGGCGGTCATGCTCGGCAACATGAGCCAGTGCGAATCGACGCGGTGGTCCAGGATACCCCGCAGCCCCACTGCGCTTCGTTGCAGCGCTGCGCTTTGCCAGAGCCGCCGACATCAAGTTGGAGGTGGTCGGCGAGCATCTGGCGATCCGCGCGCCCTTCGGCGCGCCGCCTGCTATAATCGAAGCGTTGCGCGCCCACAGGGCCGAGATCATCCAGATGCTCGCCCCGGTCCCAGCGGACACACCCTCGAAGACTGGTTCATCGAGAGGGAGGTGCCGCGCAGCAATCCTTGAGCATGGGCCGGCCACGTTCGGAGGCCGAGGCGCTCGCCTTC
>Ga0206997_10196_pt1 | contig 16004 bp, 9 predicted proteins | sample Alteio_BWMinCont_3_FD_153478 | JGI IMG/M metagenome (GOLD analysis project Ga0206997, IMG submission 153478) | Enriched cells from forest soil in Barre Woods Harvard Forest LTER site, Petersham, Massachusetts, United States -... | ecosystem: Environmental > Terrestrial > Soil > Temperate forest >...
ACACCACCCTCCCCTATGGCAGCTTGTACAAATGTAGATTTTGAACAAGGAAATTTAAATGGCTGGGCGCTATCAACCGGCTATCATCCTCTTTTTAACCCCATTGGTTGTTGTCCAAACCCGGGTGGTTCGCAAGCCATAACATCGGGTGCAGGAACAGACCCTTACGGTTTATTTCCGGTAGTTTGCCCCGGAGGAAGTTTTTCTATGAAACTGGGTGATTCTTTAACAGGTGGTCATGCCGACCGAATTGAACAAACATTTTTAGTAACCAATGCTAATAGCAATTATAGTTATAAATATGCCGTAGTACTTGAAGACCCTGGTCATCCTGTAAGTCAACAACCGGCTTTTACTGTAGAGATGTTTGATTCGTTAGGAAATCAAATTCCGTGTACCTATTATGATGTAGCTGCGGGGCAAGGCATTCCTGGCTTTCAGTCTTCTATCCTTCAATCTGACGTAATTTTTAAACCCTGGACAACCGTAGCCGTAAACCTTACTGCTTATGTAGGACAAAATGTTACTATACGTTTTACAACCTATGATTGCGCTTTAGGCGGGCATTTTGGTTACGCTTATATAGATGGCTCTTGTCAATCATTTCAAATTATACAAAATAACACACTATGTTCTAACAGCACTACTCAATTGTGTGCTCCCTCAGGCTTCGCAGCTTATAGCTGGACAGGCCCGGGAGTTATAAGTGGTGCAACAACATCATGCGCAACTATTAATGCGGGTGGCATGTATAATGTAGTGCTTACTACAGTTACCGGCTGCGCCTCTCCTATTGGTTTTAGTGTAACCACGGTACAAGCACCTACCGCATCTTTTACAACAGCTAATCAAACGTGCAGCAATCAATTAACTTATACAAATACATCTATAGGAATTGGACTTACTTCTTCATGGAACTTTGGCGATGGGGCAACATCTACTTTAAATTCGCCGACACATATTTATACAGGCGCAGGAACCTACACAAATACATTAATTGTATACTCCACCAATAGTTGCAGCGATACAACACGACAAAACGTAACTATTTTTCCAAAACCTAACGCACAGTTTGTTTTTACTCAGGCTTGTGCAACCAATACAGTTAATTTTAGTAACAGTTCTGCTGTTAGCGGAGGTACAATAGTTGGCAATAAATGGTCGTTTGGAGATGGAGGGACTTCTTTAATCTCAAGTCCCACGCACGTTTATGCAGCAGGTGGTAATTACAATGTACGACTTACCGTAACCGATAACAATACGTGTCAGGACAGTTTGTTAAAAGTAACAGCTATATATTATTTACCCGTAGCAAGTTTTAATACACAGGCTGTTTGCCAGGGAAATAATATAGCGTTCAATAACACATCTACCGTTGTAGGTTCTACACTAAGTAATTATGCATGGGATTTTACCAGTGATGGCATTATGGATAACTCCACACAAAACCCATCTAACATATATCCTACAAGCGGAACTTACTCTGTAACATTACAAGTAACAAGCGTACAGGGTTGTGTAAACACCATAACAAATACAGTTGTTGTTAACTCCAACCCCGGTGTTTTGTTTACAGTTAATAATGCCTGTACAGGAAGCAACTTTGCATTTACAAATAACTCAACGGTTGTAAACGGAAACATTACACAAAGCAGTTGGAATTTTGGTGATGGAACTACATCTATACAAACTGCACCCCAACACATATATTCGCCAGCAGGCACTTATACTGTTAGCTTAACAGAAACAAGCAATCTTGGTTGTGTTTCAGTTGCAAGCAAAACGGTTACCGTGTATCCTAAACCTGTAGTAAATTTTTCTGCTAATGCAGTATGCCAACTGCAAGCAAATTCTTTTAATAATACATCTACAGTTTCAAGCGGAAGCATTTCTAACTGGGGATGGGACTTTACCAGTGATGGATCGATAGATAACAATACACAAAACCCAAGCTACACCTATTCGCAAGGCGGAAATTTTAACTGTACGTTACATGCCACTACCGATATGGGCTGTAAAGACTCTGTTACGAAACCTGTTACCGTTTATCTTAATCCTACTGCCAGCTTTACTTCACCTCCGGTTTGTAATGGAACTGCTACACAGTTTACGGATGCATCTACTTCACAAAATGGAACCGTTACCGGATGGGAATGGGATTATACCAGCAACGGTACGTTTGATAGTAACACACAAAATGCAAATACAGTTTATCCTACATACGGAACTTATTCTGTAACCTTACAAATAACAAGTTCGTTGGGTTGTTTAAGCAGTACTACACATACGGTTGTAGTAAACCCAAACCCTACGGTTGCGTTTTCGGTTAATAATGCCTGTGCGGGTAGTAATTTTACTTTCGCAAATAATTCTACCATTGCAGCAAATGGTAACATTGTACAAAACCTTTGGAATTATGGCGATGGAACTACTTCTACACAAGTAGCACCTCAGCACAGTTATGCAACAGCTAACACCTACAACATTACGTTAACCGAAACAAGCAACTTTGGTTGTATAGCAAGTGTAAGTGAACCTGTTACGGCGTACCCTAAACCGACTATAAATTTTTCTACCAATCCGGTTTGTCAAGCGCAGGCAAGTGTTTTCAATAACACATCATCTATTGTAAGCGGCAGCATTGCATCGTACGGATGGGATTTTACCAGCAACGGCTCGATAGATAACAGTAATGAAAATGCAACTTACACCTATACGCAAGGCGGTAGTTTTAATTGTACACTACATGCCACTTCAGATAAAGGCTGTGTAGATTCTGTAACAAAAGCAGTTACCATTTATTATAATCCTGTAGCAAATTTTACAGCACCTTCTACCTGCAATAATACAGCGGTGCAATTTACAGATGCATCTACTTCGCAAAATGGTAGTATTACGGTGTGGGATTGGGATTTTACCAGCGATGGCTCTATTGATAACCTATCTCAAAACCCGACTAACACATACGCCAGCGCCGGGTTATTTTTAGTAACCCTGCAAGTGCAAACTAATTATGGCTGTGTAAACGTTATTAAAAAATCGGTTCGTATAAATGCTACACCTGTGGCAGATTTGGGTGTAACACAGCAACAAGGTTGCCCCGATAACATGTGTGTGGGCATGATAAATAATTCGAGCATACAAGGTGGGACCATTTCGCATTGGTTATGGAATTTTGGCGACGGAACAACCTCTACACAAAACTCGCCCGTGCATTGTTTTAAAACCGGCTTGTACAATGTTAGTTTAACTGCCACATCAGATAGCGGATGCAGTTCATCTTTTACTTTAGCTAATGCTATTACTGTATGGCCTAAACCCGTGGCAGGTTTTGACTATACACCAAAAGATGTTGATGTTATAGACCCGACGGTTACTATTGTAAACGAAGCGCAAGGAGCTACAACCTATTTATATTACATTTCAGATGGATACGTAGTTGCAGGTCATCCTACTTTTACACACACGTTCCCAAGTGAAAATCCGCAAAACTATACAGCATTACAAGTGGTTACCAATAGTTATGGTTGCAGAGACTCCATTGAGCACACCATTATTATAAACCCCGGCTTTACATTTTATATACCAAATGCTTTTACTCCTAACCACGATGGCACAAACGAAAACTTTAAAGGAATTGGCATTGGTATAAAAACATATACGCTAATGATTTTTGACCGTTGGGGCGAATTAATTTTTCAATCGGACGATTTAGAAAAAGGTTGGGATGGTACTTTTAAAGGTAAAGGTGGTGAGGTTGTGCAAGAAGGTGTTTATGTTTGGAAAGTGCAATTACGCGATGAAAAAAATAATGAGCATGATTTTAACGGAACGGTTTCTGTGATAAAATAAGTTATGTTACTTGTCATTTCGACCGTAGGGAGAAATCTGTATTTGCAAACGACCTAATCCCAAATACAGATTTCTCAGTCGTGCCCCCTTCGAAATGGCAACGTAGTAAATAAGAAATAAAAAGCCGCTACACTTTTTGTGCAGCGGCTTAAAATAAATATTGTATCTTTTATTTTGCTACTTGGTCAGCTTCCATAGAAATAGTGATGGTAACATTTTCTCCAATACCAAGAGAAGTTCCTACGCCAAAATCTTTACGGTTAATTACTGTTTTACCTTCAAAACCTGCTACGTTAATTTTGCTTCCGTCTCTTTCATCTTGAGTTTTAGAACCCAAGTAGTTAAAAGATAAGTTAGCATCTTTAGTAACACCTTTCATAGTTAGTTTACCTTTTGCAATGTACCTGTATTCAGCACCTTCGGTAGTATCTTTTACAATTTCAGATGCTTCGAACGATGCTTTTTTAAATTTAGCTACATCAAAAAACTCTTCTTTATCTTTTAAATGACCATCGCGCATTTCGCTTTGGGTGTTTAAAGAAGCGATATCTAACTGAACAAATATTTTTGGTCCGTTTGCGTTTTGTAAGTTAACAAAACCGCTATCAATGTTCACGGTTCCTTTAGTGCTTGATACAACGTGTACCACACTAAACTCAACTGAGCTATGAGAACCATCTACTTCAAAGTTACCATTTAACTCGCTAATATCTTTAAACGAAGCATTCATCATGCTGTCGCATTGAGTTTTACTTATGCAAGTGTGTTCTACACCATTAATGTTGCATTTAAAAATTTCTTGTCTCACCATATCACCACCTTCAACAACTGCTATGTAAGGAGCAATTACAAGAGATACGATAGACATTAATTTAATTAAGATGTTCATTGACGGGCCAGAAGTATCTTTAAAAGGATCTCCCACAGTATCACCTGTAACAGATGCTTTGTGTGGTTCAGATTTTTTATAGAACATTTCGCCATTAATCATTACACCTTTTTCGAATGATTTTTTAGCGTTATCCCAAGCACCACCTGCATTGCTTTGAAAAATACCCATTAACACACCGCTAACAGTTACACCTGCTAATAAACCACCTAACATTTCAGCCGAACTTGCATCAGCAAACATGCCTTTAAAACCAAAACCAACAAGTAATGGTGTTAGTAATGCAATGGCACCCGGTAAAATCATTTCACGAATAGATGCTTTAGTAGAAATAGCTACGCATTTTTCGTATTCAGGTTTTGCTTTATATTCCATAATGCCTGGAATTTCGCGGAACTGACGACGAACTTCTTGCACCATATCCATAGCTGCTTTACCAACTGCTTGGATACATAATGCAGAGAAAATAAACGGAATCATACCACCAACAAATAAAGCTGCTAACACCGGAGCTTTATAAATATTAATTGCATCGATGCCTGCAACACCAACAAAGGCTGCAAATAAAGCTAATGAAGTTAATGCTGCTGATGCAATTGCAAATCCTTTTCCGGTTGCTGCTGTAGTGTTACCTACGGCATCTAAATTGTCGGTACGCTCACGAACTTCAGGAGGCAATTGGCTCATCTCAGCTATACCACCTGCGTTATCGGCAATTGGTCCGAATGCATCGATAGCTAATTGCATAGCCGTAGTTGCCATCATACCGGCTGCAGCAATTGCCACACCATATAAACCGGCACAAACATAAGAACCCATAATGCCTGCTGCCAAAGTTAAAATAGGGATAACGGTTGATTTCATACCAACTGATAAACCACCAATAATGTTAGTAGCATGGCCTGTAGATGATTGTTGAATAATAGATAGTACCGGTTTTTTACCCATTGCTGTATAGTACTCAGTAACAATACTCATAATAGCGCCAACAGCTGTACCCACTAAAATAGCACCAAATACACCCATTTTGGTAAATACTAAACCTCTTAATTCAATATTACCATCAGGTAACATCCAATTAACAACAAAATAAGATGCTATAACGGTAAGAATCATTGAAGACCAGTTACCCATGTTTAAGGCATTTTGTACATTCGATTTTTCATCTTTAATGCGAACAAAGAAAGTACCAACGATAGAGAAAATGATACCAAGACCACAAATAATCATTGGCAATAATATTGGAGACATGCCACCAAAATTATCTTTTACTGTAATTTCTTGACCTAACACCATGGTAGCTAAAATAGTTGCTACGTACGAACCAAATAAATCGGCTCCCATACCGGCTACGTCACCTACGTTATCACCTACGTTATCGGCAATGGTTGCAGGGTTACGAACGTCATCTTCTGGGATACCTGCTTCAACTTTACCAACTAAGTCAGCACCAACGTCAGCTGCTTTTGTATAGATACCGCCACCTACACGTGCAAATAATGCGATAGATTCAGCACCTAAAGAGAACCCGGTTAAAACCTCGATAGCCGTTTTAACGGTATCAGCTCCTAAACCAGCAAACATAGATAAGAACGCAATGAATAAACCACCTAAACCTAATACAGCTAAACCAGCCACACCTAAGCCCATTACAGTACCACCTGTAAAAGATACTTTTAAGGCTTGTTGTAAGCTAGTGCGAGCTGCCTGTGTAGTACGAACGTTAGCTTTGGTAGCTACTTTCATACCGATATAACCGGCGGTAGCCGAAAATACAGCACCTATAATAAAGGCAATTGCAATTATCCAGCTTGAGTGAATTTCTTTACCGTTAACTTCGTGTATGGTGCCTGAGTACGCTAATAAAATAGCAGCAAACCCAACAAAAATACTTAACACTTTCCATTCTGCTTTTAAAAATGCCATAGCACCATCGGCTATATAACCGGCAAGTTCTTGCATGTTTCTGTCGCCGGCATCTTGCTTGCTAACCCAAGCAGATTTGATGGCCATTACTAATAATCCCACTATACCAAGGGCAGGGACTAAATAAATTATTGATTCGTTCATATTTTTAAATTAAATATTGAGGGGGGCAAAACTATAAATTATCTGTTAATTATCAAACCCTATTTAATTAATTGATAATAAGGTGTTTTTGGGCTGTATTTTGGTTGTTTTCACTCCATTTTTAACAAGAAATCGTCAAAAATTGGGTTTTGAGGCTGCAAAAGTGGTTTTTAACAAAAAGGAGGGATTTATAAATATCAAGAGTAGAATATAATTGGTGGGGTCTAATGCATGTACTTTGAGCCAAAAGTGTTGTAGCAATATTATATATATAGGGCTTTTGCTACTACTACAACACTATATGCCATTATTTGTACTTTGAGCCAAAAGTGGTGTAGTAAAAAATATACATAGGGCTTTTACTACTACACCACCAATTTGTACACTTGTTTTAACAGATAGATCTCTATTTATAAAGTGGTGTTGCAGCAAATACATATAAGGCTTTTGCTACAACAACAACGATATATATATATATTATTTTTTGTACTTATTTATTACTTTTTACATAATGGTGTAGTAGTAGTAAAGTGTATAGCAAATTGAGTTACTACACCACTATTTATAGTTATTTATATTGATATATGTAATTTGTACTTTGAGTCAAAAGTGTTGTAGTAGTAGCAAAGTGTATAGCAAATTGAATTGCTACAACACTTTTTGAGAAGTAAAACACTTAAAACAAGCCCAAATCTTTGGTGGCAATAAAACCTTCGTTGCCATTGGCAAGTTGTATGGCGGTATAATCGCCATTAACGCTTAACACATTTACTTTAGTACCCTCGTGTAAGTTGAATTTGGTTTTTGCTGTTGCGCTGGGTTCGGGCATAACGGCAACTTCTTGCGATATAATAATTGCTTGGGTGTTTTTATGCAACTCGCGTAAAGCGGCGTAACCCACCACTATAGAGAATACAAAACCAATAACAAATAAACCACCCGACCAAAAACCTACACGCTTAAGTACTACATTATCGGTTATAGAAAACAGAATGAAAAATATAGCTGCCAGCAATAAACAAACTATAGTAACATAAGCCCAACCGGTTGTGCTAAACAAACTATATAAACCAGTTTTAATGGTGTTGGCAAAAAAGTTTTCTTTAGAGTCTATTTTATCTACAACCTTGCTATTGGCTATACGCAGGTTGTTTGTAATATCGCCATCGGTTGGGTTTAGTTTTTTAGCCAGTTCATAATTATAGATAGCCTTGCCTAATTGATTATCTTTAAAATAAGCATTGGCCAAATTGTAATGTAAGCTTGAAGATGTAATGCCTTCTTTTAAAATTATCTCGTAATAATTAATGGCTTTTTTATACTCCTTTTTATTGTAAGCGCTTACGGCACTATCTTGTACGTTTACGTTACCGAAAAGAGATGTGAAACTTAATAAGCATAAAAACAATGTAACTGCTTTTACTTTTACAATTTTACCTTGCTGTGCCAATTCGTTTTCAATTTTGGTAATTAAGTCTATAGTGTTGTTGTAAACTAAACCTAAATCTTTTTCGGCAGCGGCAGGTGCATAGCGCGCATATTCGCAATCGTTTAGGGTGGTAATTAATGTGCTAATGGTTTCAGCACTAACATGTTTCTTCATTAAATTATCTGTAATAGCATCTTTAGATAAATCGGCTACGGGAATATTTAATTTATGACTTAGATAATTATTAAGCGCCGTGTGCACTTCGTTATAAAAATCGCCCTGCTTGTTTTCGTTTTTAAATTTCTCTGCCAAGGCTAATTGCTTGCGGGCAAGTTTTATAGCGCGTTTTTGTTTTACACCTACCACATCGCTTTGCGATTTTAAATAATTATTTCTTGCTACAAGAAACCCTACAAACATAGCTGTAATTAAACCCAGCAAACCAAAATGCGTCCACGACGAAAAAAACTCATCATCAGTAGCATGTAATTTTAAATCGCCTGTTTTAATGTAGCGTATATCGTTTTCTTCGGTTTGAATTTCATGTTTAGGATTATACACTTGCGCACTACCTGATGAGTTTGGGTCGGCAGCATCAACCGTAATTTTAATTTCGGGCGAAGGAAGTGTGATGTATTTCTTTTTCTCTACATCAAAATAACTAAAGTTTATATCCTTTAATATAAACTCACCTGCCTTACGGGGAATAACCAAATACTCATACGTTTTTGTACCACTAACACCACCTGCGGTTGAAATGTTTTCGTTTACCTTAGGGTCATAAGTTTCAAAACCATCGGGGAAATTAATTTTTGGTGTAGATACTAAACTAATATTTCCTTTACCGCTAATAGTAAGTTTAAGGTTTATGCTTTCGTTAGCTTTTACCTTATCGTGATTTAATTTTGCATTAAACGAAAAATTACCAACCGCGCCTGTAAAATTTTCTGGCTTACCTGCCTCAGGCAGAGGTTGTACATCTACCGTTACAGGTTTACTTTTTATTTTAACGGCTACATCTTGTCCGCCACCACCAAAAAACTGATCGAAGATAGATTGCTGTCTGGTTGGTTTTGTACGCACTATCCAATCCAATTCAATAGGGTCTATGGTTAATTTACCCGTGCGTTGCGGAAATAAATAAGTCTGACTAAACTCTACCACACCATACGTAACACCATCTAAATTTTCTGTATTAATAGGCAGGTTGCCTTTATGCTCTTCTGCCTTCGACCAAAAACCATCGAAGCTTGGCAGCTTACCATTTTGCATGCCACGGTGTGTAATGTTTGTACGAGCATAAATTTTTTGCGTAACAATTATTTGCTCGCCTAAATAACATTGCTTTTTACTTACGTAGGTTCTAATAAATAAATCTTCGGCACTGACGCCTTGCCCCTGCTGTTGTTCGTTGCCTCCGCCATATGGATTTTGCTGCTGCTGGCGTTGCTGTTGTTGCTGCGGATTACCTTTACCCACCTCAATAGTAATAGGGTTTGATTCTGACTTATTGCCACCAACAACACATGACGCTGCGCCTATGGTAAATTTACCTTCTTTACGAGCCGCTATCATATACGAGTAACTTACCGTTTGACTCATGTTACCATTTGCAATTTGCATACTGGTAGATTGGTTAGGTCCGCTAAAAACATCAAAATCGGTAAGAGCAGGTGGTTTAAACCCTGTCATATTTCCATTAACCGTAAATGAAATTTGAAACACTTCGCCAGTAACCACTTTGTTTTTACTAACCTGTGCCATCAGCTTTTGGGCTGCTACTTTTTGCGGTATTATAAAAAAAGAAAATACCGCGATGATAAACATCATCAACAGATTATGAATAGTTTGTTTTAGCGCTATGTTGTTTTGTTGTTTCATTATTGCATTAACCAACTGTAAAATTGATTACCAGTCTTTATCCGTGTTTCGTCGTTGTGCGTTTTCGTCTTTATTTTTTTTCTTAAGCTGTAATTTTTGCTCGTTGTTTTTAAGTGCATCCAACATACGCTGTGCTTCCTCTTTACTCATTTGAGGTTGCTGCTCTTGTTTTTTACCCTTATCGTCTTTTTTATTATCTACATTTTTCTTTTGGTCTTGTTTATCTTTTTTATCCTGCTTGTCTTTATCATCCTTCGTTTTTTTGCTGTTGTTGCTCCTGCAATTTTTTTAGGGTATAAGCCAAGTTGTAACGGGTATCTTCATCTTTTGGGTTTAGCTTCAACGCATTTTTGTAGGCTGTTATAGCTTCGTTATAACTTTTAGTTTTTAAATACGAGTTACCTAAATTATGAAAGGCTTTTGAAAGTGTATCTTTATTACTGTTATTTTTTATATACGTATCGTACTGTCCAATAGCCTCTGTATATTTTCCTTGTTTATAATAAGCATCGCCCAAATTAAAGTTAGACTTATAATAGTTGCTTTTCTCCTTCAAGGCTTCATTATAATATTCTGCCGCCTCTTCATACTTGCCGCCAAAATAACTTTTGTTACCCTCGCGTAACGTACGTTTTTCCTTCTGCGCAAAAAATGTGCCGGCACTTAAACAAAATAATATGCAGAAAAAATGCTTCATCATTTTTTAAATAAATTTAGTTTTCTCCACCAGTTATTAATGCGTTCGCTTATTATAAATTCAACTACTAAAAACAATAAACTGGCGCCAATGAACCATTGAAACTGGTCTTCATAATCGGTATACATTTTAGATTCGAATTGTTTTTTCTCTAATTCACCAACTTTATCCAACACAGCATCTAAACCAACATCGGCATTGTTTGCTTTTACATATACGCCATTTGCGGCACCTGCTATACTTTGTAACAATTTTTCGTTTAGTTTAGTTACAACGGTGTTTCCTTCTTTATCTTTTCTATAACCTGCCGGAATGCCATTGTTGTAAATAGGAATTGGCACACCCGCATCAGACCCTATACCAATGGTGTTAATAGAAATCCCTGCTTTGCCTGCATCTTCAGCCGCTTTAATAGCATCTTCTTCATGGTCTTCACCATCTGTAATAACAATAATAGCTTTATTTTTTCCTTCATCTTTACCAAACGATTCGGTGGCTTTTTGAATAGCGGCACTTATATCGGTTCCCTGCCTTTCAATAATGTTAGGCGTTATGGCATTTAAAAATAGCTTAGCCGAAGCATAATCAATAGTAATGGGTAACTGTGTATAAGCCTCACCTGCAAAAACAACAATGCCCACCCTATCACCCTGCAACTTATCAATTGTTTGTTCGATAGCTTGTTTAGCGCGTTCTAAACGATTAGGTTTTAAATCTTCAGCAAGCATAGAGTTCGATACATCCAAACAAATCATAATATCGGCCCCTTCACGTTTTACATCCTGTATTTTGCTACCAGTTTGTAAATTGCAAATGCCTAATATTAAAAAGATAAGAGCCAACGTGTATAAAATAAATTTTACGGTTTGCTTGCTACGAGAAACATCGGGTATCATGGCCAAAATAAGCGGATAGTCGCCCAGTTTTTTCAGCATTTTTTTTCGTGATATAACGGCAAAAATAAAAATAGCAATTACCACAGGCACAATGGCCAGTGCCCACAAATATTCGGCATGTTGAAATTTAAACATTTATGGTAACGAACGAATTACGGTTTTTCTAAGTACAAATTCTAACAACAAAAATAAAGCGGCTGCAATAGCGAAGGGTAAAAAGTGTTCCGACTTATTTGAGAAACTTTTTTCGCTGATGATAGATTTTTCCAGTTTATCAATTTCCTTGTACACCGTTCGTAAGCTTGCATTATCGGTTGCTCTAAAATATTTTCCACCTGTTTCGTCGGCAATTTTACTCATGGTTGGTTCGTCTATATCAACATCAACATAATCGTATTCCATTTGTCCGTTAGGAAACATGGCAACCGGAGTTAAGGCTTTACCCTTTGTACCCACACCAATTGTATACACACGCACACCAAACGTTTTAGCAATATCGGCCGCGGTAAGTGGTGCAATTTCACCTACGTTATTTACCCCATCGGATAGTAAAATAATTACTTTACTTTTTGCTTTGCTTTCTTTTACACGCGATACGGCATCAGCCAAACCAAGTCCAATTGCGGTACCCTGTCCCAAATCACCTGCATTAATATCAGTAAGTACATTTTTTATAACGGTGTGGTCGGTTGTAAGGGGGCATTGGGTAAATGCTTCGGCACCAAAAATAACAAGCCCCACACGGTCGTTAGGACGAGAATCAATAAACTCCTTAGCCACTTCTTTAGCAGCATCAATCCTGTTGGGTTTAAAATCTTTTGCAAGCATAGAGTACGATACATCTATGCTCAATACAATATCAATTCCTTCGGTTTTTACATCTTTCCAACTACTACGCGATTGTGGACGAGCCAACACTACAATTAATAATGCAACCCCAAATAACCTAAACGCAAAAACTACATGACGCAATATTGCCTTATAAGACATTTGTATGGTACCCAAATTTTGAAACGAAGAATAATTAAACTCAGCTTCTTGCTTACGTAATTTAAATAAGTACCAAGCAATCATTACAGGCAATAGCAAGAACAACCAAAAGAATTGCTTATCGGCAAAGGTTATATCTTTTATGTAATGTTCTATTAAATCCACGTTCTAATTAGTAGCTACAGATTCTTCTTGGTTATTATTTTCTTGTTCTTCTCGTTTAGTACCGTTTACAAAATCAAATGCATTTTGTAACGACATTTCATTCTCCACATCAATAGGCACTACTTTAGCAAACTTTACATAATCGGCCAGGGTTAAAATCTGTTTTAATTTTTCTTTACTTATCGTATCAATTACCTGTGAGTTCATTATTTTAAATATTTCATCAGATGTTAGCTCCATAGCAGCAACGCCATAGCGACCTTCTATATAAGCACGCAAGGCATCCGATATCATGGTGTGATATTCTTTAAACTTGCCCTCTTGCCACAATTTTTTATTCCTGATTTCTTCTAAAGCATCGAGTGCGGTAATGTGGGCAGGCACTTTTGGTTTAGGAGGTTCAACCAATACAGGGTCTTTTTTTAGCACTTTTATTAAGAAGTAAATGATAATGATTAACACAATAAGCGCAGCAGCCGAGCCATAGATATATGGCAAATACTCGTGCCAATCGAACGGCTCATCAAACGGAGCTTTGACATCTTTAATGCTAGCCTGTGCCGTATCTACAGGTAATGTATAAACAGCTAACAATAAAGCATCTGTTTCAAGTGGTTTAGCGGTATCGTTATTTACAATAAATGTAAAAGGTGGAATTGCCCAAAAACCTGAATCGGCCGAGGTTACAGTAATTGTTTGATGCTGTTGAATTTCTTCGGGTTTATTTTTATCAGGGACGGTAGTATCTATTTTAGAAACATTTACCACATCAACTTCTTTACGCAGTGTATCGCCCACAACAGGCCACTGTATATTTAGTTTTTTTTGGTTGACGTTATATCTTACATATAGTTCGATTTTAGACTGTTCGCCAATGCGGATTTTATTTGTATCCATCGTGGCAAAAACATCTACCTGAGCGAATGATTTTGAAGTAAAAAGTAACAAATAACAAGTAACAAGGAACAACACACGAAGACCTAAATCCTTACGAGATTTTTGTTGAATGATAGTAATTGAATGTTGCTTTACCATTACGCTCGTTTTTTAAATAAAGTCATTAGTGGTTTTATATATCCTTCGTGGGTGCTTATTTTAGTGTAGTCGACCCCCGCACGCGAAAAAACATCTTTTAATTTAGCATCGGTTTTTAGTTGCTGCACCTTTAATTCTTTTTGAAACTTATCGCTGCTGGTATCAACCCAAATGTTTTTTCCGGTTTCGTTATCTTTTAATTTTATTAAACCAATTTTTGGGATTTGAGCCTCTACCCTATCGTATACCCTAAGGGCAACTATATCGTGTTTTTTGTTGGCAATTTTTATGGCATCATCAAAACCATTATCAATAAAATCGGAAATGACAAAAGCAATGCTTCTTTTTTTAATCACGTTGGTTAAGTATTTTAAACCTAACGCAACGTTGGTGCCTTTATTTTGAGGTTCGAAATTCACCAGCTCGCGTATAAGTCGCAGTATATGCGATTTACCTTTTTTAGGTGGAATGATTTTTTCGATTTTATCGCTAAAAAATATCAAGCCTATTTTATCATTATTAGTAGCTGCAGAAAAAGCAATTACGGCACATAGCTCGGTAATTAAATCTTTTTTGGTTTGCGCATGTGTACCAAAATTACCCGATGCACTAACGTCAACTACTAACATAACATTAAGCTCACGCTCTTCTTCAAAAACTTTTACGTAGGGCGTGTTTAGGCGTGCGGTTACGTTCCAGTCTATTGTTCTAACATCGTCGCCGGGCATGTACTCGCGCACCTCGCTAAAAGCCATACCACGGCCTTTAAAAGCACTATGGTACTCGCCCGAAAATATCTGTGAGGATAAACCGCGGGTTTTAATTTCTATTTTACGAACTTTTTTTAAAAGCTCTGTAGTTTCCATATCGAATTTAAAAGTTAGAAATAAAAATTTTTAGCCTTAAACTCTAAGGAACCTCAACCGTGTTAAGAATTTCGTTAACGATATGCTCACTGGTAATGTTTTCAGCTTCGGCCTCGTACGTTAAACCAATACGGTGGCGCATAACATCTAAGCAAACAGCACGTACATCTTCAGGAATTACATAACCTCTGCGTTTAATAAACGCATATGCTTTTGCAGCTAATGCCAAGTTTATACTGGCACGTGGTGAACCACCAAAGCTAATTAGCGGCGCAAATTTTTCTAATCTATAATCTTTAGGAAAACGAGTTGCAAAAACTATATCAACGATGTAACGTTCAATTTTTTCATCCATGTAAACATCACGCGCTACACCACGGGCTTTCACAATATCTTCCGGTTTTAAAATTACGTTTGGTGTTGCCATGCCTGCAGCAGATATATTACTGGCAATAATTTTTTTCTCATCCTCTTTAGTAGGATACGTAATTACCACTTTTAGCATAAAACGATCTACCTGTGCTTCGGGTAACGGGTAGGTTCCCTCCTGCTCTACCGGGTTTTGAGTAGCCAGTACTAAAAACGGATTTGGCAGTTTAAAGGTTTGGTCGCCAATGGTAACTTGTTTCTCTTGCATAGCTTCTAACAAAGCACTTTGTACTTTGGCAGGAGCACGGTTTATCTCATCGGCCAAAACAAAGTTGGCAAACAAAGGGCCTTTACGTACGGTAAATTCTTCTTTCTTTTGGTTATAAATCATGGTACCTACTAAATCGGCAGGTAACAAATCTGGCGTAAATTGTATGCGGCTAAACTGCGCATCTACACATTTTGCTAAGGTGTTAATGGCTAATGTTTTTGCCAAGCCCGGTACACCTTCTAATAAAATGTGTCCGTTGCTTAATAAGCCAATCATTAGGCGTTCAACCATGTGTTTTTGCCCTACAATTACTTTATCCATTTCGGCAGTAAGCAGGTCAACAAAAGCGCTTTCGCGCTGTATTCGTTCGTTTAATTCTCTAATGTCTGTCATAAATGTTTTAAAAATTGCTCGTTAAAATTACGCTGATTTATGTTTTTTGAATTCGGGTTTAATTTTTTTTAACATTTTGGTATAAAACGAAAAAGGTCTCAAAATTTACAAATTGAAACCTTTTTCATATTAAATATAATTTTTTACTTTTTTTCTGAAGCCGGAGGTGTTGTAGCAGGCTGTTGTTGAGGCTGAGCAGGT